>Ga0207671_10005933_pt1 | contig 11076 bp, 10 predicted proteins | sample KBSC24metaG_FD_184352 | JGI IMG/M metagenome (GOLD analysis project Ga0207671, IMG submission 184352) | Corn rhizosphere microbial communities from Kellogg Biological Station, Michigan, USA - KBS C2-4 metaG (SPAdes) (version 2) | ecosystem: Host-associated > Plants > Roots > Rhizosphere > Soil... | reverse complement strand
AGGCCCGTTCGTCGAGCGGCGGGTCGTAGGGCTCGGCGCAATACAGGCAGGACACCCGCAGCAGGCGCTGAGCCACCACCGCGCGCAGCGTGGAGGCGATCATGTAGCCCGGGACGCCCATGTCCAACAGGCGCACCGGCGTGCTCGGGGCGTCGTTGGTGTGCAGCGTCGACAGCACCGTGTGCCCGGTCATCGCCGCGCGCACCGCGATGTCGGCGGTCTCGTTGTCGCGGATCTCCCCGACCAGCAGCACATCCGGGTCCTGACGCAGCAGCGATCGCAGCACGCGCGCGAACGTGAGCTCGATCTTGTCGTTGATCTGCACCTGGTTGATGCCGGCGAGGCGGTACTCCACCGGATCCTCGGCGGTGAGGATCTTCACGCTGGGCTGGTTCAGGGTTTCGAGCGCGGCATAGAGGGTGGTGGTCTTGCCGCTGCCGGTCGGGCCGGTGACCAGCACGATCCCGTGCGGCGCGTGGATCGCACGCTCGAAGCCGTCGCACGCCCAGGCCGGCATCAGGTCGCGGATCCCCAGCCGCTTGCCGCCTTGGCGCAGCAGGCGCAGCACGATCGACTCGCCGAACTGCGTGGGCATCGTCGACATGCGGATGTCGAAGCGCGAGTCGCCCGACTTCACGGTGATGCGGCCGTCCTGCGGCAGGCGCCGCTCGGCAATGTCCAGTTGCGCCATCAGCTTCAGGCGCACGATCAGCGCCGAGATGATGCGCGGGTCCGCTTCCACCTGCACGTGCAGGACACCGTCGATGCGAAAGCGCACCACGAGCGCATGCTCCTGGGGTTCGAAGTGGATGTCGGATGCGTTGACCCGGGCCGCGTCGTCGAAGATGGTCTGCAGCAGCTTGACGATCGGCGCGTCGGCATCGCTGATGGCCTGGCTCATCGAGGTCAGGTCGATCACATGCTCCTGCTCGCCGATCTCGCGCTCGACTTCGCGGGCGAAGGCGCCGATCTGCTCGGTCTTGCGGTAGACGCGGTCGATGGTGGCCTGAAGCTGCTCGTGGGTGATCACCGCCATGTCGACATGGCGCTTCAGCAGCGTGGTCAGCTCGTCCTGCGAGCGCAGGTCGGTCGGGTCGACCGCGCCCACGAGGTAGGAGTCACCCCGGTCTTCCAGCACCACGGCGCTGAAGCGGCGCGCCTGCAGCTCGCTGAGCTGGCGAACGGTGTCGGGCTGCACGTCGAAGCGGCGCAGGTCCACGTACGGCAGGTTCGACTGCCGCGCGATCGCCTGGGCGATCTGCTCCTCGCTCACCAGTTCCATGTCCAACAGCATCCTGCCGAGCAACTGGCCCGTGCGTCGCTGCTCTGCCAATGCATGGTTCAACTGCTCGGGTCGCAGCACGCCCTGTTCGATCAGCACGGTGCCCAGCGTCTGGGCTTTCTGAATGGCCAGCATCGGAACTTTCTCAGGTTGCAGTCGCAGGGCACGGTGCCCGGTTCAGGAAGTCAGTTGACGACCTCGGTCCATCTGTTGCCGGCCGTCGACGTACTGATCACGACCTGCGGCGTGATGTCAACGCCCTTCAGGCACAGGAAGCCCGAGCCCCAGTAGCCGGTGTTCGCGGATTTCGTGACGCTGTAGCTGGTGGTCGCCGTGGCGCCGTGCTGGAAGAAGGCACAGGTGCCGCCGCAGATCGTTGCGTTGGCCAGGCGGGCGCTCGGCGTCGTATCGACCTTGAATACCGTGGCCGTCGGCGCAGGGCTGGCAAGAACCTTGGTCTGTGCGGCGAAGGTGCCCGTGCCCAATCTGACCGAAACGAGGGTGCCGCTGGCGGGGATGCCGCTGGCCGGCACGCTGGCGCCAGTCACGTGGATGGTGTTGCCCGCCGCCGTGAGCGTGGTGCTGGCCACGTTCTGCGGGGTGCTGATGACGTAAGCACCCGTGACGTTGCCGGCGCCGACGATGCTCGAAACCGTGGTGCCGGCCGTCACCCCCGTGCCCGTGATCGCGTCACCGACGCTCAGATAACCGCTGCCGACGGCAGTCACATCCAGTTTGCTGCTGCTGGTCTTGTCGCTGCGCGTACCGCAGTTGGGGTTGACGCAGTTCGCGCTGAGCGTGTAGGTGCCCGCGCCGCCGGTGGTTCCCGATGTCTGAGCTTGGATGCTGGTCGTGCCTGAACTCAAGACCGCAGGGCAGTTACCGCTGCCGTTGCAGCTGACGAGATCGCCGACGTGCAGTACGCCGGCAGGGCTCGTGACCGTCATCGTGGCGGTACCGTTGGTCAAAGTCGCGGTAAAGATCGCCCCGATCGAGCCGGTCACCACTCCGCCGGACGATGCGGTGGCATTGGACAGGTAATCCGGGTTGCGCGCGTACCAGACCTCGGAATACACATTGGTCGGAGCACCCGTGATGCCTGCATTGGGGAATTTCGTGACCTGCGTCAACGCGAGGTTCTGACCACCGGTGTCGAAGTTCACCGCGGTCAACCCGTCGGCCAGGCTGGTGGAACTCCCCGCGAAACCAAACACCAGGGTGTCGCCGCCGTAGCACCAGCTGGTACAGGCCTGGTGCGTACCGGGTGCTGGTGTTGTGGTGCATGTGTCCGTGGCGGGATCTGTCCAGGTGCCGTCATTGGTAAAGAAGCCGCTCGTGGAATTGGCCTTGGCGATGGTGCCGCCCGTGCCGCCGGATTGATCGTCGTTCCAATACGCAGCGCCCCCCGGCACCGGGTTGCCCGAGCTGTAGCGGCCGGTCAGGCTGGGGCCCGAGCCGGACCCCGGGAACAGCGCCCCGACTTCGGCAACGTTGTAGTTGCCCGACAAGGTCTGGTAGATGTCGTAACTGGCGCCACTGGGAATCGGCACTGCGTTGCCCATGCTGCCGACACTGTTGATGCCGTTCTGCGAATTGATGTTCCATTCCAGCTTGCAGGCGGCGTTGGTGCAATTGGCGCCGGTGTTGTTGCCCTGCCGGCGTGTCGCAAGACTGAACAGGGCGATCGCCGGCGTGGCATAGGTGTTTCTGAGATTCAGCTTCCAAGTCGCCGGCGGCGCCGAAGCATTGGTGCAGTTGCCCACGCTTGCATCGCAGGATGCCCCATTGAGCGATGTCAGACCGATGTCGTAGGTGAGCGTCCGTGTCGCCACTCCGACGGTCCCGACAGCCGTCAGCGAGCAATTGGTGCAGGCAGGATTGCCGCTGCCGCCGCAGGTCGCAGGGGTGGATACCCCGACGAGGGTGACATTGCCCCGTCCCAGTGCATAGCTCGAAGCTACGCCGGTGCACACCGCATTGGTCTGAGAGCCGGCCAGCGCCAGCGCGGCGCGGCCTTTGTCCAGCCCGCTCTCGGCCAGGAAGAAGGCCGCCGTGCTGTCGCCCTGGCGTTGGCCGTCGACGACATTGCCGCTGCTGACGTTGAGCATCTGCGACAGCGCGAACACCACGGTACCGATCAGGAACAGCATCACCACCGCGGTGACCATGCCGCGCTGGCCAGCCGGGCGTTGGCTGCGGGACGGCCTGGAGAGGGCGCGGTGCATCACGGTGCTTTGTCGGCTAGTCATTTCGCAAGGCCACGACGGTGCGGGTGGTGGTGGCCTGCACGCTGTTCGGCTGCAGGGTCAGGCTGAGTTCGACGAAACGCAATGTGCTCGCGCTGGCCGTCACCGCGTAAGCCGCGTCGAGGTACCGGATGCCGAAGCTGGTGGCATAGCCGGTCAAAGGGCTGGAAGCGGCCGAGGCCGCCGGGCTGGCCGTGTAGCCCAGGTACAGCGTCGAGCCCCGCTGGATCGTGACGGCAATATCGTTGGTCGCCGCCGTCGGGTTGGCACCGCCGCAGCCGGCCGCGAGTGCGCCGCTGGTCTTGTTGAAGACCATCTGCGTGGCGCCCATCGTGCTGACGCAGTAGGCACCGCTGGCGGAGTCGTACTTGACCTCGCGGATCTCGCGCGCCAGCCGCTCCAGCGTTGCACGGCCGTCGGCGATCGCCGCGCTGTCGGCGTTGACGGTACTCACCAGGCCGAGGCCGTTGACCCAGAAGAAGGTCGCCGTCGCCGCGAGGGAGCCGAGCAGCCCGGCCGAGATGATCACCTCGACCAGCGTGTACCCCCGCTGCTGCCGGCGGGCGCGCAGCCGCGCCGGACCGTCCCCGCATGGGAGAGGTTCTGTCGAAGCGCGCGCGCCGGGCATGTGCATGAGTCAGGGCTGGCTCAATACGAGCTGAGTCGCAGCGTGATGGGTGTCAACGAGGCCGCCGGGGCGGTGGTCTTGGAAATGATGATGGTGGCCGTGCAGGTCGCGGTGCTGCATGTCGTGACGGAATTGCCGGCGGCGTCGGCGAGCGTGACGGTCGGGTTGCTGGCGAAGCCGCCGATGCCTCCCATGCCGTTGCAGACGTTGCTGGTGACGTTGGAGTATCCGCCGGTCTGGCGCCGCACCGTCAGCAGCCGCTCGGCGCAGCCGCGCATCAGTTCGAAGCCGACGAACTCATCGCGACCGCCGGTCTGTGTCTTGAAGACCTGCGGCTGTATCGCCAGGATGCCCAGCGATACCAGCGTCAGCAGGCCGATGACGATGATTGTCTCGAACAACGAGAAGCCGCGGTGGCGTCGCCGCCGCGTGCTGCCGATGCGCGGCTGGATCGGCGAGAGCTGCATGGTCAGGGACTGACCGAGACCCGGCCGGTGAGTTTCGCCACGGTCACGGTGTAGGTGGTGGTGCCGTAGCTCAGTGTGAAGGAGGTGTCCCCCGCCAGCGGCGTACCGGTGCTGTTCACGGGCTGGCCTAGGCTGTTGAAGTAGACACTGCTGGCACCACCCACCACCGCACCCTGGCTGACGGTGAGGCTCGTGTCGGTATTGCACGGCGTGCTCGCGGGGCAGGCGACGGCGATGCGCCCGTTGACTCCGGTCGCGGTCACGCTCACTCGCGTCCGCTCGCCACGCACGACCGCCAGACTTTGCGCCCGGCGGATCACATCGGCGAGCGACTGTGCTTGCGCGGGCAGCGTCAACGTGGCAGGCGTGAGCAGCTTCATCATTGCGAACTTGGCGAACAGGCCAAGCAACACGATGGTGAAAATGACTTCCACCAAAGTGAAGCCGGGAGTCGTTCGCCTGGATCCGCTGAATGTCCGCATGGTGTGCCAGATCCGACGCAGTTAGCCGCAGGGCCTGGCCACCCACTCAATGTGTCAAGCTCCGTAGGCGCTAAAGACCACGTTGATCGTGCCCTTGTGGACCTGACAGCCCGACACAGCCGCTCCGTTTGCGGTCAGCACGGTGGTGCCACTGTCGGTAATCGTGTAGCCCGTCGGAATGTCAGCCAGTTGGGTCTTATAGGTCTCGATATCCGCGCAACTGGCGAGCGGCATGACGCAACTGGCAGGCGTGTTCAGCGCGGTGCATTGAACAAAGTTCGGCACCTTCGACCGGCCGTAGTTCACCGAAGTGCCCGAAGCCAGCGCGGCGGCGACACCCGCGGCGACGCCCTTTTCGGCATCGTTGGACAGGTCTAGGAACTTCGGAATCGCCACCGCGGCCAGCACGCCGATGATCACGATGGTGATGATCAGTTCGATCAGCGTAAAGCCCTTGTGACCCAGTCTTCCAGTCTTCCTGTGCATGTTCATGTTCATAAATCCTCGATGTGAAAGTATTTGACTCAGGTCGGACGATATGGGGTTTACCCGTCCGACCCTGCATCCCGAAACTAACTACATGACGTGGCTAGCGGGTAATGAAGACTATCAGCGCGACTCGTTTGACGTATCGTTTGTTTGTACGGGGCGACCGGGATCTTTGTCACCCCTCGACCAGGATCTTTGTCACTCTTCTACGGCGTCCCCCGTCAAATTCGACTTCTGCGATTGCATTCCACCGGCGAGCGAGCTTGAATTGCGGTTGATTGCGCTCGGGGTGTCATAGTCCTGCATCGCCTATTCGCGGGGCGCGGCCATTTTGTATGAACTCTTCGACATAGTCTTCCATTAAGGTCGATTTCCACCGTCAGTACAGCCTCGTTCGATTAGAGTGCCTTCCAAATGAAATTCGGGTTTACTTCTATCAATAGCAAAGGCTGGACGGCCATAGACTGCAGCGATGGCTCATCGCTGTGCGCCGTGAGCCTGAAGACCGCCGTGCGCGCCGACGAGCGGCCGCAGGTGCTGGCCGTTGCCGAAGTGGCTGGTCCGGGCGTCGATCCCGACGCGGCTGCCTTGCGCGACTTGATGGCTCAGGTGGATCGCAGTCTGCCGGTCCTGATGACGCTGGCGCGCACCCAGTACCGGTTGCGCGTGATGCCCGAGCCGGCGGTGCCGCAGCGCGAGATGCTGGCGAGCCTGCGTTGGTCGCTCGCCACTGAAAGCGACGGCCCTCTGGAGGACTTCAACCTGGCCTGGATGCGCATTCCCACCGAGGAGCAGATGCCGGCCCGGCCCAGACAGCTGTACGTCGTGATGGCTCCGACGGCCTGGCTGACCGCGCGCCTGGCGGCCTGGCGCCAGACCGGCATGAAACCCCGGGTCGTGGACATCCGCGAGACCGCACTGCGCAACATTGCCGGGGTGCTCGAGCGGCCCGGCGAAGGCCTCGCACTGGTCAGCGTGGATGCCGAAGGCGTCGGCATGACCTTCACGCACCAGGGCTCGCTGTACCTCGACCGCTACATCGAGCAACCCCTGGCCGAGCTCAGGGCTTCGGACCCGGCGGCTCGGGTCCAGCTGCACGAGCGCATCGCCCTTCAATTGCTGCGCTCGATCGATGTGATCGGGCGCAGCTACCCGTTCATGCCCATCACCAGGGTCGTCGTTGCGCCCGCGCCCGAGGCCCTGGGCTTGCTCGAATTCCTGAGCGCGCAGTTGCCGTTGACAGTCGAGCCGCTCGACCTGAGCCGGGTGTTCGACTTGAGCAAGGTGCCCGCGCTGGCGCAGTCACCGGCACTGCAGGCGCGCTGTCTGGTCCCGCTGGGTGCGGCCCTGCGCAGCGCGAAGGTGGCCGCATGACGACGCCGGTCACCCACATCAACCTGCTGCAGCGCACTGCCCCGGCGCACTCCGTGGGCTGGGCGCTGATGGCGCTGCTGGCGCTGACGGTGGTCGGCTCGGGGTACTACGGCAGCTCCGTGCGGGCGCAGGCGCAGGAGGCCATGCGCCTGCGCGACGACGTGGCGCAGCAGCTGAAGGATGTCCAGGCGCGCATTGGCGTTCAGAGTGGAGCGCAGGCGAAGAGCACGCAAGCTACCGCTCTGCGCCAGGAAGTCGACGCCTTGCAGGCCCAGTCGCAGGCGGCCCAGGCCTTGATCGACGCGGTGCGCACCGCAGAGGGCGGGCGATCGGATGATTTCGCGCGTGCATTGACGGCCATGGCCGGATTGAAAGAGCCTGGCCTGTGGTTGAACAGCCTGACCGTGAGTGCCGGAGGCAAGCGACTGGAGGTGCAGGGCGAGGCCAGCAATGGCGCCTCGGTATTGCGCTATGCGCGCCGGGCCAACGAGTCGCTTCAGCCGCTGACGCTGCGCCTGGACAGCCTTGACCTGCAGCCGGCCGCAGGCGGCGCGGCGTCGGGTGCGGGCACTGGCGCCGTGTCCTTTCGTTTGTACTGAACGCCAAAACATGCAAAGCAAGTTGCTTCAACTCTTCAGCCGGCTGGAGGCCCTGTCGCCGCGCGAACGGGCCATGGCCCTGATCGGCGTGCCGCTCGTGCTGCTGGTGGCCGGCGAAATGCTGGTGTTCGGCCCGGCGCGCAATCAGGCCGCCGAGGCCCGGAAGCAGGCCGATCTGCAGCAAACCGAGCTGAAGGCCCTCAGCGCCACGCTGGCTGCAATGCCGGCAGTCGCCCCCTTGCCGGGTGCGGATCAGTTGCTCAAACAGCGCAACGAGCTGCAGGGCCAGATCGACACGGCCCGCGCGATCAAGGCCAGCGTCCGTCAGAACGTCGACTGGGGCACGGTCGTGCGCGCGACCGTGGCCGGCACGCCCGGGCTGACGTTGACCCAACTCAGGACGATGCCGGCCGAACCGGTCCTTTCGCCTTCGATGGCCAAGCCGGCCGCTGCCCCGGCGTCGCGCCCCGGGGCCGCAGCACCCCTGCCGGCCGCGGGCGGCGAAGCGATCTACCTGCACCGCGCGGAACTCACCGTCAAGGGCAACGTCGGCAGCTTGCTGGGGTATCTGCAGACCTTGCAACGGGTGCCGGGCGATCTGCGTTGGGACCGTCTGCAACTCAGTCTGGCCGTCTATCCGCAGGCCAGTGTCCAGCTGAGCTTGCACACTCTGAGCGACCGCGCAGAGACACCATTCAACTGATCACGCGGGGCCTCGGCATGGAAGAAGTCGAATCGATAGTGGGCAGGGCAGGGCAGTGCAGCGCCTGTCGTCCCGCGGCCGCCGGATGGCGGGCATGGCTCGTGGGGCTTTCGATCGCGGGCCTGGGCTCGGCCTGCCCGGCGGCCGACTCGATGGACGGGCTGGGCTCGGCCTTTCGGCCGCCGAGCGGGGCCGATGCACGAGTCGAGGGCAATGGCGAAAACCTGCCGGGCCTGCGTGTCGTGGTGTCGAGCGTCTCGCGCTCGGTCGCGTCGATCGACGGGCGGATCGTGCGCGTGGGCGACACGGTCAACGGCATGCGGGTGACGCAGATCAACCAGCAAGGGGTCGTGCTCACCGGAGAAGATGGCGCCAGCGAACGGCTGATGATCAATCCGTCGGTGGTCAAGCGCAAGCTCCCCGTCAAGGCAACACGCAATTCGAATGGAGCTCGTCAATGAAGTCTCGTGTCGTTCTCGCTCTAGCAGGGCTGTTGAGTGCCTGCAGCGCAACGTATCCGGTGAAGGATCTCTCGGCGCAGAACCGCATCGATGAGACGTTGAAGCAGGCCTCCGCACCCAAGGCTCCCGCGCCCGTCATCGTGCCGCCGGCGGTGAGCCAGTCTCTGCTGCCGCCGCTGCGGAGCGCCTTGCCGCGACGCGCCGCGCCGCAGACGGAGCCGCGCTTCGATCTGGTCGTCACCGACGCGCCGATCGGCCAGATCCTGAATGGCATCGTGGCCGATACGCGCTACAGCATCCTGCTGAGCCCGAAGGTGACCGCGCCGATGCCCCCCGTCACCGGCGGCGGCCAGCCCGATGCGGCAGCCCAGGCGGCGGCGAGTGCGGGCCGCCGCGACCTGATCACCGTGCATCTGAAGAATGTCACGGTGCTCGAGGCGCTCGAAGCGGTGCGCGAAACCTATGGCTACGAGTATTCGATCTCGGGAACGCGCATCCTGGTGGAGCCGCCCGAGGCGCAGACGCGCTTCTACCAAATCAACTACACGCTGGGCCAGCGCCGTGGCGTCAGCGACCTGCAAGTCGTGTCGGGTGCCGCGGCGGGCGGCGGTAGCAGCGGCAGTGGCGGTGGCAGCGGCTCGAGTTCTGGGTCGGGCAGCAGTGGCTCGTCCTCCGGCGGCAGTGGCGGCGGCGCGGCGAGCTACGCATCGAACCAGGCCAGCGCGCTGAGCACGGTGTCCAAGTCGGACTTGTGGGGCGAGCTGGAAGACTCGCTGCGCACGATCCTCGGCTGCCAGATTCCGAAGCTTCAGTCGAGCGGCGGGCGCGCGGGCCAGGGCGCGAGTGGCTCGAGTTCGGGCGGCAGCTCCAGCCGGGCCGACGTGTCGTTCGTGGGGGATTCGCAGCTCGGCGAGCGTTTGCGGGGCGTCGACGGCTGCGCCGACGGCCGGGCGGTGAACGTGAACCAGATGAGCGGGACGATCCTGGTCCGCGGCATGCCCAAGGAGCTGCGCACCATCGAACGGCTGCTGCGCACCATGCAGATCAACATCGAGCGCCAGGTGATCATCGAGGCCAAGGTGATCGATGTGCAACTCAACAAGGATTCGCAGCAGGGCATCAACTGGGCGGCCTTCCCCCAGGGCCTGATGCGGGCGTCGGTGGGGGGCGACCCCAGTCTGGTCGGTGCGCCGGGCACGGCCGGCGCCGGCACGGTCGCGGCCGGCGCCTCGCTGGCGAACCTGCTGGGCACCCAATTGATCGGGGGCACCGCCCAGACCGCATTTTCGGCCGGGCTGGGGATCGCGCTGCAGGGCTCGCAATTCGCGGCTCTCGTCAGCTTCCTGGAAACTCAGGGTGACGTGCATGTGCTGTCCAGCCCGCGCATCGCCACGCTGAACAACCAGCAGGCAGTCATCAAGGTGGGCACCGAAGAGCCGTTCATCACGTCCATCTCGCCGGGCTCGACCAGCCTCTCCTCGGCGGCCGCCATCGCCGTGCCGCCCACCTTGAACTACCAGCCTTTCTTCTCCGGCATCTCGCTCGACGTCACGCCGCAGATCGACGATCGCGATCGGGTGACGCTGCATGTGCATGCGATGGTGAACTCGATCATCGAGAAGGCCAAGGCGTCTTCCACGCAACCGGGGGCGGTGCCTGTGCCGCTGGCGGTCAACAGCGTCAACGAGACCGACAGCGTGGTGAAGACGGCCGACGGCATGACGGTGGTGATCGGCGGCCTGATGACGGAGAGCAGCAGCAACGATCGCTCCGCCATCCCGGGCCTGGGCAACGTGCCGGTGGCCGGCGCCTTGTTCCGCAAGGGCGATCAGGCCTCCAGCAAGCGGGAACTGGTGATCCTGATCAAGCCCACCGTGGTCAAGATGGACGCGGACTGGGCCGACGACATCGCCGCGGCGGGCCAGCGCATCCAGGACATGAACGCGCAAGGCCAGGGCCAGCAGACCAACTGAGCCGGCGCATGTACCTGAATCATTTTCAGTTGAAGGAGTTTCCGTTCGGCATCACCCCGGACACGAGCTTCTTCTTCTCGTCCGAGGCATCGCAGCAGGCGCTGAACACCTTGCTGGTGGCCACCCGCAGCGGTGAAGGTTTCATCAAGATCACCGGCGAGGTCGGCACCGGCAAGACGCTGCTCTGCCGGCGACTGCTGCAGAGCCTGGGAGACGACTTCCAGACGGCCTATATCCCGAATCCGAATCTGACCCCGCTGGGCTTGCTGCTGCAACTGGCCGAAGAGCTGGGGGCCGACACGGCTGCGCTCGGCCAGGCCGCGGAGACGCAGTACCAGCACTTGCTGCTCAAGGCGCTGAGCCAACGACTGC
>Ga0207671_10005925_pt1 | contig 11082 bp, 10 predicted proteins | sample KBSC24metaG_FD_184352 | JGI IMG/M metagenome (GOLD analysis project Ga0207671, IMG submission 184352) | Corn rhizosphere microbial communities from Kellogg Biological Station, Michigan, USA - KBS C2-4 metaG (SPAdes) (version 2) | ecosystem: Host-associated > Plants > Roots > Rhizosphere > Soil... | reverse complement strand
TTCTCGAATAGAGCACACACTTCGTGGCCGCAGATCCTTCCGCACCAGCGATGGAGGCGCCGCAGGGGCAATCAGAGCTCCTCGCGTCCATGGTCGAGCGCAAACAGCTCTCGACCATGGACGCCGCCGTGCTGTCGTCGCAGCGTCTCATCGATACCGAGGAGGCGGTGCTGCGCTGGCTGGCGGGCGAATACGGGCTGGGCTTCACCCTGCTCGAGAAAATCGATCCGGATAAAGCGCTGCTGGGCAAATTCCCCGCGCGCATCCTGCTCAAGGAAGAGCTGCTGCCGCTGCGGGAAGAGAATGGGGTGATCGAGGTGGCGCTGAGCCGCCTCTTCGCCAGCCCGGGCCTGGACAGCCTGCGCTCGACCACCACGCTGAAGCTCCAGCCGATCCTGGCGCCGTCCGAGGCGCTGCAGCGCGAGATCAAGAAACACCTCGGCGTCGGCGCCGACACGCTCGATACCCTCGAGCAATCCGAGGGGTTCCAGGTCGTCAAGGATGAGACGGACGATGGCGATCTCGACAAGGCGGCGGAAGACGCCTCGATCATCCGCTTCGTGAACCAGGTGCTAAGCGATGCCGTGGGGCTGCGCTCGTCGGACGTCCACGTCGAGCCTTTCGAGCACGAACTGCGCATCCGCTACCGGATCGACGGCCTGCTCCAGGAAGTGCCGGTGCCGGGCACGATCAAGCGCTTCCAGCCGGCGATCGTCTCGCGCATCAAGATTCTCTCGAACCTGAACATCGCGGAAAAGCGGGTGCCGCAGGATGGGCGCATCAAGATCCGGGTGAAATCGAGCGAGGTGGACATCCGCGTCTCGATCATCCCGATGTTGCACGGCGAAGCGGTGGTCATGCGTTTGCTGCGGCAGGATGCGGGCGTGGTGGGCCTGGACAAAGTGGGCATGGGGCCGCGCGAGAAGGCGCTCTTCATGCGGGTGCTGGAGATGCCGCACGGCATCGCGCTCGTCACGGGGCCGACAGGCAGCGGCAAGACGACCACGCTCTACAGCTCGCTGCACCAGATCAATGATTCGATCCGCAAGATCATCACCGTCGAGGACCCGGTCGAGTACCAGCTCAAGGGCATCAACCAGATCCAGGTGAATGAGAAGGCGGGCCTGACCTTTGCGCGCGGATTGCGGGCCATCCTGCGCCATGACCCCGATGTCGTGCTCATCGGCGAAATTCGCGACCAGGAAACGGCGCAGATCGCCGTGCAGGCCTCGCTCACCGGCCACATGGTTTTCTCCACGCTGCACACGAACGATGCGCCCGGCGCGCTCACGCGTCTCGTGGACATGGGCGTGGAGCCCTATCTCGTCGCGTCGTCGCTGGAAGCAGTCGTGGCCCAGCGCCTCGTGCGGGTGCTCTGTCCCGCGTGCAAGCAGATCGATGACGCCTCGCGCATCACCATCCTGAAGAGCCGCGTGGAGGCCCTGCGCACCGCGACCATTTACAAGGCGGTCGGCTGCAAGGAATGCCGGATGACCGGCTACACCGGGCGCCGCGCGATCTTCGAGCTGATGACGATGAGCAGTCCGATCCGCGATATCCTGCTGCGCGGCGGGTCGAGCATCGAGATCAAGGACCAGGCGAAACGCGAGGGGATGAAGACCTTGATCGAGGATGGCTGGCGCATTGTCGGCCTGGGAGAAACCACACCCTCGGAAGTGCTGCGCGTCTCAAAGGACGAAAGCGCCGAAGGCTACATGACCGCCGAATAGCGCCATGCCCGTCTTTGCCTACAAAGCAGCGAACCCGAGCGGGAAGACCGTCGAAGGCAAGATCGAGGCCGGCGGCCGGCAGGAAGCCGCGCGGATGATCGAGCAGCAGGGCCTCATGCCGCTGCGGCTCACGGAATCGGCGAGCGGGACGGCCGCGACGAAAAGTTCGAAGGGCGTGAACCTGCCGGCGGCGAAATCGTTTGGGTTTCAGTCGAAGAAAGTCTCGTTTGCGGAGCTGGAGGATTTCACGCGCTCGCTGGCCAGCCTGCTGGCCGCGCATGTGCCGCTGAGCCGCGCGCTCACGATCCTCTACAAGGACTGCGCCAGCCCGACGGCCGGGATGAAGTGGAAGGAATTGCACGATCTCGTGATTGACGGCGTGCCGCTGGCCGAGGCGATGAACCGTGCGCCGGAAACCTTTCCTCGCGTCTTTGTGGCCATGGTCGAGGCCGGCGAATCGGGCGGGTTCCTCGACGTGGTGCTCGGGCAGATCGCGGATTTCCAGGCGCGCGAGAAGGAACTGCGGGCCAAGGTGATGTCGGCGATGATGTATCCGCTGGTGCTGCTCTTCCTCGCCGTCAGCGTCCTGATCTTCCTCCTCGTTTTCTTCATCCCGCGCTTCCAGACGCTCTTCTCCGGCTTCGATGCGAAACTGCCGACGATCACCCTGGTCATCGTGGGCATCAGCGATGCCGTGCGCCACTACGGCTTCTTCATCGCGGCCGGCTTTGCGGCGGCGATCTATTTTGGCCGCACCTGGTTTGTGAAGGAGAGCAGCCGCCGCCTGTGGGAGTCGTGGCTGTTGCGTTCGCCGGTCATCGGCCCGCTCATGGCGCAGATCGCCATGGCCCGCTTTTGCCGGATGCTCGGCACCCTGCTCGGCGCCGGTGTTTCGCTCATCAGCGCGCTCTCGGTGGCGCGCCGCTCGCTCGGCTACCAGACGCTCATCGACCTGGTCACGGACTCCATCGAACGGGTGAAGCGCGGCGAGCAGTTGGGCAAGAGCATGTCGGAATGCCGGGTTCTGTTCGGCGGGTCCACCCTGGAGATGATCGCCGTTGCCGAGGAAAGCGGGCGGCTCGATCAGGAACTCGTGCGCATTGCCGGGGTTACGGAGATTACCCTCGACCGCAATCTGAAGACTGCGGTCGCCCTCGCCGAACCCCTAATGCTTTTCGCCATCGCCGGTTTCATCGGAACAATCTTCGTCGGCATGGTGATCCCCATCTTCACCATCCAGGATTACATCAAATAACCCTCCTCTATGTACCACACCCGCCTGACCCGTCGTCAAAACGCCTTCACGCTCGTCGAAATGCTGCTCGTGCTCGTGATCCTCGCCGTCCTTGCAGCCATCGTCATCCCGAAATTCTCCGGCCGCACCCAGCAGGCCAAGGAAGCCGCGGCGAAAACCCAGATCAGCGGCATCGAGACTGCGCTCGAGGCCTACGAAGTCGATCTCGGCGGCTACCCACAGGACCTGAAATTGCTCACGCAAGTGGTCAAGGACTCGGACGGCAAAGAGCACGGCCCGTATTTGAAAAACATCCCGAACGATCCGTGGGGCGCACCCTACGTCTTCACCTTCCCCGGCCGCAACAACCTCAAGGGTTTCGACCTCATGTCGGCGGGACCGGACGGCCGCCCCGGCACGGATGACGACATCACGAATTGGGACAAGAGGAAATAAATGACCCAAGCCCGTCGTTCCATCGCAGCGTTTACGCTCGTCGAACTCATCATCGTCATGGCGCTCCTCGCGATCGTGACGGGGATTGCCGCGCCCATGCTTGGGCGCTCGATGAAGGAGCGGAACCTGCCCGATGAAGCGAAACGGTTTTTGTCCGCGACCGAATATGCGCGGAGCGAGGCTGTCTCCCAGGGCGTGCCCATGGTCGTGTGGTTGGATCTCGGGGCGCGGCAGGTGGGCATCGAACCCCGGGCCGGTTTCGACGGCGAGCCCACGCGGAACCGGAAGTACACGCTGGGGCCCGACGTGCACATGGAGACCGACCAGCGGTCGACGACGGTGAGCGGACACGTCAACTTGGTGGAATTCGGACCGGACGGCGGCCCGTCCGAAACGAGCGCCGAGTTCGTGAAGCTGGCCGATCGCTTTGGCTTCGAAATGAATGTGGTGCGGACGAGTGACCGGTGGAGCTACGAAATCCAGCATCCTACCCGATGAACAGGTCCTGCCGCGCATTCACGCTCGTCGAGATTTTGGCGACCCTCGGCTTTTTAGGCTTGGTGATCCCCGTGACGCTCAGGGCCGTCCAGATGGCTTCGCGGGCGGGCGAGGTTTCGGAGCGTTCGGTGATCGCGGAGCAACTCGGGGAGAACAAACTCGGGGAATCGATGCTGGCCAATGCGTGGACCACCGCGGAGAGCCGCGGCACGTTCGGCGACGACCGGCCCGGCTACCGGTGGGAGCTGAAGCGGAACGACTGGCAATCCGGCGCCATGACGGAGCTGGACCTGGATGTTTTCTTTCCGGTGCGAGGTCATGAGGAGAGCCTGCGCCTGAGCACCCTGGTCAATGAACAGCTGGTCCCGCCCACGGGATCCAGCAGCAGCAGCAGCACCGGAACCGGAACCAGCTCGGGGCTATGAAGCGGACCATGCGAGCGCGGACTTCCGGATTTACTTTGATCGAGCTCTCGCTCGCCCTCGTGGCGGGCTCGTTCATCCTGCTCGCGATTTACGGGGTTTTTTCGCGGGTCGTGCATCTGCGCGATGACGTGATCGAGCGGACGCGGGAGATCCGGGTGCGGACACACGTCGCGAATCTCATCCGCAACGACCTGCGCGGCGCCCGCTATTCCGGCGGCGTGCTGGCCGCTTCCCTCGTGGGAGGCGCGCAGGCGCAGAGCGGCGGATTTCCGGGTTACCTGCGGTTTACCACCACGACCGCGCGCGATGTCGATCACGGGGACGATGTGGCTTCCGCCGACATCCAGGAGGTCGAGTATTATGTCACCGCGGACCCGGGGGCCACGACCGGGCCGAAGTCCGGGCAACTCGTGCGCACGGTCTCGGGTGACTTGCTGGCGCCGACGCGGCAGACGCCTCCCGAAGAGCCGCTGCTCGCGGGCATCGAATCCATGGAAGTGACGTTCTTCGACGGGAACACGTGGCAGACCTCGTGGGACGTGAGCCAGGACCCGACACTGCCGCAGGCCATCCGCATCCGGCTGCAACCGGTGGGTGAGGGCGGCGGCAGCCGGAAACCGGCGCCGATCGAAGTGCTCGTCCCCTGGGTGACCCAGGTCACCATCGATCCCAATGTCAAAACGGTCGCCGCCGGACCCGCCGCGGTGATCGGCACAAAGCCGCCTGGCAACGGCACCACGCCGCCCGCGACTGGAACCGGCACGACACCACCATCGCCCACCAGCGGAGGCGCCACGAAATGAAGCGCCACGAAATGAAGCGCTTCCTCGGCTCTGACAAATCCCCTGGAGAGCCGGCAGCCTCTGGAGAGCCGGCAGCCCATGGAGAGCCGGCAGCCTCTGTCATCGCGGAGCGATGCTTGAAGGTAGCCGGGGCCTTTAGGCCCCGGATTGATTTCCAAAGCGGCCCGTCGCGGAGCGACGTTTGCCGGGGAGGACATCCGAGCTGCCGGTCGCATCGTGGCAAATGTCGCTCCGCGACAGCACCCGGAGGGGTGTGGATCCGGGGCTTGAAAGCCCCGGCTACCTTCAAGCATCGCTCCGCGATGAAAGAGCCAGCCGCTTCCCCAACTTCCCCAACTTCCCCGACTTCCCGAACTTCTCCAACTGCGCCGTTCCGGCCCAGGAGACGTTTGCGGGATCGCGGCACCATTCTGATCGTCACTCTTTGGGCGTCGATCGGGCTGGTCAGTGTCGCCCTGCTCTTCGGCCAGTCCATGCTCATGACTTATCGCGGCGCGGACAATGATCTCGCCGGGCGCCAGGCCGACGAGGCGATCGAGGGCATGGCGCGCTACGCGCAGACGCTCTACCTGACGGCTGACACGCCCGGGCAGTTCCCGGACATCACCTCGTACGTCGCGGACACCCTGCCCGTGGGCCAGGCGACGGCGTGGTTCATCGGTCGCGCGGACGATCCCGGCAACGGCACCACGCGCACATACGGGCTCGTGGACGAGGCGGGAAAACTGAATTTGAACACCGCGACGGTGGATATGCTGATGCAACTTCCCGGGATGACCGATCAACTGGCGGCCTCGATCGTCGACTGGCGCGACGCGGACGACGACGTGACCCCCAATGGCGCGGAGAGCAGCACCTACCTGGCCATGCAGCCCTCGTACAATTGCAAAAACGCGCCGTTCGAATCGATCGAAGAACTCGCCTGGGTTTACGGGGCGACCCGCACCATCCTCTATGGCGAAGACGCAAACATGAACGGTGTGCTGGATCCAAACGAGGACGACGGCGACCGCTCGCCGCCTGCCGATAACTCCGACGGCAAGCTCGATCCCGGCATCCTGGAATACGTCACCGTCTACAGCCGCGAGCCGAACAAACGGAAGGATGGGACGGCGCGTGTCGTTGTCACCGCCCTGGGCGAGCAGGTGCGGACGGTCTTGAGCGACGACCTGAGCTCGCAGCGTGCGGACGAAATCATGGCGCGACTCGGGCCAGTCGGCGCGCGCCCCATTCGCAGCCTCCTCGATTTCTATATCTACAGCGGGATGACGCCGGATGAGTTTGCGAAAGTGAGCGACGACATCACGGTGAAGAGCGGCGACTACATCACGGGGCTGGTCAATGTGAACACGGCGAGCGAAACCGTGCTGGCCTGCATCCCGGGCATCGGGCCCGACATGGCTTCCACCGTGGTGAGCACGCGCCTGTCGCGCGCCCAGCAGGATACGACCTATCTCTGGATCGTGGACGTCATCGGCGAGGATAACGCCCGGCTGGCCGGCCCGTACATTACCGGGCAGAGCTACCAATGCAGCGCGGACATCGCGGCGGTGGGGCGGCATGGGCGCGGCTACCGGCGCGCGCGGGTGGTGATCGACAACGCCACCGGCACGCCGAACATCGTCTATCGCCGGGACCTGTCGCCGATGGGGTGGGCGCTGGGCAGCGACGTGCGGCAGCAAGCTCCATGGAAGGCGGTCCGATGAACAAGGAAGAAGCCAAAGCCAAAATGCTGGAACTGCGCCAGCGCCTGCAGAACAAGGCGGTAGTCGCCATCACGTTTGAGTCCGGCCAGGTCGTCGTGGATTATCTGCGCGACGAAGGGCGGGGCGCCCGCGTCGAGAAGTCGTTCGTCCTGCCGATCCCCGCCGATACCGTGCTCGAATCCCCGGACAGCGCGGGGAAGCAGCTCGCGGCGCAATTGGAAGTGGCCGGCATCAAGGAGCGGCGCACCGTGGTATGCATTCCGGCCAGTTGGGCGCTCACGACCACCGCGGAAATGCCCGAGGTGAGCGCCGACGATTTGCGCGACTACATGGAATTGCGGGCGGAGCGGGAGTTCCCGATCCCGGTGGCCGACCTGCGGCTGGGCTCGTGCGCCTACCGGCTGCCCGATGGCAAACAGCGCGCCACCCTGGCGGCGATTCCGGCGAAAAAGATGGCGGCCATCGAGCAGGTGCTGACCACGGCCGAGTGCAAGGTGATGTCGATTTCGCTCGGTCTCGACGAGTGCGTCGCCTCGCCCGACCAACCCTCCGCGTTGCATTTTGTTGCCAACGGCAATCACGTGGACGTGGTCATCGCGGCCGGGGGCGGGATCGCCGCCGTGCGCTCACTGCCCGCGCCAGCCGGCGCGAATGTGGACGCCTTCGATGCCGTTGGGTTCTCGCGCGAGGTCCGCATCACCCTCGGCCAATTGCCGGGAGAAATGCGGCAGGATTTGCGCGAGGCGTCCTTCCGCGGCACCCCGGCCACCGCGGAGACGCTGTGCCTCGAGGTGCGCCAGCACCTGCGCCGCCTCGGGATCGACAGCCGCCTGCGGACCGGGGATGCCGCCAATCCGCTCATGCATCCGGCCGTGGCCGTGGCCAGTGCGCGGCGCTATCTGCGCCGCGAGCCGGTCGCGTTCGAATTCGTGCCGCCGCGCGTGGACAAGTGGCAGGTCTGGCAGCGCCGTTTCGATGATCGCCGCCGCCGCTGGGCGGTGGCCGGCGTGTTCGGCTTCATCCTGCTCACCGTCATCACCTACATCGTCCGCAGCCACATCGAGAGCAATCTGGAGCAGGAGTGGAAGGCGATCCAGCCGAGGGCCACCGAGCTGGAGAAATTGCAAAAGGGCATCCACCAGTTCCGGCCCTGGTTCGAGCCGACGCCTCGAGCCCTGCAGGTCCTGGAGAACCTGGCCACCGCCTTCCCCGATTCGGGCGAGGTCTGGGCGAAGACCATTCAGTTGGGCGCCGAGAACAAGGTTTCGTGCAGCGGCTTTGCCCGCAATCAGGGCGCCTGGCTCGCCTTCCTCGAGCGGCTGCGCAAGCGCAAGGACGTCTCGGCGCTGCAGGTGCAGCAAGTGCGCGGCGACAATCCGATCCAATTCTCGATCATCTACAAATGGGAGGCCAACGATGGCAAATAATCGCGAGACGATCCTGAAAATTGCCGTGGGCGCGGTCGTGGCGCTCTTCGTTCTCGATCGCTTTGTCCTCGAGCCGTCCATCGACGCCTGGAAAGAACAGAGCGAACGCCTTGACACGCTGCGGGAAAAAGTGACGAAGGGCCGGGCGCTGATCGAGCGCGAAGCTACGCTGCGCACGAAGTGGGACGACATGCTGCGCACCGACATGCCGGAGGACAATTCGGCCGGCGAGGCGAGCGTTTACAATGCGATCCTGCGCTGGGTCAGCCGCAGCCGGGTCACCTTTACGAGTCTCACGCCGAACTGGCGCCAGCGCCCCGAGGACGGGTACGACACGTTCGAGTGCCGGGTTGTGGCGACTGGCGATCAGGCCTCGCTCGGCCGGCTGATCTACGAGATCGAAGTGGATCCCCTCCCGGCCCGCGTCGAGGAATGCGAATTCAATACCAAGGACGCCCAGGGCAAACAGTTGACGATGACCATGAAATTTAGCTTCGTGCGGATCAACGAAGCAAGGAAGGTGCTGCAATGAACCGCTGTTCGTGGCTCCTGCTTGGCCTCGTGTTTGGACTCGCGGCCGCGCCGGTCCAGGCCCAAAAAGCCCAACCCGCCCCGGGGACTCCGGCACCCGCGCCCGCGGGCAAGGGCTTTGACGCTTTCCCGATGGTGAAGCAGAAGAACATCTTCGACCCGAATCGGCGGCCCATGCGGGTCGAGTCCTCGGAACCACGGTCCACGAAAGACCGCAACCGGCCGAGCTATTTTACGCTCACTGGCACGATGGTCGCGGAAGGGCGCTCCCTCGCCTTCTTCAGTGGATCGCGCTCGGAATTCAGCAAGGTGCTTCCGGTCGGCGAAATGGTCGGCGGATACAAAGTCGTTTCGATCACTTCCAGCCAGGCGGAACTGGAACATGACGGCAAATCCTTCGTCATGGCGGTCGGCAGGAGCCAGCAGATCGACGGTTCCACCGACGAAGGTCCCGGGCCGGCGCCTGCCGGACCCGATGGCGGTGCGGCCGCGGCCACGCCGCCCTCCGAGGCTCCAGCCGATCCGAACTCCGCACCGGCGACCTCGGCGCCCACCCTTCCCGCTACGACCGACAAAACAGAAATTCTGCGCCGCTTGATGGAACGAGCACGCGCCGAGCGCCAGTAACCAAACGCCACATGAAACTTTCCCACCTGTTCCCCCTCGTGCTCCTGGGCAGCCTCGCCTTCATGCCCTCGGGAAGCGCGCAAAAGCCGGTCGTGCCGCCGCCCATCATCCCATCGCCGGTCAAGGTCGAGCCTGATTTGCCCGCGAAGGCAGTCGCGCAGGCGGCAGTTCCCGCCGCGCCCGCGGTCCCCGCGGCGCCGGACCCGGCGGCTCCCGTTCCCGGTCTCCCTGCGGCGCCGGCCGCCGCCGTGCCTGCTGCCCCTGCCCCCCGGGGCGCCGTGAAGGGTGGCATCATGCTCAATTTCCAGGGCGCTTCGCTCACCGATGTTTTGAATTATCTCAGCGAAGCCGCCGGTTTCGTCATCGTCCAGGAGGTGACGCCGACCGGCACGGTGAATATCGTCAGCCGCCAACCGATCAGCCCCGAGGAGGCCATCGATCTCCTCAACGCCGTGCTCGTGGAAAAGGGTTATGTGGCCATTCGCAATGGGCGCATCCTGAAAATCATCAACCGCAAGGACGCGCAAAAGCGTGATCTGCCGGTCGCGATGGGGAGCGATCCGGATCTGATCCCGCGCAAGGACGAAATGGTGACGCAGATCCTGCCCCTCCGCTTCGGCGAGGCCGCCAAGCTTGTGGAAAACATCCGGCCGCTCCTCTCGGATAACGCCACGATTAGCGCCAACGAAGGCAGCAACGCCATCCTGCTCACCGACACGCAAACCAACGTTCGCCGCATCGCGCAGATCATCAAGGCGGTCGACACCTCAGTCGCGGGGATTTCGACGATCCACGTTTATCCGCTCCAGTACGCGGACGCGAAGGACTTGGCGACGGTCATCACGCAGCTCTTTCCGTCGGACAGCGGGAATGGGCAAAATGGCAATCGCGGACAAGGCGGAGGCGGGGGATTCGGGCGTCGCGGCGGATTTGGGGGAGGATTCCCGGGGATGCCCGGGGCCCCGGCGGCCCCGCAGAGCGAGGCCCGCCAGGCGGCTTCGCGTGTCGTCGCCGTCGCGGACCAGCAGAGCAATTCGGTGATCGTGAGCGCGCCCGAGGAAACGATCGCCATCATCACGGACATCGTGACGCGGATTGACACGAGCATTATCGACATCTCGGATACGAAGATTTTTCACCTGGAACATGCCGATGCCGTGGAAATGGCGGATATCCTGAGTTCGCTCTACGGGGGCGTGAGCGGCTCGCCTTCAGCACAAGGCCAGCGCAATCGCAACAGCAACGGAAATAATAACAACCAGAACCGGCCGCAGCAGCAGGGCGGACAGGGCGGACAGAGTGGCGGCAGCGGGCAGAGCCAGCGGGCCCTTCTGCAGTCGCAAGTGGTCGCCGTGGGCGACCCGCGGACGAACTCGCTGCTCGTGACGGCTGCGCATGAGACGATGGCACAGATTGCCGAAATGGTGGGGCGGCTCGACGCCTCGGACACCAAGAAGCAGCATGTCTATATCCACTCGCTGGAGCACGCGGATGCCGACAGCGTGGCCAATGTGTTGCGCGGCATGCTCGGCGACCAGACGGCCATCTCGAATTCGTCGCAATCCGGCTCGAACCGCTTGAGCACGCGTTCCAGTACGGGCGCCACCATGGATACGTCGACGCAAACCTCCAATACCGGCTCGCG
>Ga0207671_10005918_pt1 | contig 11092 bp, 7 predicted proteins | sample KBSC24metaG_FD_184352 | JGI IMG/M metagenome (GOLD analysis project Ga0207671, IMG submission 184352) | Corn rhizosphere microbial communities from Kellogg Biological Station, Michigan, USA - KBS C2-4 metaG (SPAdes) (version 2) | ecosystem: Host-associated > Plants > Roots > Rhizosphere > Soil... | reverse complement strand
TTTTGTAAACGCTGCCATACTGGTGCTTGCGGCAGCTGTATTCTTTAAAGCAGGAAGAACCGATGTTGCAGAGATTAAAGATGCGCATAAGCTGTTGTCGCCCATGCTGGGCAATGCCATCGCCCCTGTATTGTTTGCCATTGCGCTGATAGCTGCGGGACAAAGTTCTACTATAACCGGTACACTGGCAGGGCAGATTGTAATGGAAGGTTATTTGTTATTGCGTATTAACCCCCTGTTGCGGAGGCTGATTACGCGGTTACTGGCTATTATACCCGCCGTAATTACCATACTTGTTTATGGCGATGATAAAATAGACGCCCTGCTGATATTCAGCCAGGTAATACTCAGTCTTCAATTGGGTTTTGCAGTAATACCGCTTATTCATTTTGTAAGTGAGAAACAAAAAATGGGTGTATTTGCCATCAGGCCTGCAACCCGGATATTATCATGGCTGGTGGCCGGCATACTGGTATATCTTAATTTAAAAATGGTTTTTGGCGAGGGGATTGGTTTTCTGCAAAATAACCATTCGCTCATTGGTAAAACAATGGTAGTAGCCGGTTTGGCTGCGCTGGTAATATTGCTGATAACGGTGATGGCTATACCCTTACTGAAAAAACGAAAAGAAACCACAGGCTTAACCGTGCACCAACCCGTAAAAACGTTTAATAATTTCGACATACCCGAATTTAAACAGATAGCCGTGGCACTTGATTTTAGCGGCCACGATGAAAAACTGGTGGCTTTTGCGCTGGGCCAGGGCAAGCCGGGCAGCAGCTATGTATTGCTGCATATAGTGGAAAGTGCCAGTGCCAAATTGCTGGGCGATTCTACCGCCGACCTGGAAAGCAAACAGGATGAACAGCAATTAGAGGCCTATGCACAGCAATTGCGCGCGCGGGGATTGCATGTTACGACCAGGTTGGGCTACCGTAACCGGGTAGCCGAAATTGTGCGTATTGTAAAAGAAGAGCAGGCTGATATACTGGTAATGGGTGCACACGGACATACCGGTTTAAAAGACCTGGTGTATGGCGAGACCATTAACCGGGTAAGACATGAGTTAACAATTCCGGTACTGGTAGTCCATAAATAAAGCGATCGTTTCTGTGCGGAACAGTCAGAACACTTTCTTCGTATTTTTAACACATGCAAAAAGGAAGGTACAGCCTAAAACAACAGATATGAAACAAGTATTGCAAATGGAAGAACTGGTGCTGACAGCATTGGGAATAGTGGCGCTCTATTATCAACCCATTCATATAAGCTGGTGGCTATGGCCGATTGTATTTTTATCGCCCGATATTGCCATGCTGGGATATGCCATTAATACAAAGACCGGTGCTGCTTTGTATAATTTATTTCATCACAAAGGCATAGCGGTGCTGGCTGCCGCCATTGGTTTTTTTACCCATCAGCCCGTGCTGATGTTTGTTGGAATTCTATTATTTGCGCATAGTTCCTTTGATAGGATAATGGGATATGGTTTGAAATACGAAGATGATTTTAAGCATACACACCTGGGATGGCTGAAAGGCGGGAAATAGTGTTCGGATGAACCGGGTATATGCTCTTCCGTCCTTATTGCTGACAAAAAATAAAAACGGGGGAAAGATGACTAAGCCGCTGCCGTGTTTTGTTACAGGGTTTGCCGGCAATTACAGGCCGGAATCCACCTCCCTGTAATTAACCTGAGCTAATTGGTGAACATTATCTAATTTACATTCAAATCAGGAGTAGGGTACCTGGAATACTGCTATGTTACATGATGAACGAATGCTTTTGCGACAAATAGCAAAAGGCGATGCCAAAGCTTTTAAAGCCATATTTGATACCTATCGAAGCCGGTTATACTATTATATTTTCGGATTTGTAAAGTCGGGCCAGGTTGCGGAAGAACTGGTGATGGACGTATTTATGAAATTGTGGACTGGCAGGGAAATGATAGCCCAAATTGAAAATTTTGATGGTTTTCTTTTCAGGGTGGCGCACAATAAGACAATTGATTTTCTCCGTTCTGTAGCCAAAGACCCCAACTTTCGCGAATTATTATGGGAAGAAATGCAATTAGTGTCGGATGCAGGGGCTGATAATGTTTTAATCAACCATGAATATGAAGAAAAAGTCCGTGAGGCCATCGCCCTGCTTTCTCCCCAACGCAAAAAGGTTTATCAGCTGAGCAGGGAAATGGATTTAACCCATGAAGAGATTGCCATTCAGCTGAATCTTTCGAAATCCACTGTTAATAACCATCTTGTTGAAGCAAGACAGTTCATCCGCCGATACCTTGTCAATAGATTTGACCTGGCCATGCTGGTTCTTATTATTGGCAGGATCTGATCTTTTTTTTACTTCCATTAGTTATTGTATTCCATTTCTTCGTCTTGCCTGTATATGGGTACTCATAACTGGCAATTTCTCATTGATAAATACCTGGCAAATACTATTTCCAAAGAAGAATTGGAACAGTTGCTGCATATGGCCGATGAACAGGAAGACCATGCGGCGCTGACAACTGTTTTAAAAAAACATTGGGAGTCTGCAAGAGAAAGAAACGGTGAAACAGGGATTGACTGGGATGCCAAATTTGCCGCGCTGATGGATGAGTCCCGCCGGGAAGCACCCGTTATCCAGATAGGAAAAAGCCATAAGACAAGATTGTTTTACCGTATAACTGCTGCCGCCATTGTTTGCATTATCTGCACGGGCGCCTATTTTTTGTTTTTGCAGCCATCTAAAAAGAACCGGGAGATCATCCCGGCATCGCTGGCAATAAAAAAAGATATTCCGGCACCCGCCAGCAGTAATGCTATCCTCACGTTAGCCAATGGCCAAAAGATTGTACTGGACAGCGCATCAAACGGCGCACTGGCAATGCAGGGAAATACAAAAGTTGAGAAGTTAGCCGATGGCCAGATTGTATACAAAGGCAAGGCCAGTGCAGAAATGCAATACAATATACTTACGGTACCAAAAGGAAGCAAAATTGCCAATATTACATTGGCAGATGGCACAAAGGTTTGGCTAAATGCACAATCTTCTTTAAAGTACCCGGTTGCCTTCAGGGGCGCCGAGCGCAAGGTAGAAATTACAGGCGAAGCCTATTTTGAAGTGGCGCACAATGCAGCCATGCCATTTAAAGTGCAGAAGGAAACAACGCTGGTAACGGTGTTGGGAACACATTTCAACATAAACAGTTACGACGACGAGCCCGCTGTTAAAGTAACATTACTGGAAGGCGCTGTTAAGATAAATAAAGGGAATGCCGTAGGTATATTAAAACCGGGCCAGCAGGCAAAAATAGCAGCAGATATAAAAACCTCCGGTGAAGTTGATACGGAAGAAGTATTGGCCTGGATAAATGGGAAATTTCAATTCGGAGAAGCTGCAGACATAAGCAGTGTTATGAAGCAAATATCGCGATGGTACGATGTGGAAGTAGAATACAGGGGAACTGTTACAGGCCATATTGGCGGAACCATTTCACGCAATGAAAATGTTTCGCAGGTATTAAAAATGCTTGAAATGACAGGTGGAGTAACATTTAAAATTGCCGAGAAAAAAGTTATCGTAATGCCGAAATGAGTAAGTTTTTACGGTTGATATAGAAAAAGCCAGGTTCCGGGGGCGGAACCTGGCGGAAAGTCTGGGTCAACCTATTTATACAATCTGTTCAGGACTGCTTACCCCCGCAAAAGCGGGGGAGTAAACATTGTTTAACCAAACAAAACAAAGTTATGTATTTAACGATTAGCTTGTTCTGCCAGCGGCGGAACTTAACCAAAACGCTGTTGGTCATGAAATTTACAGCCATTATTCTGCTCTCCACCTGTCTCGTGGCAAATGCCAGAGGGTATTCTCAAATAACCCTCAACGAAAAAAACGCCTCTTTGCAAAAAGTATTTAAACAGATACAAAAGCAGAGTGGCTATTATTTTCTGTACAGTTACGAATTACTGCAACAGTCGGGAAAAGTAAACATTGATGTGCACGGTGTCTCACTGGAGCAGGCGCTCGATGAATGCTTCAAAAACAAACCGCTTACCTATGTTATTGTAGAAAAAACAATCGTGGTGAAACCGAAAGAGCCGGCCAGCAATGTAAGCAATGCTGAAAAAACTGTTTCAATTAAAATGGTACCACCCCTTATTGTAAAAGGAAGGGTAGCGGATGAAAAAGGCAAACCGCTGGCGGGTGTTTCAATACAGTTAAAAGGAACGTTGATTGGTACCAGCACAGATGCCAATGGCGAATTTCAAATGAATGTTCCTGAAAACTCTTCCTTGCTGCTGGTGTTTTCATTTGTGGGCATGCAGTCGCAGGAAATAAATGTACGCGGAAAATCAGAAGTAAATATTTTACTTCAAACCAAAGAGTTGCCACAACAGGAAGTAGTGATAGTGGGCTATACCAGTCAGCGGAAAGTTTCCATCAGTGGCGCTGCAACTGCTGTTGATATGAAAGATCTCTCCAAAACAAGGATTGCAGATGTGGCACAGGCGCTGCAGGGCCAGGTAGCAGGTGTATTTGTAGCGGCAAATACCGGCGCCCCGGGCGATGGGATTAAGATACGTATCAGGGGTGAGGGAACATTGGGAAATAACGATGTATTATATGTGGTAGACGGAGTGCCTACACGCGATATATCTTTTTTAAACCAGTCTGATATTAAATCAATGACTGTTTTAAAAGATGCCGCAGCAACGGCTGTTTATGGTTCAAGGGCGGCCAGCGGGGTAGTTGTAATTACTACGATTGGTGGCACAAAAGGCAAAACCAATATTGCAGTAGATTATAACTCGGGTTTTTATACTGCCACCCATATGCCGAAAATGCTGGATGCAACTCAGTACTTAACGGCAAAAGACATTGCCTGGCATAACACCACTGGTAATGCAGCCGGCGACATTAGCCCCTATGCGCAATTAAAAAGCCGTACTGATCTGGCAAACACCAACTGGCAAAAGGAATTATTTACAACGGGTATATCAAAAAACCTGCAGGTATCTGCAAATGGCGGATCGGATAATATTCAGTATTTATTATCTGCCGGTTATTTTGGCGAAGATGGAATTGTTGTGGAAAACCATGATAAATATCAGCGTATCAATTTCAGGGCAAATATCAATGCCAATTTAACCGACCGGCTTAGGGTGGGGACCAATCTTCAGATTAGCAATGCCGTGCAGGATAAACTTTCATCAAGCGGTGATGCGCCCGGAATTATACGCCATGCCATGCTGCGCCCACCGGTTTTAAGTGTATACAAAAACGCCACCGATCCAACGTATAAATCCAATGACCCTTATACCGATCTGCCCTTTTATGCAGATAACCTGGCGGCAAATGGCGGTCACTGGAACGGTGCCCAGAACAAACTGGAGTTTACTTCAAACCCAATTGCCATAGTACATTTTACAGATAATACGTTGACTACTTTTCAAACATTCGGAAATGTGTTTGGCGAGTATAGTTTCCTGAAAGATAAATCGCTGAAGTTTAAGTCGAACCTGGGTGTTGATATCAGTTTTGCACACAACAAAAATTTTGCTCAGAATTTTGGCGATGACGATGGTGGCGGTGGATCTGCTTATGCGGGAATGGGAAGGAATAACAGGCCCAATAGTTTGAATGATTACAGGGGCGAAACAAAAACATTTACATTCAGTAATACGCTGAATTATCAAAAAACAATTAACGGAAAACACAGCATCAATGCACTGCTGGGTACAGAAACCATTAACAGCAGGCAGGATGTATTGAGCGGTACCAGGATTAATTTTGATAATTCAACAGACCCCTTCAGGTACCTGGATTATGGTAGCACCACTTCTATATGGAACGGCGGAACGCAACCCAATAACTGGAACCTGGTTTCTTTCTTCGGGTCGGCAACTTACGGCTATGAAAACAAATACTTTTTAACGGCTACTGCAAGAGAAGACGGGTCTTCCCGGTTTGGTCCAAGCCATAAATGGGGCTTTTTTCCTTCCGTATCCGGCGCATGGATAGTTTCGCAGGAGAAGTTTATGGAGCAGGTGGCCTGGATATCCAATTTAAAAATCAGGGCCAGCTGGGGTGTTTCGGGTAACCAGGAAATCCCCAATGATGCTTACCAGACGGTGGTTACGCAGGTGGGTGGGGTAGTCAATAAAATCCGTTATGGAAATCCGGATGTAAAATGGGAATCTACCAAACAAACAGATATCGGTATTGACATAAGTGTGCTTAAAAACAAGCTTACCGTAAATGCAGATTATTTCAATAAAAATACAAATGATATTTTGCTGGCTGTTCCATTGCCGGCTGTATCTGTGGGTGTAATTCAAAGCACTTACATCAATTCCGGTGCTATTAATAATAAGGGTTTCGAGCTGGGTGTACGGTATCAGGACTTTGACCACGCATTTAAATACAGTGTAAATGCAAATATGGCTACGCTCAAAAACAATGTTACCAACCTGTATACATTTGTGCCCAATATTATTGATAATACCAACCACACCAAAACGCAGGCAGGTCAGCCTATCAATGCCTATTATGGCTATGCTTTTGATGGTATTTATCAAAACAACGGGGAGATTACCAAAACATTATTCACCAATACCAATGGCACAAAGCCCGGCGATATCAAGTTTAAAGACATTAACGGAGACGGCCAGATAGATGACAATGACAGAACATTTATCGGTAATCCCATTCCAAGATTGACTTACGGATTTTCTTTTTCATCAGAATATAAAAATTTCGATTTCTCCTTTTTGTTCCAGGGCGTAAAAGGGGTAGACAGGTACAATGATTTAAAACAAATTTTAAATTATGATACACGTCCCTTTAACTCCACAACGGCTGTTCTAAACAGTTGGAGTGGCGAAGGTTCAACAAACACTACGCCAAGGCTTACCTTCAACGATAACGGTGGCAGTAAGGTGTCTGGTGTATTTGTGGAAAATGCTTCTTATCTGCGGTTGAAGAATATTGAATTGGGATACACCTTACATGTTGCCAAAGCCAGTATTAAAAGCCTGCGCTTTTATATATCAGGGCAAAACCTGATTACGGCTACCAAATATACCGGCCTGGATCCTGAATCCACCTCATTAAAAGACCAGGGAACCTATCCACAAATGAAAGCATTTATTGTAGGGGCCAAAATCAATTTGTAAGAACATTAATAAAATAAGTTGTATGAAAAAAATATTATCAATCATGTGTTTCATGGCAATCGTGTTTACACCCGGTTGTAAAAAAGAACTAACATCTCAGTCGATAGGATTATTAACACAGGACCAGGTAAATGCCACGCCTACGGTTAATACAGTAGAAACCTCTGTTAAATCATCCTATAAATTACTTTCGAATACGCTGAATATACTGGGCAACTGGGATTGGAGCGGTGGATTGGTATTTCAAAATGATGTGGTTGTTTCAGATATCGAATCAGATGACATGGAAAAAAAATGGGGTGCCGACGGAGATCAGCCATGGATGGACGATATCAATAATTTTACTTTTACCGCTTCCAACGGCGGGCCCAATGGTTTATGGAAATATGATTATGAAGGGGTAAAAAGGTTAAACATTGCCATTGGCTTTTTAACCAATCCGAAATTGGAGACCATTACGGGTATTTCAACAGCAAGAAAAAATCAGTTGCTGGGAGAAGCTTATTTTCTGAGATCATACTACTATTTTTCCCTGGTTACCAATTTTGGGGATGTGCCCTTAATTACTTCTTCTGTTGAAACCTACCAGGAGGCATTTAAAGTTGCGGTTAAGGTAGGTAAAGACACGGTTTGGAATAAAATAAAGGCCGACCTGGTTACAGCGAAAGGACTATTGCCGGCCGGCAGACTGAGCTCTGCCACCGAACCCTGGAGGGTTTCAAAAGGAGCGGTCATTGCCCTGCAGGCCAAAGCAGCCCTGTATACCCAGAAGTGGAGCGAAGTAATTACGCTGGTAGCTGAATTGGAGGCAACAGGTTTTTATAGCTTAAATGCCAATTACTTCGGCAGCTTTAATACCGAGTTTACAGACAATGAAGTAATTTTTGCTTATAACCATGAAAGTTTACAAACGCCGCAAAATGGCAATGGTTTATGTGCTCCTTTGGGCTGGGGGTTCTTTGCACCCAGTACTGATTTTATGAATTCCTTTGAAGCCAATGACCCGCGCAAATTATACACCGTAGATGTGGCCAATCAAAATGTAAATAAAATATTAGGGACGCTGGATGGCTCCAATAAAGGAAATGATGATGCGGCAAACAATAAAATATTAATTCGCTATGCAGATGTATTGTTGTGGAAAGCGGAAGCCTACCTGGAGACAGGTGATAATGTAAATGCGGTTGCCTACATCAATAAAATAAGAGCAAGGGCGCGAACAACCGTAACTGCAACAGGCGGCACCGTTCCTGCTGGTTCATTACCGGATCGTCCGGCCTCAACAGACAAAGCCACTGTTAAGGCCTGGCTGGTATCAGAAAGAAGGGCGGAGCTGGGTTTCGAAAACCAAAGAATGGGCGACTTAAAAAGATGGGGAATGGCAAAAGCTGTTATGACTGCCAGGGGCAAGAATTTTCAGGACAAACATTATTTGTATCCAATACCACAGAGCGAAATTGACGCATCTGCCGGAACCTTAAAACAAAATACCGGGTATTGATTTTTTTGAACCACAGGGGCACGGTGACAAGGAAGTTCACGGTGTTTCTGTGGTTAACTTACATACGTAATCAAAAATAATTTTAATTAAATATCTCATTTCATGAATCGGTTAAAAGCATCTGCTGTTATAATTCTTTTTATATGCCTGCAAACATTTTCTGCAGGCGCCCAACAAAAAAAATGGATGATTGGCCCATTTGTGAAACAGGAAAAAGTAAATCCATGTTTGCAACCAAAGCCCACCCTTTTCTTTGACCCGGTACTAAAAAAACAAGTAGGATGGGAGGCGCAGGATGTTTTTAATCCGGCTGCGGTTGTTAAGGCGGGCAAACTGTATTTGTTGTACCGGGCAGAAGATACGGTTAAAAAATATGCAGGTGTATCAAGGGTTGGACTCGCATACAGCAGTGATGGGCTGCATTTTAAAACAAATCAGCATCCGGTATTATATCCCATGCCAGACGCTATGCTGCCCTTTGAGACAGATGGTGGCGTAGAAGATCCAAGACTGGTACAGGATGATAAAGGTATTTATTATATGACGTATACAGCATATGATGGCACTACCGCGAGATTGTTTATAGCAACATCCAAAGATCTAATACATTGGGAAAAGCATGGCTCTGTATTTAAAAATGCGGAAGGCGGCAAATACATTTCGTATTGGTCAAAATCGGGCTCAATTGTTTGCCGGGTGAAAAATGGCAATATGGTGGCCGTTAAAATAAATGGCAAATACTGGATGTACTGGGGCGAATCAAATATTTATGCCGCTTCTTCCGGTAACCTGATAGACTGGACGCCTGTACCGGAAACGGACCCTGCAAAAATGCAGTACGATTCGCTGAGAAAGTATAAGGCATTTAAAATTGTATTCGGCCCCAGGCGTGGAAAGTTTGATAGTGAATTGGTAGAACCCGGCCCGCCTGCTGTGTTGACCAATGACGGCATTGTATTTATTTATAACAGTAAAAATAGTCCGGCATTTGGCGATAAATCCCTGCCCGATGGTACCTATGCCGCAGGGCAGCTATTGCTGGATAAAAATAACCCGCTTTCTGTAAAAGATCGTTGCGATAATTATTTCTTTAAGCCGGATATGCCCTATGAAATGACGGGCCAGGTAAACAATGTATGTTTCCTGGAAGGCCTGGTGCAGTTCAATCACAAATGGTTTTTATACTATGGCACGGCAGATTCGAAAATTGCAGTGGCGACGAGCGCTGTAAAATAATGGTTGTTTTTTTTTTAGATTTTACAGCTGTATAAAGATGGCATAACATTCCCGGAAAGAGACCTATAAGGTTTGCAGCGCAGACAGAGCTGCCCGGCAAACCTTATAGGTCTTTTTCGCGAAGAGGTTTATTCCAGTTCCGCATAATTTTTTGGAAAAATTGGTTGGCTATGATAGTCTGCAAATCCCTTTATTCCACCAAACCATTCTAAAACTTCCTGCCTGCACAATGCGGTGGGTTTATCTGAAATAAGAGCGTTGTACGAAGACCAATGCCAATTTTCCATGCTTTTACTATATCCATGGTGAACTGGATTCTTATGTATATAAAACACCGTTGCCCCAAATTGTGAATCATTCTCTATGGCCACTCTCCGGCAGTAATCAATAAAAAGGGCGCCTTTCCTGTTGTACATTTTATTATATGCTTTTGTATAGCTGTTCAGCAGGTTGGAGATCCTTTCCATGATGAATTCTGCCGCTAGCTCAGGTGCAAATGTTTTCTTTGTCTTTACTTTAGAAAAATGTTCTTTTATTGAAGGTTCGTTCTTTATCCGCAACATACAATGAAAATGATTGGGCAGCAGGCTGTAGACAAGTGTATTGGCGATAGGAGAAAGGTGCTTTTGAAAACGGGAAAGAAAAAATTGATAATTGGCTGATTCGCGAAAAAGTTGTTCACGGCCTACCGCACGGCTGAAAACGTGGTATGTTTTGCCAGGTAAAAGCGGGATGTGATAGTTTGCCATAACCAAATGTAAAAAATTTGGGAATTGCGGCAAACCAGATAAAGTTTTCGGCCCATCGTGCGCTGCTGCAGCAACCTATAAGGTTTGCCGGGCGGCTCTGGCAGCGCCGCAAACCTTATAGGTTTTTACTCCCTTTTTCCTGTTTCTGACTTGAGCCTTCTTACTTCCATCTTCTCCCATCCTTTCATTATATTTACCAAAACCACTATTACACTTGAAGAATTCACTATGGCGCTTATTGCAGCCCTTTATTGTATTGCAACTCATAGTCACCATTGGTGTGGCGGGGTATATGCTGATTGAGCATTTTACTTTTGTGGAAGCCATCTATATGACTACCATTGCCATCACAACTGCTGGTTTTACGGAAGTGCATACATTAAGTTCCACCGGACGCATGTTCACGGTGTTCCTGCTGCTTACAAGCTGGGGCTCAT
>Ga0207671_10005916_pt1 | contig 11094 bp, 4 predicted proteins | sample KBSC24metaG_FD_184352 | JGI IMG/M metagenome (GOLD analysis project Ga0207671, IMG submission 184352) | Corn rhizosphere microbial communities from Kellogg Biological Station, Michigan, USA - KBS C2-4 metaG (SPAdes) (version 2) | ecosystem: Host-associated > Plants > Roots > Rhizosphere > Soil... | reverse complement strand
CGGCGTTATCTGGATTGTAATTAGCGAACGCCTTCGGCGTTATCTGGATTGTAATTAGCGAACGCCTTCGGCGTTATCTGGATTGTAATTAGCGAACGCCTTCGGCGTTATCTGGATTGTAATTAGCGAACGCCTTCGGCGTTATCTGGATTGTAATTAGCCAACGCCTTCGGCGTTATTAAAGCTCGAGGAATGAGGTTGACAGATGAAGACCAGGATCATCGAACAAATCGTTAGTCCGGCTGAACGCATGCGACTCCTAGTAGTGCACCACGCGGCAGTTGGTTCTCGATCCTATCTCGCCGGATTCCTAATTCTGGCTTTGTCCTGGTCGCTGGTAACTCCGTTTAGCGTGCGTGCCGAACGGCGGACTAGCGCTGTTCGCTCGGTTTCCAGCTTCCCGCGCCCGCACTCAACCGAGACGTTCACCGTATACGGGCCGCAGATATTTACCGATCCGGGCGCACCCCAGACCTTCACCGACAACTTCTCACTTCCCGCCGATGCCGTTGCTCCATTCGCGATTCTGATTGAGAACGGTGCTTCGAATGGCTCCCACAGAGTTTCCAGTGCAACTGTCAAACTCAATGGAACAACTCTATATGACCCAAGTGATTTCGGTCAGAGTGTTGCAACGTTAACTGACCCGGTTACGCTGACTGCAAGCAACACGCTCGAAGTAACGTTATCAAGCAATCCTAATTCGTTTATAACTATCACCTTCACTGCAACGCGTTTCGTCCCTCAGCCGGCACTCGACAGTGTGGCTCCGGTCCGCACCACTCAAGGACAGAGTCTCAATGTAACTCTCCACGGCACGAACACGCATTGGACCACTGGACAGACTCGCGCATCATTCGGCGGCGAAATAGCAGTGGGGGGCGCCGCATCCGGCGAACTTGGTCCAGTGACGGTGACCAGCGCAACGACAGCAACCGCTGCGATCGTTGTTTCTGCGACAGCCGCGCTCGAGCCACGGACGGTACGAGTGGTCACCACGATGACGGGTGGAGCCCCCGATGAGTCGTTGACCTTAACGGAGAGTTTCACTGTTGACGCGGTCACATCACCAGGCGCGGCAAGTACAACTGTTTCGACGATTGCGGGAGCCGTGGGTGACGCCGGTTTTAGCGATGGAAATGGATCTCAAGCCCGGTTCAATAACATGACCGGGATTGCTGTTGGTCCAGACGATGCGATCTATATTGCTGATACGGGGAATCAACGTATCCGTGTGGTTCGCCAAACCGCACCGACAACGTGGACCGTATCGACGCTCGCCGGAAGTGGTGTGCAGGGTTTCGCCGACGGCGCAGGCGCGACGGCGAAGTTCAGCAACCCTCATGGCGTTGCCGTAGACGCCGCAGGTGTGGTCTATGTTGCAGACACCGGAAACAATCGCATTCGTCGCATCGCAACTGACGGCGCTGTCTCGACCGTCGCTGGAGACGGCACCGCTGGTTTGCAAAATGGCTCGGGCAGCCAGGCGCGTTTCAATGCGCCAAAAGGTGTGGCCGTCGACACGCAGGGAAACATCTACGTTGCAGACACGGGTAACGCAGCGGTCCGCAAGATCGATGGAGGCGGAACGGTCAGTACGCTCGCAGGCGATGGCACGGTTGGATCGAGTGACTCTCCCAACGCGCGTTTCGACGGCGTGGTTGGTATCGCTGTTGAAGGACAGAACGTCTACGTCTATCTCGCAGACACGGGCAACCATCGCATCCGGCGTCTCGATGTGGCGGGCACCGTAATCACAGTGTCCGGTGCAGAGCGTGGATTTAAGGATGGTGCGGCGAGCCAGGCGCGATTCGCCGAACCTTCAGGGATCGCGCTCGAAGCAGACGGAAAGATCGTCGTTGCTGATGGGGTGAATTCTTTAATTCGATCGGTTGATCCCGCGCTGGCTGCGAGTGGATCCAACCAGGCGGTATTGACCGTCGCCGGCACAGGAGTTCGTGGCTCTACTAACGGAAGTGGCGATGTTGCTGGCTTCTTTACGCCGCGCGGTGTGGCGGTTTCAAATTCGAGTGCGATCATTGTTGCCGATACAGGCAACCAACTCGTGCGCCGTATTTTGCTTCCGCCGATTGTCAGTTCGATCAATCCGGCAAGCGCACGCCTGGGCGATACAGTCACGATTTATGGCGCGCGCTTCGACGGTCGCGGTCCGGAGCGCAACGTGGTTCGGTTCACGCGTGCCGGCGGTGGCCAGACGTTTGGTTCCGTAACACAAGCTACGCGCACGGCGATTACGGTCGTCGTTCCATCAGACGCTGCAACTGGTCCAGTCACCGTCGAAACAGAAGGTGGTATCGGCGCCAGTCCCAACGATTTTGTTGTCAATCCGTTTCCGGCGCCCGTAATCACCGACTTCAATCCGAAACGCGGCATCGTTGGCACGCACGTCGTGCTGACGGGAACGAGTTTAAAAGTCGATGCGAATAATCCGACAGTGACGTTCGCGGGTGGCAGTGGAAGATTACCCGCATTAGTTACTGCTGCCTCGGCCACTCAAGTAACGGTAACGGTTCCAAACGGCGCGATCACTGGCGTGATCGAACTAACACACGCAGGCGGCACAGCTTCGACTGCCAGTCCTTTCACTGTCGATGTCGAACAGGATTATGTGTTGACGGTTGCGCCATCAACGACAACCGCCGTGCAGGGCGGTTCGGGAACTTACGTCGTTTATGTCACGAGCACACAAACCACCTTCAGCCAGCTCGCAAGCCTGACGGCGACGGGACTTCCGGCAGGCATTACGGCGACATTCGATCCGGCACAGATCACGGCGGGTGCGAATTCAACTCTCACGCTTCAACTTAGCGGCACAGTTACACCCGGAAGTTATCCGTTCACGATTCGCGGTGTTGCACCTGTTGGTGGAAACGATTTGGAACGAACCGCGGGCGCGACACTCAATGTGATGGCGGGAGGTCAAACGACTTTATCGGGCCGGGTTATGTCTACCGATAAGGAGCCAATCGTTGGAGCCACAGCTTCGCTCGATGGCCACACGGCGATGACCGATGCGGCAGGTTCGTTTTTATTGTCGGGAGTTACCGCTGGAACGAGCCGGCCGTTGATGATTGACGGTCGAACAGCCAGCTCACCAAACAAGACCTATCCAGTCATCATCGAACCGGCCAACATCGTCGCTGGTCAGGCGAATGTTAACCCGTACACTTTCTATCTGCCGCCGATCGACACCCAATACGAAGTTGAGGTGGTGCCGGGTCAGAATACAGTTGCGAGCAATCCCCGTGTTCCTGGTTTGTCGATGACGATTCCCGCGGGCGCCAATCTGCGCAATCGAGATGGCTCGCCCGTCGCACGTGTTTCAATCACCCCACTCGCCATTGATCGCACTCCAGCGCCGCTGCCTCCAAACATCAAAACGGGACTCGTCTTCACCAGTCAGCCCGGTGGTGCGATTTCCGATGTTCCGATGCCCGTGACCTATCCAAATCTTTTAGGTGTGGATCCGGGAACACAGGTTCAACTTTATGCTTTCAACCACGACACAGTGCAGTGGTACGTCTACGGTACCGGACGCGTCAGCGCTGATGGCCGAACAATATCACCAGAGATAAATCCGGCCACTGGCCAACCCTACGGCCTGATGGATTTTTCATGGCACATGCCAAATGCTGGCCAAGCCGGCAACGGTGGCGGCGGCAGTGGCGGTTGTGATTCCTGCCCCTGCAGTCGCGGACCAAAGCCTGTCGATTACTCAACTGGCATCAAGTATGAGTCTGTTTCTGATTTCTCGTTCGATGGTGCGCGAGGGGGTATCACCTTTTCTCGCTTTTACTCAAGTGACAACTCGGCACAGGCAATTCTCGGTCGTTTTGGGCGCGGTTGGAAGGACAATTACGATATTCGCTTAAGTGGTAGTTGGACTTCAGGAGGCGCCGGACGTGTCATTAGCCCTGAAGAACAAACCGGTCGTCTATTTAGTTACACGAGAACCGATCCCGACGGCGCACTTGTTTTCAGTACGACGGAAACCGTTGGCCAGTTAGGCGATGTGATGCGAAAACTTACGAACGGTACGTTCGAGTATCGTTATCTAGGCGGAACGATCATGCGTTTCAGCGCCGCCGGGCAACTGACTTCGGTAATTGACCGCAACGGAAATACAACGTCACTCACATACACGGGCGCGAACCTAACTCAGATCACTGATCCTGTCGGGCGCAGTGTGGTTCTGGCGTATGACGGAAGTAACCGGATCATAACTGTTACTGATCCCATCGGACGGCAGTGGCATTACACTTACGATCTCTCAGTGGCATTTGGAGCGCTCGGAACCGTCACCGATCCGCTTGGAGGAGTGACACGATACGCATACACGAATCTGCGGTTGAGTTCGATCACAAGTCCGCTCGGGACCGTCGTAAAGCGCATTACGTACGACTCGACGGGCCGTGTAATCTCACAACAATTTGCGGACGGCGGTACTGAGCTCTACGAATATACACTCTCGGGTTCAATCGTCACCGCTTCAACAGTCACCGATCCAGCGGGTAAGAAAACAACCAGACGTTTCAACGCTGCCGGGTACGTAGTAGCCTTGACTGATCAGTTTGGGCAAACGTCGCTCATCACCCGCGGACTAACCAATAATCTGCCTACCGAAACCAGAGGCCCATGTGGTTGCCCAGAGGAGACACGCCAGTTTGATGCGCATGGGAATGTCACTTCGACATCCGATCAACTTGGTCACACTGTGACTTATGAGTATGAGCCGGTTTTTAACAACATCACCAAAATGACGGATGCGCTTGGCCGCGTAACCACCTATGCTTACGACTCAAACGGCAATCCAACTTCAGTAACAAATCCTCTGAATCAGACTTTCACTTATACCTACGATCAATTTGGACAATTGAGGAGTATTACCGATCCGCTGGGCCATGCGACCTCAATTGACTATGACGCAAAGGGGAGCGTCTCGTCGATTACCGACGCTCTGAGCCACTCAGAGACTATGGAGTCAGATGATTTAGGACGTTTGACTGCTACTGTTGATCCGCTTGGTCACCGGTCCAGCATGACTTACGACAATCTCGGGCGCGTCAAAACGATGACCGATTCCGGTGGTGCCGTAACAAGCTACGACTACGATGCGAATGGTAACAAGATCAGGGCCACAGACGGTCTCGGCCGGAAATGGACCATGACGTACGATTCAAAGGATCGGTATGTATCAAAGAAAGACCCTCTAAATCGTCTCTGGCGCATCCAGTATAACGTCAATGATCAACCAACTGCTGTCTTTAGTCCATCCGGAAGAATCACTCGTTACACGTATGATTCGCGCGGACAAGTTACACAAGTAACCGATCCGATCAACGGTGTTCTGCGTCTAACTTACAACAGCAAATCGCAACTGAGCGCTATCGTCGATCAAAAGGGAAATACTGTGACCTTCGTTTATGACGAATTGTCACGGCTGGTTAGCAGACGTGACGCGCTGGGCCAAATCACGACAGTAAGCTACGACGCGGCAAGCAATGTCATCGAGAAACTCGATCGTCTTGGGCGGCGAACCACCCTCAGTTACGACGGTTTAGATCGTCCCACGCAAATAACCTATCCCGACGCTGTTGTTAGCTATACCTTTGACAACGCTGGTAGGCCCACACGAGTTGATGATTCGCAGTCTGGCTTTGTCACGATGGCATTTGATGATGCCGGTAGACTGCTGACGGAAACCACTCCAGCAGGTGCGGTCCAATACAGCTACAATGCAGCTAATCAACGAACTTCCATGACGGCAGCGGGCCGTCAACCGGTGAACTATAGTTACGATTTAGCGGGTCGCCTGCAAACAATCCAACAAGGTTCGGAAGTCTTTACTTATGGTTACGATGCACTGTCGCGCCGAACCAGCCTGCAGCGTCCGAACGGGATCAACACCAGCTATACCTACGACGAGGTTAATCGCCTGGCACGGATCTCACATGGACCAAATGGCTCGCTGGAAGATTTGAGTTACACCTTCACCCTCGACGACGAAATAGCGTCGGTTACTTCCAACTTCATCACCACCCAATTAGCGTCAGCCAAAAATGCGAACGCCGCTGACGCAATGAATCGGATCTCCCAATTTGGACCTGCCAGTTTTTCTTTCAACGCAGAGGGAGAAACTACGAGCAAGATCGACTCCCAGGGCACGACGGCTTACAACTGGGATAGCCGTGGTCGCCTCGTCGGCGTCACGATGCCAAACGGGCAGACAGTCTCTTACGGGTACGATGCCTTAGGAAGACGAAGCAGTCGTACTGCTGGCGGGCTAACGACCACTTTCCTCCATGATGGAAATGATGTCGTACTGGATCAGGGCAGCGACGGGAGCTCTACAGATTATCTGAATGGGTTAGACACTGACGAGAAGTTGCGACAAACCAACGCGGTCTCGGGTTCGCTTTATTTCATTCAGGATCATCTCGACAGCACGATAGCTCTGACGGGAGCGAATGGTGATGTCGTGGAGCGGATGTTTTATGATGCTTTCGGTGAAAGCTCCGGCAGCTCTTTGACACGCTATGGTTATACTGGTCGAGAACGGGATCCACTCTCTGGATTAACTTACTACCGGGCCCGCTGGTATGACTCACAGCAAGGACGATTCATTAGCGAAGACCCCATTGGATTTGATAGTAGGGAGGCGAATTTCTACGCCTACGTTGGGAACGATCCTATCGGCTCCAATGATCCGATGGGATTACAACGCAAAGGTTATGGCGGTCCCGGACCGTATCATCCCCCCGACGGGATTAAACTGCGATGCAATAAGGGAGATTCTTGCCCTGTGCTTGAAGGTAAGATGTTCATATTGATGAGAATGATAACCTCCCACGAAGGATGGGATCGATATGCACCAGCAGGTCGAGGCGGAAACAGGCACGTGGTTGAAATTGCAGACCTTTGGGGAGCTTATGCCAGGTGCCAGGCTATTTATTTCGCGAAGTGCATAAATCGAAAGTGTCCAGTGCCAGTGCCAGCGGCTACGCCTGCGCCTGCGCCTGCACCAACACCGGCGTCTGGACGTCAACCATCCCCGGCGCTACCCGGGCCAGTTCCAAGTCCGCACCCGACTCCGCGGCCATCTACGGGACCGGGTGGTGTGCCTACTGAAGTCAAAGTTGCTGTCGGAGCTGCCGCAGCCGTTGGGACTGGTTATCTGATCTATCGTGGGATACGCATGATCCCGTCGCTGGCTCCACCTTTGTGGTGGACAATTCCGGCGAACCTGGCGATCCCTTAATAAACATGGGTAAGAATGCAGAATTGCAGCAACTCATTGAAGCAGCCAGTGAAGGCGATCGCACTTTAGTCAAGTCGCTGTTGCAACAAGGCGTGGATGTTAATGCCGCATTCAAGGATGGCTTTACGCCACTTATGGCTGCATCCACGTCGGGACACACGGATATTGTGAACGACTTAGTATCCGCTGGTGCCAAGACAGACCTGCGAGACAATCGAGGAATGACGGCATTAATGATGGCCGCCAGCATGGATCGCCCCAAAACCGTTAAAGCCCTGATCGCCCGCGGTGCAGATGTGTCTGCGCGAAACGAAAGCGGCTCTATACCCTTTGGTGGCTACACTCCTCTCATGCATGCGGCGCGGAACAAGAACGCCGACGCAGTCAACGCCTTGGTAGAAGCGGGGGCTGACATTGAGGCTAAGGACGACAACGGTGAGACTGCGTTAATGAAGGCCTCTTTTTGGGGCAACATCGAAGCTGTAAGGGCGCTACTGGCCGCAGGCGCTGACCGAAAAGCGCAAGACCACGATGATAGAACGGCCCAACAGATTGCAGAAGAGATTGGGCAGATGAAGATTGTGGAGTTATTAAACGAATAACCAGGATTATTTCTCGGACGGATAGATCGATGCGCGGAACCATCACTGGCAGTACCAAACGATATTATTTTCTAAATGTGCGCACGTAGGTTGACAGTAATGTGATCTGTTCTGTGCTCAGCTTCTTCTCGAAGGACGGCATCTGTCCTTTCCCGTGTGTGATTGAATTAACGATCTGTTTGTCGTCCACTTTGTCCTGCCATTTTGAAGCAGTGAGATCCGTCGCACCCGCGATCTGACCGAAGATCGTGTTTCCAGTTCCATCCGATCCGTGACACTTCACACATTTCTGGCTGAACAGTTTCTTAGCTGCTTTCGCTTTGGCTGGTGACATCTGCGTCTGCACACCGATCGCGCCGGCAGAGAAGAGAAGGAGCCACAAAAAGCACAAAAAACTCATAATGTGTTTTTGGTGCCTTTTTGTGGCTCGATTTACCATTAACGATCTCATTACGGGCAGTTGCTAATGATAGTGAAACTCGGTCCACTGTCAATTGCGAGATTTCCGTTCTGTGAGTTCGGTACACTGACTTTCGCCGTCGCCGTACTGACGTTGCCATGAGTGTCCGTAACCTTCAACGTGACGACATAGACGCGTCCGTTGCCGTCGCCCTTTCGCTCAGCGCGGATCTGCACCGAATTACAGTCGGCCGCGATCACGACGTCGTTGACCGTAAACCCGTCCGCATTCGCATCGTCAGGCTCGTCACTGGAAGCGCTGACAATCTTCACACTACCGATACCGATGTTCGCATCGCAATTGTCGCTGACGCTGGTAACGAGGTCGCTGACGTTGAATGTTGAATACGTGTGATTGGGAGACCACAAGGTGTGATTAGTCGTCTGTATGCTCGGCGCCTGTGCGTCGTTAACAGTGATCTTGAAGCTACAGCTTGGTCCAGCCGTGCTCGTGCACGTCACTGTCGTTTCCCCGACCGCGAAGAACGATCCTGACGGGTGATCGCACGTAACTGTGCCGCAACTCTCACCGGAAGGCGTGGTGTAAGTGACGTCAGCGCCGCATTCGTCGGGGTCGTTCGAAACCGTAATGTCGGTCGGGCAAGTCAGTACGCAGGGAACTTCGGTTTCGAACGCACCGATGTCAGTCCCGTCACTGGTTGCTTCATTCGGAACACCGGGATCATCGACCGTTCTCGGCTCGCCGCGTTGATCGGTTGTGGCGCCTGCTGCGACACCCGCGTCGATCGCATCACTGCCGGCCAACGGTTCCATGGTCCTGGTTGGACCACCATTGTCTGCCAGTGCTGCCAGGTTTGGATTCGCGCCCGTGAGATCGCCGGTGCCGGTGAAGCCTGTTGCCTCTGTCGTCACACCGAGCAGGTTGTGGCCATTGCTGGTGACTGCGCCATCGACGTTTGGTCCCGGCGTGAACGCGCCCCCGTTGTTTCCAGTACCGTTCGCGGCGGTGTTACCGGCTATGATCGTGTTTTCCAACGTCACGGCTGCTGGTCCAACACGAATTCCGCCGCCCGTTCCTTCAGCAGCGTCGCGCGGTGGTTTGTTGGCGCCACCCTGGTTGACGCCGGTGTTGCCGGCCTGCGCGTTATTTCCATTCAGTGTTCCGTGCTTCAGATTGATCGTGGCGGTGTTGTTATTAGTCAGCGCGCCGCCGTGCGCGAGGCCGCCGGCGCCGTGCATGCCGCAGTTCAGGCCGCCGTCTGTTTGACCACCATTGCCACCGTTGCCGCCGCTCACGGAATTGTTGGCAAACGTGGCGGTATTGACGATAAGACTTCCGCTGTCGGCAAAGATCGCGCCACCTCGAGCAGCGCCACCGTCGCCGCCGTTATGAGCTCCGAGGCAAGTCGAACCAAACGCATTGCCACCGTTTCCGCCGTTCGCCGCGGCGAGGTGAAACGTGGAGTTGGTCACCGTCGTACTGCCGAGACTGTACACACCACCACCATTCGCTTCACCACCGGGATTGGCTCCATTACCGCCAGTGCCTGACTCACCGCCGTTAGCACTTGTGTTTTCAAACGTCGTGTTGTTGATCGTTGCGGTGGCGCCGCTGCCAACCCAGAGCCCGCCGCCCTGGGCCAGGCCACCGAAGCCGCCGTTGGTCTGGCCGTTTTGATCCTGATCGCCCCCACCGCCACCGCTGGCGGCACTGTTTTCGATCTGCGATAAGGTCATGTTGAGCGTGCCATTGTCTAAATAGATCGCACCGCCTTTTGCAGCGGAACCGTCGCCGTTGTTGAAGTTGCCGCCGTTTCCTCCTGTCGCGTTGTTCGCTGTGAACGTGGTGCCAGAAATGATCACGTTGCCAGTACCGGCGAGACTCGCCAGACCACCACCGAGGGCTTCGAGGGTGGTGTGTTGGTTGACGATCGTGTCGCCCTTGCCGATTGCCTCGCACGATTGGATTTTGACGTTCGTCAGCGTCAGGCTGCCGCCGTTATTTAGGACGCCACCGCCGGTGCCGGCGCTGTTTTGTGAGGCAGGGTTGGTACTCTTGCCGCTCGTACCATCGTCAGCAGCTTTGCCGTTCTGAATTACGAGATTCTGAAAGATTGCAGTGACACCCGACGCCGTGATGTGGAAGGCGCGGTCGCGTGTGGTTCCTGCATTCAACGCACTCGCATCGATGGTGCTCGCGTTTGGACCACTCGAGCCGCCGCCCACGATCGTGACGGAGTGAAGAGTAGTCGTGATGTCGAGGTCGCCGGTGGCCGCAGCGTTCTCTTGTGTCGCGTTGGTCAACGTGAGGTTGTAGGTCGTCGCGGGTTGAAGGTTGATCGTTACAGGGTCGGCGTTTAGGTCGGCGTTTGCGGCAAGAATTGCGCCGCGCAGACTGCAATCGTTTGGGGCAACGGTGCACGCGCTGGCGCCGGCGTTGTCGTCGTTTCTATCGACGTCGAATGTCGTCACTAATGGCGGCGAAGCTGCGCTGGGGGAGAAATTTAAGAATGCAGCGACGAAGAGGAGGATAAGAGTCAATGTTGTCCAGGTAATTTTTCTTTTCATGGTTTGCTCCAGGGTAATCGGGGTTTTTGGCGTGCGGGGGATTAATGGTCTAAATAGAGTCGATTGCTATTCACCCATGTGTAGTGTGAGGAGTGCAGCTTGCCTCAAAAGTCGACGGTCATTGTTGGATACGGTCAGTACCGTAACGCGGTAGCGTCGGGTCGTACGTGAGCCTCTCAAATTTCCCGGGAATATCGTATGTTCGAGAACTGACCCGACGCTACC
>Ga0207671_10005915_pt1 | contig 11095 bp, 5 predicted proteins | sample KBSC24metaG_FD_184352 | JGI IMG/M metagenome (GOLD analysis project Ga0207671, IMG submission 184352) | Corn rhizosphere microbial communities from Kellogg Biological Station, Michigan, USA - KBS C2-4 metaG (SPAdes) (version 2) | ecosystem: Host-associated > Plants > Roots > Rhizosphere > Soil... | reverse complement strand
GCCGGCAACCTTGCCGAGCACGGCGCTGGCATCCGCTGCCACCTCGGCGAAGGGAAAGCCCAGCCGGGCGAGGCCGGGCACCTGCTTGCGGCCGTCATCGGCGAAATAGCCGCCGGTCAGCTGCCCGGCGCATTCGAGCAGATGGCCGATCACGGTGGCGCGGCCCATCAACGCCGCATCGTCGAGCGACCAGCCGAACGCATGCACCATCGGCCCGACGAACAGCGCAGGGTCGCCCACCCGGCCGGTGATCACCAACTCGGCGCCCTGCGCCAGCGCGTCGGCGATCGGGCCGGCACCCAGATAGACGTTGGCCGAGACGATGCGGGCGAGATCGGCGCTGCTACCCCGACGGTCGATCAGCGGATGCTCGGCGCCGCGGACCAGATCGAGCACGTCGTCGCCGGTGACGGCAGTGATGCGCAGGCCATGCAGCCCCATGTCGCGCGCCAGCGTGGCGACGGCATGGGCGGCGCCGACCGGGTTGGCGGCACCCGCATTGGTGACGATCCGCACGCCGCGCGCGCGTGCCGCCGGCAGCACCCGGCGCATCCGCTCCAGCAACAGCGGATCGAAGCCGCCGTCCGGGTCGCTCTGGCGGAGCTGCTGCGCCGCGGCGATGGTGCGCTCGGCCAGGCATTCGAAGACGAGGAAGTCGAGATCGCCCTGCTCGACCAGCTCCAACGCCGGTTCGATCCGATCGCCTGCGAAACCGGCACCGGCGCCGATGCGGATGGATGCCGGTCTCACAGTGGGAGCACTCCGATCAGCAGCGCGGCGGCGACCATCACCAGCGTCGCGGCGAACAGCCAGGGAATGGCGAAGCGCTGGTGCGCACCGAGTTCGATGCCGCTCAGGCCCGCGACAAGGAAGGTCGCCGGGGTGAGCGGGCTGACCGGGAAACCGGTGGTCATCTGCCCGAGCAGCGCCGCCTGCGCCATGGTCGCCGGCGCGTGGCCGAACCGCGTGCCGACCTCCGCCAGCACGGGGAGCACGCCGAAATAGAAGGAGTCGGGATCGAACAACAGGCTGAGCGGCATCGAGGCGACCCCGAGCAGCACCGGCAGGCTGCCGCCGACTCCGTCTGGCACGTGCCGCGCCACCGCCTCGGCCATCGCCCGGATCATGCCCGATCCGTTGAGGATGCCGGTGAACGCGCCCGCCGCGAACAGCACGCCCGCCATCAGCAGCGCCGCGCGCGCATGCGCGTCGATCCGGGCGCGCTGCTGGGCGGCATCGGGATAGTTGATCATCAACGCCAGCGCCGTGCCGATCATGAAGGCCACAACCGGCTCGACCAGCCCCGCGATCATCGTGCCCACAACCGCGAGGGTGAGCAGAATGTTGAGCGGCATCCGTCGCGGGCGGCGCAAGCCGGGATCGTCCGCCATTGGCTCGGCAGGAGCGCCCGATGCCATCGTTGCGCCGGCCGCGCGGGGCAGCGGGATGCCGGCGGCGATGCGCCGCTCCTCGCGAAGCCCAAGCCACCAGGCCGCGGCGAAGACGAAGCCGAGCCCCGCCGCCTGCACGCCAATCATCGGCACGAACAGCTGCGCCGCCGGCACCTTCAGCGCAGCCGAGGCGCGCAGCGTGGGGCCGGTCCAGGGGAGGAAATTGACGCCGGCGGCGAGCGAGGCGGTGCAGGCCAGCACCCGCCGGTCCATACCGAGCCGGTCGTAGAGGGGACGGAGCGCCGGGATGGTGATGAGGAAGCAGACCGCCCCCGAACCGTCGAGATGGATCAGCAGCGCCAGCAGCGCGGTACCGATGGCGATGCGGCGCGGCCGTTCGCCCACCAGCCGCAGCACCAGCCCCACCAGCGGCGCGAGCAGCCCGGCATCGGTCATGATCCCGAAGAACAGGATGGCGAAGATGAACATGCCCGCGACCGGCGCGATCTTGCCGATGCCCGCCAGCACATAGGCCGGGATCGCCCCGCCCAGCCCGGCGAGCAGCGCCGCGGCCACCGGCACCAGGATGAGTGCGGCAAGCGGCGATGTTCGGTTCGACAAGATGAGCGCGAGCAGTGCCAGGACCGCAAGGGCGCCGATGATGGCCAGCATAATCCTCCCCACCCGATCGATGCCGGGCAGCGCAATCATGCGGAGGTGCAACCCATACCGCAATGTCAAACATTCTATTGATCAATGCAATTTGTTGATCGCTGAGCATCAACGACGACCCATCAACTTTACGGATCAATGCTTCCAAACTTTCTATTTTTTAAAACCGTGTCCGCGTCGCATAGCTGTGGGGCAGGCTCGGGAAGACACCAGCCGAACACCAGGGGAGGTTCTGCGCACCTGCTGCGCCAAGGCCGGCATGTCGCCAGCTGCACAGTCCCCGCCTGCCAAAAATGGAGGGGATTGCCATGACCAACGCTCGATCGCACCGCCTGTGCGCCAGCATCTCGCTCGCGGCCGCCAGCCTTGCGCTGCTGCATGCCGGAACCGCCTTCGCGCAGACGACGCCCGCGCCCGAGGCAGCAGCGCCCGACACCGCGCAAGCCGCGCCGCCCGTCGAGCAGGAGATCGTCGTCACCGGCTCCTTCCTTCGCAACGTGCGCCAAGAGGATCGCGCCTCGCCGGTTCTCTCGGTGAGTTCAGCCGACATCGCGCGCACCGGCGTCAACGCGCTGGCCGACATCACCCGCTATATTCCGCAGAATGTCGGCAGTGCCGGCGGCATCCAGGATCTTGCCAAGGGCGGCGGCGCGGACTCGCGCGACACGCGCTCGGCCAATCTCCGTGGCCTGGGCGCCGGGGCGACGCTGGTGCTGCTGAACGGCCGCCGCGTCGTGCCGACCGACGGCTTCGTCAACCTCAACAGCCTGACGCCCGAGATCGCCGTCGGCCGGATCGAGACCGTGCTGGACGGTGCCTCCTCCACCTATGGCGCAGATGCGGTGGCGGGCGTGCTCAACGTGATCACCGACACCCGGTTCAAGGGCGTCAAGCTGACCGGCCAATATACCTTCATCGAGGACAGCCCCGCGTTCAACGTGCAGGGCATGGTGGGGCTGGGCGACGATCGCATCCGCAGCGTCACCTCCTTCGCCTATCGCAACATCGAGCGGCTGCAGAATGGCGACCGCGACGTCACCAACTTCTTCAATCCTTCCTCGGGCTCCGGCGCCAATCCCGGCGCCTTCGTGCTCTATGCCCGCCCGCGCACTGCGAGCGGCGGCGACGTCGTGATCAACGGCAACAATTATTCGACCCTCTACGACCGCTTCAAGAACGCCGCCGGCACGGTCACGGTCGTCGATCCGGATTGCGGCTCGGCCGCGACGCAGAGCCGTTACGTGCCGGCCGCGAACAGCCCCGGCTTCGGCCTCGGCGCCTGCCAGTTCAGCTTCCAGGCGCAGAACCCGATCCGCCCCGCCTCGCAATCGGTGCTCGTCCACAACGACACGCGGTTCAAGTTCGCACCCGGCCACGAGCTGTACGTGGAGTTCGGCCTCTATCATCAGGATGCGCAGCGCTACGGCGTTCCCTCCTTCGCGCAGAATCGCAACGGCCCTACCCCGCCGATCGTGCCGGCCGCCAACCCGCTCAATCCGTTCGGCGTCGATGTCGGCTTCATCGGCCGCGCGATCGGGTCGCAGGGATTTGCCGGCACCCGCTACAAGGTGCAGCGCGACCAGGTCGACCAGCGGCACCTCGTCGTCGGTGCGGAGGGCGCGATTTCCACCCGCTGGAACTATGCCGCCAGCTTCACCTGGTCGCGCGGCGAGGTGAATTCGGTCGACAAGGATACCGACATGCGGCTGTTCCAATCCGCGCTGAACGGCTTTGGCGGGCCGAACTGCAACATCCGCTTCAATGGCGCGGGCTCGGGCGCGGTGCCGGGGTCGGGCAACTGCCTGTACCTCAGCCCCTTCGCCAAGGACAGCCAGACGCAGGACCCGTCGCTGCTCTACAACATCCAGACCGAAGAGACCTCGACCAACATCCGCGAATATCTGATCGGCGAGGCCGTGCTGAATGGCACGCTGGTGGAGATCGCCGGGCGGCCGTTGGACATCGCGGTCGGCACCCAGTTCCGCAAGGAGCGGCAGGTGGGCCGCTATTCGGACCTGTTCCAGAACGGCTTCGGCGCCTTCAACGGCCCGTTCCGGGATACCGATCTGAAGCGCGAGGTGAAGAGCGTCTTCGCCGAGGCGAACTTCAAGCCGCTCGACACGCTGACGCTGAATGCCGCCGCCCGCTACGAGGATTATGGCAACTTCAACACCGTCGCGCCCAAGCTGTCGGCCAATTGGCGGATCATTCCGGAAATCGCGATCCGCGCCTCGGCCAGCAAGGCGTTTCAGGCGCCGGCGATCGCCAATTCGAGCAGCGCGCTGATCGGCACCAACGTCGCCAACATCATCGATCCGCGCGATGGCTCGCTCGTGTTCCGCTCGGTGCTGCAATATGGCAACCCGTCGCTCCAGCCGCAAAAGGCCGACGTCTTCAATATCGGCACCACGCTGCTGCCGGTGCGCGGTGCCAGCCTGTCGGTCGACTATTGGCACTATCGCTATCGCAGCCAAATCCAGCTGCAGAACGGCCAGGCGGTGATCAACGCCGACCCCAATGGTCCGAACGTGATCCGCGATGCTGCAGGCGTGGCGCAATCGGTGATCGTCACCTCCTACAACGCGCCCAGCGGTACCGCCACGGCGGGCATCGATGTCGCCGGGCGCTACGAAGGCACGATCGGCGCGGTGGGCCTCACCTTCCGCGACAATCTCAGCATTCTGGTCAAGTACGACGTCGATACCGGCACGCTGGTCTATGACGGCGTCGGCAAGCGCAACAACTACCAGACCTCGCCGCTCACCGCCGCCGCCGCGCCGCGCTACCGCAACGTCGCCGGTGTCGATTTCACGCTGGCCGACCATGCGCTGAGCATCGACTGGCGCTATGTCTCCAGCGTCCGCGACGACTATCAGCAGGTCGTCGGTGCGCCGGAAGTGGCGCGGATCGGCGCCTGGTCCGTTTTCGACGCGCAGTACAACTTCCGCTTCGGCCCGGATCGCCGGTTCGAGCTCGGCGTCGGCATGACCAACCTGTTCGACAAGGCGCCGCCGCACGCGATCTATACCGGCTATCTCTCCTCGGTGGCCGATCCTTATGGCCGCCAGACCTATATTCGCGCGAGCGCCCGCTTCTAGCGCCTGGCCCGATCGGTTCCCTCCTCAGGGGCGCGCGAGCGATCGCGCGCCCTCTTTTTTGTCAGCGGGCGACCTTCAGGAAATGCTCGAGGAAGCGCTGCGCCGCCGGCGGCAGCGTCCGGTCCGCCAGCCGTGCCACGCCGATCGTGCGCTCGATCACCGGATCGACCAGCGGGCGTGCCGCGATCCGGCCGCCATGCAGCATCCGCAGCGTCGATTCCGGAAGCGCCGTGATCCCCAGCCCCGCCTCGATCAGCGCGCCTACCGTTGCCAGCTGCGTGCAGTCGTATAGCGCCCGCGCGGCGACATTGGCCTGGAGCATCGCTGCATCGGTAAGTGCGCGGACGCTGCTGCGCGGCGCCATGGCGATGAACGGATGCTCGGCGAAGATCCTCCAGCGCGCGGGCTTGCCGGTATCGAGCGGACCGCCGGCGGGTACCACCAGCACCATCGCGTCCTGCATCAGCGGATCGAAGACGAACTTGCCGGCATCGGGCGGTGTTGTAACCGCCAGGTCGAGCTGGCGCTCTTCCATCGCCTGGAACAGCGCGCCGGACAGGTGATCGCGCAGCACGATCTCGACTTGCGGGTGCAGCTCGCGGAAGCTGGCGATCGCCGCCGGCAGCGTGCCCGCCGCGACCGACGGCAGCGCACCGATCACCACCCGTCCCCGCGAGCCGGCGAAGTTCTGCGCCAGTTCCGAGAAGGCGTGGTCAAAGTCCCCGGTCAGCCGTTCGACGATCGGCAGCAGCGCCTCGCCGGCGCTGGTGAGCGCGACATTGCGAGAGTTCCGATCGAACAGCCGGACGCCCAATTGCTCCTCGAGCAGCCGAATCGTGCGGCTCAGCGCCGGCTGCGACACATTAGCCGAGCGGCCGGTCTCGCTGAAACTGCCATGCTGGGCAACCTGCATAAACAGGCGCAGGCTGGTGAGGCTCGGTGTCCGCCGCATTGCACCCTCTCTCCCCTTGAACACTTCGATTTTTGTTATGGTATCGGGGCATCAATCTATTCGGCAAATCGGCTGGGCCGCAAGACGCGACGCATCGTTCCAGCTTTGTAATCAATCGATCCACTAATTCTATTTCTTCGCTGGATAGTGATACGTCATACCTATTTCCGAGCGAAGCCGGTCGACACAGGCCGGGCGCGAGAGGGGATTTCTGAAGCGCACGCGCCGGCATATCCTGCCGCGCCGATCATCGACACGCGCCCGTTCGACACCCGTTCTCGGCCCACCGATCCGACCGACACCCGCTACGGGACGAGCGATCGACATCGTCCCGCAAGACGAAATGGGAGGATGACGATGGAAGCGACGCGACGGCTGGTTCGGTCCGCAGCGGGCATGAGCATTTTGGCGCTGGCAACGGCGCTCGCCGCACCCGCCTGGGCGCAGGAGGCGGTGCCGGACACGGCGACGGCCGAGCCGCTCTCGCCTGCCCAGGAGCAGGAAATCATCGTCACGGGCACCAACATCTCGGGGGTCAAGCCGGTGGGATCGGAGACGGTCACCGTCAACCGCGACCAGATGCTCGCCACCGGCCTTACCGACGTCGCCTCGGTGCTGCAGACGCTGCCGCAAGTGCAGAACAACCCGAATTCGGGCGGCTCCGGCCCGGTCTACCGCCAGGGCGGGACCGCGGGCTATGGCGGCAACTCGACCCAGGGCACCGCGATCAACCTGCGCGGCCTGGGCACCTCGGCCACGCTGACGCTGGTCGACGGCCGGCGGGTGGTGCCGAGCGGTGCCGCCACGACCTTCACCGAAGCGATCCAGCTGCCCATCGCCGCGATCGAGCGGGTGGAAGTGGTGAGCGATGGCAACTCGGCCATCTACGGCTCCGATGCGATCTCGGGCGTGGTCAACTATGTGCTGCGCAAGCACTTCACCGGCATCGAGGTCACCGGCCGGGGCACGGTGACACGCTACAACAACCAATGGGGCGGCTCTATCACCGCCGGCTATGACTGGGGCAGCGGCAACGTCATCGCGACCTATGACTATGATTATCGCGAACCCTTCGCCAACGGCCGCTCCAAGTTCCTCCGTCGCGACCTGCGCGGCGTCGGCGGGCCCGACACGCGTGCGGTGGACGCGACGCTGGGGGTGACCGGACCGACGCTGATCGTCGGCGGCAACGGCAGTCCGTACAGCTATTACACGCTGCCACGCGCTGCCGGTCCCGGCCTTACCTTCGGGCAGCTGACGCCGGGCGCCAATCTGGTTGACTCCGCCGACTACACCGACTTCCTCGGCAAGCAGAAACGTCACCAGGCGGCGCTGATCCTGAACCAGGAAGTGAACGACGCCATCTCGGTGTTCGCACAAGGCTTCTACACCAAGCGCGACACGCTGAGCCGCGCCTATGGCAACAGCCGGCTCGGCAACAACATCACCATCTGCCAGGGCAGTCCCACCTATATCAGCGGGGCGCCGGCCAATGCCGCCTCATCGAGCGCGCTGTGCGCCGGTGCGCCGGGGCAATTGATCGCGGTCGACCCGCTGCTGTTCTTCAACGGCCCATCCGTCACCAGCAATCCGGCCGAGACGATCAGCGTCACCGGCGGCTTCACCGGCAAGCTGCCCGGCAGCTGGAAGGTCGACGGCTATTTCACCTATGCGCACGATTCGACCTGCGGCATCTGCAACTACGACAACAACGCCAATGGCGCGGCGCTGTCGGCGGAGATCCGCGCCGGCCGCATCGATCCCTTCACCACGACGCCGCTCACCGCCGCGCAATACGGCACCTTCATGGGATCGAACGTCCAGCTGGCGTACAACACCTTCTACGACAGCGTGCTGAAGCTCGACGGCCCGCTGTTCGCGTTGCCCGCAGGATCCGTGCGTACCGCGTTCGGCGGCGAGCTCGCCTATAATCGCCAGCATCTGGTCAACGGCAGCAACAATGCGTTCGAGAACAATCCCACCAACAACAATTACGCCGTGACCAACGACACCACGGCGCGGCGTACCACCGCTTCGGCCTTTGCCGAATTGTTCGTGCCCATCCTCGGTGCCGACATGGGGATACCGCTCGTCCAGTCGCTCGATCTCGATGCGGCGGTGCGCTACGACAATTATTCGGACTTCGGCTCCACCACCAACCCCAAGGTCGGCGCCACCTGGCGGGTGAACGACGCGCTTTCGATCCGCGGGTCCTGGGGCACCTCGTTCCGCGCGCCGGCGCTGACCGACACCAATCCGAACAATTTCTCGGCGGCGGTGATCGGTGTGCCGATCGTCAACGGATCGGGACGGCCGGACATCGGCTTCGTCTTTCCGGGCAATTCCAGCGCCTACCAGATCATCGGCGCGAATCCCGACCTTCAGCCGGAAACCGCCACCACCTGGTCCGCGGGTGTCGACTTCGCACCCAAGACGTCCGGCTTGCGCGCGTCGGTGACCTATTACAACACGCATTACAGCAACCAGATCGTCGGTCAGAATACCGGCCTGTTCCTGTCGAATCCAACCTTCGCCTCGCTCTACAGCCGCTACATCATCCCGGTGAACAATCCGGCGACGTGCGTCAGCGGCAATCCCGCCACCTATGACCCGGTGCTGGCCCGCTTCATCGCCGGTCACCCGGCGCTCTACAACGTCCCCGTACTTGGCGCCTGCTCGGTCAACGTGATCGTCGACGGCCGTTCGGCCAATGCGGCGACGACCTTCCAAGACGGCATCGACGTGCAGCTGAGCTATACGCTGCAAACCGGGATCGGCCGCTGGTTCGTCAGCGCTAACGCCACGCGGATCCTGAACCAGACACTGCAGACCGTCGCCGGTGGCGTGACCCAGGACGTGCTCGACACCTACTACTATCCGGTCAGTCTGCGCGGCCGCGGGCAGATCGGGTGGAGCAAGTCGGGATTCGGGGTGAACCTGTTCGTCAACTATGTCGGCAGCTACACCAATACGATCCCGCTGCCCGGGCAGCCCCAATCGAAGGTGCCGTCCTGGACCACCGCCGATCTCGGCATCAGCTATGCCGTGCCCAAGGGCAACAAGCTGCTCGGCGGCCTGCGGCTCGGGCTCAACGTGCAGAACGTCACCAACGAGGATCCCCCGATCGTCCTGACCCGCGCCGGCAGCAATTTCGGTGCCTATGATCCGTCGAACGCGAACATCCTCGGGCGCACGTTCAATTTCCAGATCACCAAGAGCTTCTGATCATGAGACTTGACACGGGAGATGCGAGAATGAAGTCATGGATGACGGCGCTGGCCTGCGGGGTCGCGGCCTGCGCGATCCCCGCCGCCGCGGTGGCGCAGACGAGCGCACCGGTGGCGACCACCGACACCGGCAAGGTGCAGGGCGCGATCGAGGACGGCGTGGCCAGCTGGAAGGGTATTCCCTTCGCCGCACCGCCGGTCGGCCCCTTGCGCTGGCGGGCACCACAGCCGGCGGCGCACTGGCAGGGCGTCCGCCCGGCCACCGAGTACAGCCATGACTGCATGCAGAAGCCTTTCCCCAGCGATGCGGCGCCGCTGGGCACCACGCCGGCCGAGGACTGCCTGTACCTCAACGTCTGGAAGCCCGCTGCTGCATCGGCAACCGCCAAGCTGCCGGTCATGGTGTGGATCTATGGCGGCGGCTTCGTGAACGGGGGCGCCTCGCCACCCACCTATGCCGGTGCCAACATGGCCAGGCAGGGGGTGCTGTTCGTCAGCTTCAACTACCGCGTCGGGCGGTTCGGCAGCTTCGCCCTGCCCCAGCTCACCCGCGAGAATCCGGACGGCGGGCTGCTCGGCAACTACAACTTCATGGACCAGATCGCCGCGCTCAAATGGGTGCAGAAGAACATCGCAGCATTCGGCGGCGATCCGTCGAACGTGACCATCATCGGCGAGAGCGCCGGCGGCATGTCGGTGCACACGCTGGTCACTTCGCCCCTGTCCCGCGGGCTGTTCAGCAAGGCCATCGTAATGTCCGGCGGCAATGCCCAGACCGCGAAGAACGCGACGCTCAAGGATGCCGAGGCGATCGGCGAGAATCTTGCCCGCGCGCACAAAATTGACCCCGCCGCCCCCGATGCCCTCGCCAAGCTGCGCGCGCTGAGCGCCGGGCAGGTAACCGACGGCCTCAGCATGATGGAGCTGTTCCAGCCCAAGCCGGGCCCGCGCACCTATGGCGGCCCGGTGCTCGACGGCGAGCTGCTCGTCGATCAGGAAAAGGCCTATGCCAGCGGCAACTTCGCAAAGGTGCCGATGCTGATCGGCGCGACCAGCGCCGACATGGGGGGCAAGTCCGGCTTCATGATCGCCGGCGCGCGCGAGGCAAGCGCGATGATTGCGGCGCAGAAGGTGCCGGTCTGGGAGTATCGCTTCTCCTATGTCGCGGACTCGGTAGGCCAGCCGGGTGCCGGCCATGCGACCGATATTCCGTTCTTCTTCGACAATGCCCGCATCAAATATGGCGCGGCGACAACGGCGAAGGACGAGCAGGTCGGCAAGACGATCAGCGCCTATCTCGCCAACTTCGCCAAGAAGGGCGATCCCAACGGCGCGGGCCTGCCGGCCTGGCCGCGTTTCACTGCATCGGGCGACGAGATCCTGGACTTCGCCGCAGACGGCAAGGCAGTCGCCGCCCGCGATCCCTGGGGTGCTGAAATCGACGACCTGCAGGCGCGCACCAAGGCCGCGCAAGCTTCGGGCAAGTATAACAGTCTGACCACGCCGATGGGCACGATGCTCGACGACCCTGCCGCCCGTGCGGTGCTTGCCAAGCACCTGCCGGACATGGTCAAGAACCCGCAGATCGACATGGCCCGCGGGCAGACGCTGGTCGGCATCCAGGCCTATTTTCCCGCCCTGCTTACCGATGCCAAGCTCAAGGCGATCGATGCCGACCTGGCGAGGATACCCACGAAACCGAGCTAATCGTCGGCGCTCAAGCATCCGGTGGCCCCACCGAGCGCAGCAGGCGCG
>Ga0207671_10005914_pt1 | contig 11095 bp, 10 predicted proteins | sample KBSC24metaG_FD_184352 | JGI IMG/M metagenome (GOLD analysis project Ga0207671, IMG submission 184352) | Corn rhizosphere microbial communities from Kellogg Biological Station, Michigan, USA - KBS C2-4 metaG (SPAdes) (version 2) | ecosystem: Host-associated > Plants > Roots > Rhizosphere > Soil... | reverse complement strand
GGTACGAGCCTTCGAGATGGGTTACACCGGCGTAGAAATCCAGAGTCCACGCCACGTCCATCTCGTCGACGACGCCTGGTCTCCGGCGCTCACGGACCTCGCACACGCGCAGCGCGTCGTCGACGCTTTCGAAGCGTCCCTGGCCAGTGACGGAGATGGTGTCGTGCTCGTGGGTGATCAAGGAATCCAGCGGCCCATGTATGAGGCGGCGCGGCTCATGCTGGCCCAGGGCACCGGCAGCTCGATGTGAAGCGATAGTCGCCGATGTCGGTTGCCATAACGGCGGATCACGAGGAACTCGCCAGCACGGTGAGCACGTTCCTCGCGAAGCACAACGCCCTCCGAGAGGCTCGGACGCGACTTGAATCGCCGGTCAACGGGTTGCCCTCAACGTGGTCGGCCATGGCAAAGCTCGGCTGGCTGAGCCTTCACCTCCCCGAGCGGTACGGCGGGTCCGGGTTCGGACTTGCCGAGCTCGCCGTAGTGACCGAGCAGCTGGGTTCTCAGGTCGCACCAGGTCCGTTTGCGCCGACCGTGATCGCCAGCGCGGTGATCAACGCCTTTGCTGACGAGCACACGAAGCAACGCCTGCTCCCTTCGCTGGCTGACGGCTCACTCGTCATCGGCCTCGGCATCGACAGCGACATCCGAGTCCTGGGTGACACCGCCGCGGGGAGAGCCGTCGCGCTGTACGACGGGCCGGTCGGGATGCTGCTCGTCCCGGCGAGTGCCGATCTCGTCCTGGTCGACCCAGCAGCAAGTGGGGTGGCCGTGGAGATCGCGCCGGGCCTCGACCCGTCGCGAGGCGTGGCGCGAATCGAACTGTCGCGCGCGCCCGCTCGGGTGATACCTGGCGCCCGTCAGGCGCTGACCGACTTCCTTCGGGTCGTGCTCGCGGCCGAGGCGGTCGGGGTAGCCCGCGCCTGCACCGACATGGCCGCACGGTACGCGCGGAGTCGCATTCAGTTCGGGCGGCCGATCGGCACGTTCCAGGCCGTCAAGCATCACTGTGCCGACATGCTGGTCGCCCTGGAGACCGCGACGGCGGCGGTATGGGACGCGGCGCGGGCGGCTGCGAATGGTGGGCAGCAGCTTTCGTTCGCGGCCGCCTGCGCCGGCGCCCTTGCCGCGACTGCGGCCGACCTGTGCGCGAACTTGAACACGCAGGTCCATGGTGGCATCGCCTTCACGTGGGAACACGATGCCCATCTGTACGTGAGGCGCGCGGCGGCGCTGCTCGCCTTGTTGGAGCCAGGTCGGTGTTCGACCGACCTCGTCGACCTGATTCGTGCCGGTGCCCGACGACCCAGGACCGTCGTGCTCCCAGAAGGCGCCGAGGCGACCCGGCTGGAGGTGCGCGAGAGCATTGCGCGAATCGCTCCGCTTCCGGAGCACGAACGCCGCGAGCGCCTCGCCGTGGAGGGCTACGTAGTGCCGCACTGGCCCAAGCCTTTCGGCCGGGATGCCGAAGCCGTCGAGCAGCTCTTGATCGAAGAAGAGCTCGAACGAGCGGGAATCGAACGCCCGGTCCTCGGGCTGACCGGCTGGAACGTCCTGACGATCGTGCAGTCCGGGTCCGACGAGCAGCGAAAGCGGTGGGTGCTGCCGACCCTCCGAGGGGAACTGGTGTGGTGCCAACTGTTCAGCGAACCTGGGGCGGGCTCCGACGCTTCGGCAGTTGCGACGAAGGCCGTGCGTGTCCGCGGCGGGTGGCTGGTTAGCGGGCAGAAGGTCTGGACCTCGAATGCGCACCGAGCGGACCTTGGACTTGCCACCATCCGCACGAACGGCGAAGTTCCCAAGCGCGAGGGGATCACCGTCATGGTCATCGACATGCGTTCAGCCGGCATCGACATTCGTCCACTCCGGCAGGCAACGGGTGAGGCGAGGTTCAGCGAGGTGTTCTTCGATGACGTCTTCGTGCCCGATTGCGACGTCGTCGGCCCGGTCGACGGCGGTTGGTCCGTGGCCCGCGCGACTCTGGCGAACGAAAGCGTCAGTGTCGGGGAGGGGTCGCCGCGCCCTCCGGTCCCAGGCGATGCCCTTATCCGGACGTTCGACACGGCCCCGCAACGGCTGGATGGGGGCGAAGCCCGCCTGGGTCGTTACGCCGCGCAGTTGCACGCCGTCGGATTGCTGAACTTGCGAAACGCCCATCGTGCGCTCGCGGCGCGCCGGCCCGGGCCTGAAGGCGCTGTCACCAAGCTGGTGGTCGCGGAGCTGTGGCACGAGGCCCGCGCCATCCGCGTCGCATTGGCGGGCATCGACGGTCTGTTCTGCGACGGCGCCGGAGCTGAGTCGACGTACTTGACGCTGTCGCACCGGATCCTGGCGATCGGTGGCGGCACCTCGGAGATCAAGAGGAACCAGATCGGCGAGCGGATCTTGGGGCTACCTCGGGACCCACTCGCGCAATGACGCTATTTCGTGAGCAGGTCGAGGTGACTGGAACCAGGGCTGCCTCGACGGAAGATGAACTCGTCGGTCTGCGTCAGGTGCTTTCGCCAGTGGGCTTCGGCCCGGGCGGCGTCGCCGGCCTCGATCAACTCGATGATCTTCTTGTGCGCTCTGTTACTGGCTTCCAACTGGGTACCGTCGTGAGCCCAGGTACCACTCTCGAGCGGGAAGCGCTCGATGAGACCGACCTGCAGAATGTGGCTGATCATCTCCGACATGAGGGTCAGCGCCTGGTTGCCGGCGATCTGAACAATGACTGAATGAAACCTCATCGCGTCTACGATCAAGCTTTCCACGCCGGTCTGGTCGAGCTGCCCTTGATCACGGGATTGCGGAAGAGCGTTCCGGAGCAGCTGGATGCTTTCGGGCGTGTTGTTAGCTGCAGCCAGCGCCGCACAGTGGGGCTCGATGAGCAAGCGGGTGTCGAACACGTCGGCCGCCGGCGCGCCTCGGTATTGCAAGACCAAGCCGGCGTAGCGAGCTGCTACGCGTGCGTCAGGCGATCGAACGCGGGCGCCGGTTCTTTCGCCGCGTCGTACCGAGATCAGTGACTCGGACTCGAGGATGCGCATCGCCTCTCGGAGGGTGGGGCGCGACACGCGGAACTCGGCCATCAGCACGACTTCGTTCGGCAGGGACTCGCCGGCCGGAATCTGCTTTTGAATGATCCGTCGGCGCAGCCGCTCGGCAATCAGCTCGGCCGCTTTCGGTACGCGGACGGCACTGCCTTCGCCGGGCTCGAGGCTCTGATCCTGCACGGTTCCCCTTCACTCACACTGCCCGCGGCATCATAGCGCACCTTGTCGAGTGAGGTCGCTTCTAGTAGTTTTCATACTTGTCTAACGAAGTGGAGGAGCTCGTGAGAGAAGCGCTGCCCGTCGTGCTGCAGGTCCTGCCGGCCCTCGATCCGGTTGGTTCCGAGATCGTGCGAGGGAGATATGAGCTGCGCACCGCGTCCCGGCCTGATGCCGAGACGGTGATCCGCGAGGGCAGGGGCGCGGTGGCGATCCTGGCTCGTTCGCCGGCGCAAGTGGGTGGCGAGATTTTCGATGGGTTGCCAGACGTCCGAGTGGTGGCAGCGCTCGGCTCCGGAGCCGACTGCATTGACGTGCAAGCGGCAAGCGCGCGTGGCATTCCAGTGCTGCACAACCCTGGGGAAGCGCCGGGACCGGTTGCTGAATACGTCATCGCGGCAATGCTGGTGCTGCTGAAATGCCTCCCACAGTTCGATCGTCGCCTGCGCCGCGGGATCTGGCGCTCGGACAGCGAGTTCCCGGCCCGCGAGGCGCACGGTTCGGTTCTGGGACTGGTCGGGTTCGGCAGTATTGGAAATGCTGTCGCATCTCGCGCGATCGCCCTGGGGATGAGGGTGCACGCCTTCGACCCGCAACTTTCCGATCGAGACTTCGCCGAGTGCGGTGTCGAGAGGTGCACCTCCGTCGCGGAGCTGCTGGCCTCCAGTGACGTGGTGAGTGTCCACGTACCACTCACGCCTGAGACGGACAAGCTCATCGGCGCAGCAGAATTCGACCAGATGAAACCCGAGGCAGTACTCATCAACACCTCCCGCGGGCCCGTTGTGGACACGAAGTCTTTGGTGGCGGCATTGGCAGGCGGCCGCATCGCGGCGGCGGCCATTGATGTCTTCGACGTGGAGCCGACGACACCGGATCATCCGTTGTTCGGGCTGGAGAACGTGCTTGTTACGCCTCACACGGCCGGCGTAACCGCCGGGGCTATGCACCGCCTGACCGTCGCCGCGCTGACCAACCTGATGCTGGCGTTGGACGGCGTACGACCGGCGCACCTCGTGGAACCGAGCGTTTGGCCGCCGAAGCCGATGGCGAGTGTGGACGCTGCCAGCGACGAACCCGAATCCGTGAAGGCTCGATGATGGCCTACCCGAACCAGAGCGCCGTGCTCGACATCTCCGGCGTCGACGACGCCATGTACGTGCTGAGAAGTCGTTCGCTTTTCGCTACTCCACAGATGCAGTCGACAACGCAACTGGATCACGGCAGCGTCGTCCAGTTGCACGACGCGGAGCATCTCGAGCGTCGACGAATACTGGCGGCACTCTTTCGGCGCAGTGCCCTCGCCGGCTACGAGCGCGCGATCCTGATTCCGGCCCTCGATCGGACGTTCGCGACGCTCGAAGTGGATGGCCTCGCCCGAGTGGACCTCCTGCGCCTACTGCGCACCGTGTACACCGAGGTCGTCGCTCGGTTGGTCGGCCTTGACGGACTGGACGATCCGGAGGACCGCGCTCAGTTCGAGCGCAATTTCGCGAAGCTCGAGCGAGGTGCCCGCAGCAAGTACGTCGAGGACCCCGATGCTGTGGTTCCCGAGGCTCTCGAGGCGCGAGCAGCCATCTTGGAGAAACACTTCGAGCGAGCCTGGACTGCGCGGCGCACGTTGATCGAGGCGCGCGCGACTGAGCCACAAGTAGACCCACTCCCGCAGGATCTGATCACGCTCATGCTTCAGCACCGGTCGCACTACGAGCGGTGGGGAGAGGACGGGGCCAGGAACGAAGCATGCTTGGTGATGGTCGCATCGGTGGGCTCGACCGCAAATGCGGTGTGCCATGCGGTCTACGACCTCGTCGAGTGGATGGCGGAGGACCCCTCCCGACACGGCAAGCTCGCCGATCCCGGGTTTGTCGTGCGGAGCTTCTCTGAGTCGATTCGCCTCCACCAAACGAACGTGATGCTCCGTGTCGCAACCTCTACGTGCGTCCTGCCGTCAGGAACTTCGGTTCCCGAAGGGCGCCTGGTCGCAGTCAGCCGGCAGGCGATCAACCGCTTCATCGAAGCGTTCGACACCGATTCAACGGACCGTTTCGACCCATACCGTGTCGTCCCCACGGACATGCATGACTACGGACTCGCGTTCGGCGAGGGTCCCCATGCATGTCTAGGCAAGAGTCTGGTCCTCGGCGACCTGCGCGAACGTGGCTCTGAGCCGCTCGAGGGATTGGCGACGGCCACGTTGCAGCGCCTGTTCCAATTCGACGTCCTGCTGGACGTTGATGGCCCACCCGAGCAGTTCGCGGACATGGCCCGCGAAACATGGTCGACGTTCCCGGTGGTACTGCGGGCGCGGGCCGGATCGTCCAATGACACATCGACACGTGGTCGATCGTCGACGGCAGCTGGGGCTGATGCGTGATGAAGGTTGATGGCAAGGTCGTCATCGTTACCGGCGCTGCGCGTGGCATCGGCCGCTCGGAGGCTATCGCGTACGCACGTGCCGGCGCGCACGTCGTCATCAATGACTACGGGGGCGACGTCCATGGCGCGGGGCACTCTCTCGGGCCTGCGCAGGCCGTCGTCGCCGAGATCGAGGACCTGGGCGGCTCCGCAGTCGCGAACGCAGAGGACGTGTCGGACTGGGACGGCGCGAGGCGGCTGGTCGACGCGGCCCTCGACCGCTTCGGCCGCCTCGATGTGCTGGTGAACAACGCCGGCATCCTCCGCGACCGGACGATAACGAACATGACAGCCGATGAGTGGGACGACGTGATCCGTATTCATCTGCGAGGCACCTTTGCGACTCTGCGGCACGCTGCGTCGCACTGGAAGGACCTCGCCCGGACCGGCAGCCGCCCGAATGCCTCGGTGATCAACACCTCGTCTGCATCAGGGCTCTTCGGAAAACAGGGGCAGGCGAACTATGGGGCAGCCAAGGCGGGGATCGCGGCCTTGACGATGATCGCTGCACAGGAGCTCGCGCGTTACGACGTACGAGTGAACGCGATCGCACCCGCCGCGCTCACGCGCATGACGCACAACATCGAGTACATCCGATCGCAAACGATCGCGGGCGGTGCCGAGGGGCAGCCGTTCGTTGCGGTCGACGCCGACAATGTGGCACCCATAGTCGTCTGGCTCGGGAGCGACGCGGCCCAGGGCGTCAGCGGCCGCGTATTCGAGGTTCTGGGTGGCTCGATCTCGATCGCCGAGCCCTGGCATCGTGGACCGAGCGAGGACAAGAAGGCACGTTGGCAGCTTGACGAGCTCGATGAGGTCGTGCCGCGGCTGCTCGCCCAGGCGCGCAGCCCCGAGTTGCTCAGGCCCGTCATGTCCGCCGATGAGTACTTCCAAACCAGGTCGAGAACGTGAGCGCGCGATTCGTGGTTCGCACGCGGCGGGTGGCCGGCTCAAGGCAACGTGGCGGCCGTCGGGAGCTCGGATGCAGACCTGCGTGATCTCGGTGTACGGCTCAGGTGGCAGTACCCGCCTGTTGCATGAACTGGTGGGCATGCTCACCCACCGGCAGGTCGACCTCCGGGCGATGAACGCGGCCCTCGAGCATCACTCATGCGTTGTGCAACTGAGCGTCGCCGCCTCGAACGAAGCCGCCGTCGAGCTTCTGGTCAAGCGCATAACGCGGTTGGTCGGGGTAGTCAGGGCGATCCGCCACGACGACCAGTCGACGCCGGGCGACCTTACGTTCGAGGCGGTGTCGGCCTGAGCAGCCTGTGCTCGTCGCGTGTGGCACCCGGGCGCGCCGGATACCCCGCCGTCTTGATCCGGGCGGCGATCACATGGGCGCCCTTCGCCGACGTGACCCCGATGAGGCCTGCACGCGTCCGGCTGATTCCCGGCGTGCGAAACGCCTCGGTTGCGGCCCGCACGGCCGGCTCAACAGGCGGCGCGCTCCGACTCTCGACCTACCACCGCGCCGTCACGGCCGCGCGTCCGTCGGCGGGCTCACCCGCCGCAATCCGTCTGGTCCCGGCAGCCGGCGAATGGGCTGCCCCGCGAACGAGCATCGCCCGTTCGGGGCGTTGACACGAGCTGCTGGTCTGAATACAGTGGCGCCGCATCATACGAAGTAATACAAGTAGACCAACATAGTAAGTATACCTAGGCTGAGAAGGAGCCGACATGTCCATGCGGGGGCTCAAAGCGGCGGTGCCAGCAGCGCTGGTCGCGGCGCTGCTGGCCGGATGCGCCAGCTCGTCGCACTCGTCTTCGCAGCGCACGTCTGCGCCTGCGGTATCGAGTTCTGGCGCTGCCAGTTCCGTCAGCGGTCCCATCGCGGCGGCGCAGACGACGTTCACCAAGTACTCGGCGATGCCCGCCCCGGCGACATTGGCTCCACTGCCTTCGGCGCCCCCCCAAGGTTTGAGCGTGATCTCCATCGGAACGCCGAGTCCGGCGTTGGAGCCGCTCGTTCAGGGCGTCAAGGACGCCGCTGCCGTGCTCAAGTGGAAGGCCGACGCGATCACGGCAAGCGCAACGTCACCAGCGGCACTCGGTAGTGCGCTGCAATCAGCGATTCAGCGCAAGCCGAAGGTGATCATGCTCTTCAGTGCGTTCCCGCTCTCCCTGTTCGACCGCGAGCTCAAACAGGCGAAGGCCGACGGGATCTATGTCGTCAGTTTCGGCGGGTACGACTATCCGATCGGCGGAAGCTCCCCGGTTCAGGCCAACGCCAACGGCCAGGGTGTTACGGCTCTCAACGGGAAGCTGCTCGTCGACACCCTGGTATCGCTTGCCGGACACGCTCCGAACGCCGTCTTCGTGAACGACTTCGCGGTGCCGATCTGGTTCTCCATCACCAAGGCGTACAAGCAGGAGATGGCCGCCGTCGGGGGGCGATACCACCAGCTGGCCGTGAACCTCGCCGACACCGGAACCAAGATCCCGCAAGAGATCGTCAGCTACCTCCAGGCGCACCCGGATACCCAGTACGTCGTGCTGTCCCTGGATGCGTTCAGCACGGGGCTCTACCAGGCGCTTGCGGCGGCTGGGCTCTCGAACAAGGTCAAGGTGATCTCCCAAGCGGGCACCGGACCGGCGATCGATCAGATCCGCAGCGGCCAGCTGACGGCGACGGTAGCGATTGAAACGGCGTACGAATCGTGGCGAATGATGTATGCCGCCACGCGCCTCGTGACCGGCGCCGACATGTCGTGCAATGAGTGCACCGAACTCGGTCAGTCGCAGTTGATTGTCACGAAGAACAACCTGTCGCTCGTCAAGGGCAACATCAACAACTTCCCGTTCGACACCTCCCCATACCTGACGGCATGGCACCTGGGGTGACCGAGCAGGAAGTGGTGAGCCGGGCAAAGCCTCAGGTGAGCGAGGTTCTCGTGGCGGAGCCGCATCCGTCCGCACGCAGCGGGCACGCGCGCCGGGCGACACCGGCGCGCCTGATCGAACTACTCGAGATGCGTATCGGCCGGTTCAGTGGCCTCGTCGTGTGGCTGGCCTTCATCGTTGCGTTCGGTCTGGTCGAGCCGACGACGTTCCTCACGTCCACCACCGCCACGTCGATCGCTGGCGGCCAGGCCGTGACGCTGGTCCTTGCGCTCGGCCTGGTGATCGGGATGTCGGCGGGCCAGTTCGACCTGTCGATCGGCGCAAACCTGACCCTTGGTTCGGTTGTCTGCCTGGTTCTCATGTCTGAGCATCGGTGGAACCCGGTCTTGGCTGCGGTCGTTGCGGTGTTGGTGTGCACGATCGGCGGAGGGCTGATGGCCCTCCTGGTCGTGGTGGTCGGGGTCGACAGCCCGATCGCCGGGCTGGCCGTCAGCTCGGTGCTACTTGCTTTCAGCGAATGGATCACCGGCGGGCAATACGTCGGCCCTGCTCCGCGCGGCTTCCAGGACATCGCGGCAAGCCGGCCGCTCGGCATTCCGATCCTGTTGATCTACGCAATCGGCGCCGCGCTCGTAGTGTGGTACGTGCTCGAACACACGCCGGTTGGGCGGCGAGTCCATGCGACTGGTGCCAACCCCGAGACCTCGCGCCTGGTCGGCATTGCCACGTACCGCTACATCGCCGGCTCGCTGCTCGCAACCGGCTTTCTGTGCGGCATCGCGGGTGTTCTCCTCGCCGCTCAGTTTGGCAGCGTCGACCCGTCCGTCGGCACCCCCTATCTGCTGCCCACGTTCGCCGCATGCTTCCTCGGATCAACCCAGATCAAGCCGGGCCGGTTCAACGTCTGGGGAACAGCCGTGGCGATCTACCTCCTTGCCACCGCAGCCAAGGGTTTTGAGCTCGCCGGCAGTGCATCGTGGATCAGCGACATGTTCAACGGAGCAGCCCTGGTCGCCGCCGTTGGACTGGCGGCCTTGTTTCGGCGTCGTCGCGCAGCAAAGCTGAATCGTGCGACGACCGCCCGTACCGCGAACGGTACGTCTGGGCCGGCCGACTAGTTGACTTCCCGGGCGTGTACGGAGGCTCGGTTTGGCGGCCAGCCGGTTGGTCCGAGCATCGCGCTCCGATCGCGCGGGCTACGACTGGGGCTCGGCCTACTGGGGCTGACCCGCTTTGACGGACATCCAAGATCAGGGGTTTGTCCCTGGAGAGGATGTCCATCATGGAGAACGTGGAGCGCAAGCGGCAGCAGCGCCCGCGGCGTTCGTTCACGTCGGAGTTCAAGGCCGAGATCGTCGAGGTGTGCCAGCGGGGCGACCGGTCGATCGCGCAGGTTGCCCGGGACTTCGATCTGACCGAGACCGCGGTGCGCGGGTGGGTGCGACAAGCCGAGCGGGATGCAGGCACCCGCAGCGACGGGTTGACCAGCGGCGAGAAGGACGAGCTGGCGCAGCTACGGCGGGAGAACCGCCGGCTCAAGGAGGACGTGGAGATCCTCAAGCGGGCCACGGCTTTCTTCGCGAAGGAGACCCGGTGAACGTGTATCCGTTCATCGAGGCGGAGAAGCTCGAGCAGCGCAACGTCAAGCGGGCGTGCGAGCTGCTGCAGGTCTCCCGTGCCGCCTACTACGCCGATCGCTGCAACGGTTCCTCGCAGCGAGAGCAGGACGACGCCGAGCTCACCGAGGCGATCAAGCAAGCGCATGAGGACTCGAAGGGCCGTTACGGGGCGCCGCGCATCCACGCCGAACTGCGCCGGGCCGGACGACGACACGGTCGCAAACGCATCGCGCGGCTGATGCGGGCCGCCGGAGTGCGCGGGCGCACGCCGAAGCGGTGGAAGAAGACCACCATCGCCGACCCAGCGGCCGCGGCGCGCGCTGATCTGGTGCGCCGGGACTTCAGCGTCAACGCGGCCGCGCTCAATGCTCGCTGGTGCGGCGACATCACCTACGTGCCGACCTGGGAGGGCTGGCTCTACCTGGCCACCGTCATCGACATCGCCTCCCGCCGGGTGGTCGGCTTCGCGATGGCCGATCACCTGCGCACCGAGCTGGTCGCCGACGCACTGTCCAACGCCGTCGCCGCCCGCAACCCAGCGACCGGGGTGATCTTCCACTCGGACAGGGGGTGCCAATACACCAGCCGGGAGTACGTCTCCCTGGCGGGCGAACTCGACGTCACCCTCTCGGTCGGGCGCACTGGGCAGTGCTGGGACAACGCGCTGGCCGAGTCGTTCTTCGCCTCGCTCAAGGGCGAGTGCCTCGACCAGCACGCTTGGCCCACCCGCAACGCAGCACGCCGCGCGATCGTCGACTACATCGGCTGGTTCAACGGCACCCGGCTGCACAGCGCGCTCGGCTACCGAACGCCCAACGAGTTCGAGACCGCGACCAACAACCAGGACCTCGCGAAGGTAGCCTGATCAACTCATCAACCCTGTCCGTTGAAGCGGGGTAACCCCACTACACAACCTCCGCAGGACTCTGCGCACGAGACATCGATGATGCCGCGCGTCCGCGC
>Ga0207671_10005913_pt1 | contig 11096 bp, 10 predicted proteins | sample KBSC24metaG_FD_184352 | JGI IMG/M metagenome (GOLD analysis project Ga0207671, IMG submission 184352) | Corn rhizosphere microbial communities from Kellogg Biological Station, Michigan, USA - KBS C2-4 metaG (SPAdes) (version 2) | ecosystem: Host-associated > Plants > Roots > Rhizosphere > Soil... | reverse complement strand
GGTCGACGTGGCGGTGATGAAGGACGGCTCGCTGCTGGTCTCGGACGACTACGTCGGCGCGCTCTACCGGATCACCTATACCGCGAAGTAAGCGTTTGTTTCCGCCGTCGGCCGGGCGCCGGCTTCCCCGGGTTTGCCTGGGGTATGCCAGCGTGCGCCGGCGGCGTTCCAATTCACCCCGCTGCCGCGCCGCGGCCGAAGACTTTCTCCGGCTCCGGCGCGGCAGCCCTGCTTTGCCAGGTGCCATGACAACAAGCCTTCCTCCTCTTGCCCTTGCGGGCCGTGCCTTGCTGCTTTGCGGCCTGGCGACGAGCGCCGCGACCAGCCTGGCCGCCGATGCTGCGGCCGGCAAGCAGAAGGCGCAGATGTGCGCGGTGTGCCACGGCCAGAACGGCCTCAGCGCCACGCCGGACGCGCCCAACCTCGCTGGCCAGCCGGAAATCTACGTGGCTGCACAATTGCGCGCCTACCGCAGCGGCGCGCGCAAGCACGAAGTGATGTCGGTGATGGCCCAACCCTTGACCGACGATGACATCGCCAACCTTGCTGCCTGGTTCTCCTCCATCCGTGTCGAAGCGAAACCGCCCGGCTGACTCGTCGAAGCGCCTGCTCGCCGCGCTCTGCGCCGCGGCCGGGCCGGTGTGTGCCCAGCAGGCGCCGGACGCGCCGCCCGCAGCCGCGCCTGCCGCTGCGGCCTCGACGCCCGCCGCCGACCTTGAGCCGGTGGTGATCAGCGGCAGCGGCGTCGCGCGGCGCGCCTTCGATACGCCGTATGCGGTCGACATCGTCGATGCCGCTGCGCTGCGCAATGGCGGCCTGATGGTCAACCTGAGCGAGGCCCTCGCCGCGGTGCCCGGGCTGACCGTCAACATGCGCAACAACTACGCGCAGGACCTGCAGATCAACTCGCGCGGCTTCGGCGCACGCTCGACCTTCGGTGTGCGCGGCCTGCGCCTCTACACCGATGGCATTCCGGCCAGCATGCCCGACGGCTCGGGCGCCGTCTCGCACTTCGACCTCGCCGGCGCGCAGCGCATCGAGGTGCTGCGCGGCCCGTTCTCGGCGCTCTACGGCAACAGCTCCGGGGGCGTGATCTCGCTGGTCAGCAGCTCGCCGAAGGAGCCGCTGGCCGAGGTCGATGGCGACATCGGCAGCAACGGCGTGCGCCAGGTCCGGCTCTCCGCCGAGACGCCGCTCGGCAACGGCTGGGACATCCGCCTGCAAGGCAGCCACTTCGAGACCGACGGCTTTCGGCCGCAGAGCGAGGCCAAGCGCGACCTCGCGAACCTGCGCGTCGGCTGGCGCGGCGAGCTCGACACGATCACGATCCTGCTGAACAGCATCGACCAGCCGGCGCAGGACCCGCTCGGCCTGACCCGCGCGCAGTTCGATGCCGACCCGGAGCAGACCGCGCCGCAGGCCACGCAGTTCGACACCCGCAAGAACCTGAAGCAGACGCAGATCGGCGCGCAATGGATGCACCGCCTGTCGAGCTTCGGCCCGCTGCAGGACAGCATCCTGACGGTCTACCGCGGCCAGCGCTCGGTGACGCAATGGCAGGCCATCCCGGTCGCGACGCAGACCGCCAGCCCGCTGAACCCGGGCGCGGTGATCGATTTCGACCGCGACTACTACGGCGCCGACGAGCGCCTCGTCTGGCGCTGGGACAACGCCCAGGTGATCGCCGGCGCGTCGATCGACCAGCTCGACGAAAAGCGCCGCGGCTACGAGAACTTCATCGGCACCCCGCCGGACCAGCAGCTCGGCGTGACCGGCCGCCTGCGCCGCCAGGAGGCGAACACGGTGCGCACCGTCGATGCCTACACCCAGGGATCGATCGACTTCACGCCGCAGTACAGCGGCACGCTGGGCATTCGCACCGGCGTGATGAACGTGCACTCGCACGACGAGTTCCTCTCCAACGGCGACGATTCCGGCAGCCTGCGCTACACCTACACCAATCCGGTCGCGGCGCTGCAGTGGCACGTCTCGCCGGCGCTGAATGTCTATCTCAGCGCGGGGCGCGGCTTCGAGTCGCCGACCCTGACCGAGCTGGCTTATCGCCCGAACGGCCAGGCGGGCCTGAACACCGCGCTGAGTCCGCAATCGAGCGGGCAGCTCGAGCTCGGCGCCAAGTGGCGCGACAACGCCCACGGGCTGGGGCTCGACGCGGCGATCTTCCGCGCCAACACCGACGACGAGATCGGCGTGCAGACCAACACCGCCGGCCGCTCGACGTATCAGAACGTCGGCCGCACGAAGCGCCAGGGCGTCGAGATCTCGACCCGCTGGCAGGCGACCAAGACGGTGCGCACCCTGCTTGCGCTGACCTGGCTCGATGCCAAGTACAAGGACGGTTTCCTGACCTGCACCAGCACGCCCTGCGTCGCGCCGACGGTGCAGGTGCCGGCCGGCAACCGCATCGCCGGCACTGCGGCCAAGAGCGCCTATGCCGAGGTCGCCTGGCAGGCCTTGACCAGCGCGATCGGCAGCACCGAGTTCGCAGTCGAGATGCGCGCCCAGGGCAACGTGCCGGTGAACGACCTGAACAGCGACTTCTCGTCCGGCGTCGCGACCTATGCGCTGCGCGCCAGCCAGACGGTGTCGATCGGTGCCGGCAAGCTCGAATTGCTGGCTCGGCTCGACAACGTGGCCGATCGCCAGTACGCCGGCAGCGTGATCGTCAACGACACCAACGGCCGTTACTTCGAGCCGGCTGCCGGGCGCACGGTGCTGGTGAGTGCGCGCTGGAAGATGGGGTTCTGAACGCGGGTTCGGATGCCATCGGTTGTCGTATGAGTGGATTCGCAACCGAAACAGGGTCGCGAGCCGTCGCCGCCGCCTCTGAGGCGAGGTAACCGAGAATCGCATTGACCTAGGGGAATCCCTAATAAAATTCTCAGCGTCTACTTATACGATGACATACAAGGAGACGCGCCCATGTACACCACCCCCTATACCGGCATCCCGAATCGCTTCCGCCGCGACCTGATCTCGGGCGCTCGCCTGATCGGCTGCTGGTGCTCGCTCGCCAGCCCGATCACGACCGAGGTGCTCGGCGTCGCCGGTTTCGATTGGCTGCTGCTCGACGGCGAACACTCGCCGAACGATCCGCTGACCTTCATCCCGCAGCTGATGGCGCTGAAGGACAGCGTCAGCGCGCCGGTGGTGCGGCCGTCGTCGAACAACACGGTCGAGATCAAGCGGCTGCTCGATGCCGGCTTCTACAACTTCCTGATCCCGTTCGTCGAAAGCGCGGCTGATGCGAGCCGCGCCGTGGCCGCCACGCGCTACCCGCCGCAGGGCGTGCGCGGCGTGTCGGTCTCGCAGCGCGGCAACAAGTACGGCAGCGTGGCGGACTACTTCAAGCTCGCGAACGACAACGTCGCGGTGATGGTGCAGATCGAAAGCCGGGCCGGCGTGGCGGCGGTGGCCGAGATCGCCGCGGTCGACGGCGTCGACGGCATCTTCATCGGCCCGTCGGATCTGGCCGCCGGCTTCGGGCATCTCGGCAATGCGGCCCACCCCGAGGTCCAGCAGGCGATTGCCCAGGTCTTCGCCGCGGCCAAGGCAGCGGGCAAGCCGACCGGCATCCTGACCCCGATCGAAGCCGATGCGCGGCGCTACATGGAGCTGGGCGCGAGCTTCATCGCGGTGGGCAGCGATCTCGGCGTGTTCCGCGGCGCGACGCAGGCCCTGGCCGACAAGTACCGCGGCATCGACAAGCCGATCGCCGCGCAGTATTGAGCCCACCCCCTACGGCCTTCGGCCGCCCCCTCGAAGGGGGCGCTACCTGCGGACCGGCCGAGCCGGATCCGCGGTAGCTGCTGGCCTCCGCAGTGTCATGCATTGCGGGTGGCGCACGTTGAACCCATAGTCCACCAACTCTCCAGGAGTACATCGCATGAAACTCGGATTCATCGGCCTCGGCATCATGGGCGCGCCGATGGCGAACCATCTGATCGCTGCCGGCCATACGCTCTTCGTCAACACGCATGGCAAGGTGCCCGACGACATCGCCGCGAAGGCGACGATCTGCGCCAGCGGCAAGGAAGTCGCCGAAGCCGCCGACATCGTCTTCACGATGGTGCCCGACACCCCGGACGTCGAAGCCGTGCTGTTCGGCGAGAGCGGCGTGGCCAAGGGCCTGTCCAAGGGCAAGGTCGTCGTCGACATGAGCTCGATCTCGCCGATGGCGACCAAGGGCTTCGCGAAGAAGATCAACGAACTCGGCTGCGAGTACCTGGATGCGCCGGTCTCCGGCGGCGAAGTCGGCGCCAAGGCCGCGAGCCTGACGATCATGGTCGGCGGCACGCAGGCCACGTTCGACAGCGTCAAGCCGCTGCTGCAGCTGATGGGCAAGAACATCACGCTGGTCGGCGGCAACGGCGACGGCCAGACCACCAAGGTCGCGAACCAGATCATCGTCGCGCTGAACATCGCGGCGGTCGGCGAAGCGCTGCTGTTCGCGAGCAAGGCCGGCGCCGACCCGGCCAAGGTGCGCGAGGCATTGATGGGCGGCTTCGCGGCCAGCCGCATCCTCGAGGTGCATGGCGAACGCATGATCAAGCGCACTTTCGCGCCGGGCTTTCGCATCAAGCTGCACCAGAAGGACCTGAACCTGGCGCTCTCCGGCGCACGCGAACTCGGCGTCGCGCTGCCGCAGACGGCCAACGCGGCGCAGCTGATGCAGGCCTGCGCGGCGCACGGCTTTGCCGACCTGGATCACTCGGCGCTGGTGCGTTCGCTGGAGATCATGGCCGACCACAGCGTCGCTCCCGATGCGGCGGCCGGCTGAGCCGCGGCCATGACCGCCACCTGTCTCGATTGCCAGGTCGATTGCGTGCTCGACGTGCGCAACCGCCTCGGGGAATCGCCGGCCTGGTCGGCGCGCGAGGGTGCGCTGTACTGGGTCGACATCACCGCGGCCCGAGTGCACCGCTTTCGGCCCGCCGATGGTGCGCATCACCGCTGGCAGCTGCCGGCCGTGATCGGCAGCCTCGGCCTGCGCGAGGCCGGCGGCCTGCTGCTCGCGATGAAGACCGGCCTGCATCTGTTCGACCTGGACAGCGGCGCGCTCGAGTTCCTGTGCCAGCCCGAGCCGGATGTACCGGGCAATCGCCTGAACGACGGCAAGGTCGCGCCGGACGGCAGCTTCTGGGTCGGCACGATGGACGACCGGCCGCAGAAGGAAGCCACCGGCCGGCTGTATCGCCTCGACGCGCAGCACCGATGCCGGCGTGCCGCGGAGGAGGGCGTGATCGTCTCGAACGGCCTGGCGTGGAGCCCGGATGGCCGCACGCTGTATCACTCCGATTCCCGCGGCGCGGCGATTTATCGCTACGCACATGACCTTGCGACCGGCGAGATCGGCCCGCGCGAAGTCTTCGCTTCAGTCCCGCCGGAATGCGGACGGCCCGACGGCGCCGCGGTCGATGCCGAAGGCTGCTATTGGAGTTGCGGCATCTCGGCCGGGCGATTGAATCGCTATTCTCCGGATGGTGAATTGATGGCCTGGGTCGAGCTGCCGATCAGCCATCCGACGATGCCGTGTTTCGGCGGCCCGGACCTGCGCACGCTCTACCTCACCTCGCTGCGCGACGGCCTGGACGATGAGGCGTTGGCGCGCACGCCGCAGGCAGGCAGCCTGTTCGCGCTGCGGCCCGGCGTGGCCGGTTTGCCGACTTCCTTCTACGCTGGTTGATTTCGCCTGATCCGCGCGAGCGCGGATCAGAGGTCGACGGCCGCAAGGTCACGCGATTCCCTTCGAAACGCCGCGGGGCTCAGGCCGAAGTGCTTGCGAAACGACGTCGCCAGATGGCTCGGGCTGGAAAAGCCGGTCGCGACGCTGATCGTCGTGACGCTGTCGTCGCCGGTCGCGAGCAAGCGGCGCGCTTCGGCCAGCCGCGCGCGCAGCACGTACTGCCACGGGGCGGTGCCGAAGCTGGCTTTGAAGCCCTCCAGCAAGCGCGTGGCCGACACGCCGGCGGCGGCGGCGAGGCCATTGGCGTCCATCGGCTCATGCATCGAAGCGGCGATGTAATCCACGAGGCGCTTCTTCTGCCGATCGGAGAACCGCCGCCGGTCTTCAGTCACCCCGGCGCTGTGTCGCGACTGACCCAGGAAGGCGTCGGCGATGTGATAGCGCACCGCTTCCAGCAAGGCGGCCAGCGCCATGCGGCCGAGGTCGTCGTCCCGTTCCGCCAATACGGCCGCACGCACGCTCGCCTGGTGCAGGAACGGATCGCGATGGCCGATCCGCGCCGACAGGTCGCCGCCGCCCAGCAGATCGACCGGCACCCTGAATTCCGCGAAGCTGACGCGCCGGCCCTGTGCCAAGGCCTCGTACCTGCAGCCTGCCGGGATGGCCCAGATGTCGCCGATCGACGGCAATGCCGCGCTCGACGGCCCGCGCGAGAACCAGGACTCCATGCGCCCCAGGGTGCCCGCCAGATGAACCACGATCGTGTGGTGCGCTTCCTCGAAGCACCAGTCGGTCGGTGCGCGGACGTCTTCCGTCGCCAGCAGCACCGACAGATCCCTGGCGGCGAACAATTGGCCGCTGAGGATGACACGCTCGCTCAGCGCTCGGCCGTCCTGTCCCGCTGACTGCTGATCCATGTTTGTCCCTCCCCTCAAAGCCGGACAAAAGTAAAAGTTCGGCTGAATTTTGAAGGCTCTCGCGGCCATCCGTCGATAGATTCGTGAAATCGGAGTTCAGCGCGAAGTTGGTGATGCTCATGAGAGCCACCGTCATCGCTCCGGTGAGCGCGATGACCCATGACGTGCCCTTCAATGCTGCGGGCATCGCGACCCAGGCCATGAACACAGTGAGAACACCAGTGCCTGCTATGAATCCTCCCATGACAGCAAACACTCGTTGCAGCCAGCCCTCCAGACCAGGCAGACCCGCCCGAACCTGAGCTAAGGAACTGCCGATGAAGCGCGTGTCCTCCGGCAATAGTGACGGCCGCAGAAGGATGAAGTAAAGCCCCAGGCCAATGAGCCAGACACCGCAGGCCGCGATGAGCCACTCCGCCAGCCTGCGACGACCACGGCCCTGCATCTCAGCTACTCCAGCTTCAAGGCTCGAAGTCGAAGCGCGTTGCCAATCACGCTGACCGATGACAAAGCCATCGCTGCGGCAGCAACGACCGGCGACAGCAAGAGTCCGAAGAACGGATAGAGCAACCCAGCAGCGAGCGGGATGCCCGCCACGTTGTACGCGAAGCTCAGCGTGAGGTTCTGCCGGATGTTCCGCATCGTAGCTTGCGACAACGTCCTTGCCCGAACGATGCCCATCAAGTCTCCCTTGAGCAGCGTGATGCCCGCGCTTTCCATCGCCACGTCGGTGCCCGTACCCATGGCGATGCCGACCGTCGCGGCGGCCAGGGCCGGTGAATCGTTGACGCCGTCACCTCCCATGGCCACGACCCGTCCCTCTTTCATCAGTCGCTGCACGACCGCGACCTTGTCCTCGGGGAATACTTCTGCAACGACCTCGTCGATGCCAAGCTGCTTGCCGACCGCTTCGGCCGTCGTCTTCCCATCCCCCGTCAGCATCACGATGCGAATGCCCGCATCCTTCAACGCCTGAAGCGCCTGCGGCGTCGTGGCCTTGATGGGGTCTGCGATGGCGACGAAGCCAGCGAGCTTGCCGTTCACCCCGACGAAGATGACGGTGGCCGCCTTGGAGCGCTGCGCTTCCGCAGCCAGGTTCAATGGCGTCGCGTCGATGCCACTCTCGGTCAGGAACTTCGCACTGCCCGAGACGACCCGCTGTCCGTCGACCGTGCCGACCACGCCCTTGCCGACGGGCGAGTCGAAGTCTGTGACTGCGGACAGGTTCAGCTTGCCTTCGTGCGCGGCGTTGACGATGGCCATGGCCAACGGGTGTTCACTGGCCCGCTCCACGCTCGCCAGCTTCTGCAGCACATCGTCCTTGGTGAAACCTTGGGCCGGTTCAATTTGAACGACTTTCGGGCGACCTTCGGTCAACGTCCCCGTCTTGTCGAGCACGAGCGTGTCGACCTTCTCCATGCGCTCGATTGCTTCGGCGTCGCGGATGAGCACGCCATGTTGCGCGCCCTTGCCGACGCCGACCATGATGGACATCGGCGTGGCCAGGCCCAACGCGCACGGACAAGCAATGATGAGGACGGCGACCGCCGTGATGAGCGCGTAGCTGAACGCCGGCGACGGTCCCCACATCAGCCAGACGACGAACGTGAGGACTGCAATCAGGATGACGACCGGCACGAACCATCCGGCGACCTGGTCGGCCATGCGCTGGATGGGCGCGCGGCTGCGCTGGGCCGCGGCCACCATGTGGACGATTTGCGAGAGCAGCGTATCCGCGCCGACTTTCTCCGCGCGCATCACGAAGCCTCCGGTCTGATTGAGCGTCCCCGCAGTCACTTTGGAACCGACCGCCTTCGCCACCGGAATGGGTTCGCCGGTGACCATCGATTCGTCGACGTTGCCCTTGCCTTCGGTGAGCTCACCGTCGACCGGAACTTTCTCGCCGGGACGGACGCGCAGGAGGTCGCTGACCTGGATGGCGTCGACCTGAACGGTTTCGTCGGTGCCGTCGGCCTTCACCTTGACCGCAGTTTTCGGAGCAAGGCCGAGCAGGGCCTTGATGGCCCCAGACGTCTTCTCGCGCGCTCGCAACTCGAGCACCTGACCGAGCAGCACCAGCACGGTGATGACAGCTGCAGCCTCGAAGTAGATTTGCACCGCACCGTCCTGCAGTCGGAGTTCGGACGGGAACAGCCCAGGCGCGATGGTCCCCACCATGCTGAATATCCAGGCGGCACCGGTGCCCAGCGCGATGAGCGAAAACATGTTCAGACTCCGGTTCTTCACCGATGCCACCGCGCGCACAAAGAACGGCCATCCCGCCCACAGCACGACTGGTGTTCCCAGCAGCAATTGCACCCAATTCGAAGTCTGCTGCGCGATGAGGTGGTGGATGTTGAAGAGGTGTCCGCCCATTTCCAGCGCGAATACCGGGACCGTCAGCGCGGTCCCAATCCAGAAGCGCTTCGTCATGTCCCGCAGCTCGGGACTCTCGCGTTGCTCTGCCGTGGCGAGCACCGGCTCCAGCGTCATCCCGCAGATGGGGCAGTTGCCCGGACCCATCTGACGCACCTGAGGGTGCATCGGGCACGTGTACTCGACCTGGCTGTGGTCGCCGTGAGCTACCGGCTTCGCTGTTGCGGCCGCATGCGAGTGGGGGCCGTGGTCGTGCTGAGCACCGTCCATCGCCGTGCCGTCCGGCATCATATGCGTGCCGTGACGCTCGTGGTGCGAGTGGCCCTGAGGGGTATCGGTGCTGCTTTGCATGGCGCTCTCCGGTTCTTGTTTGCAGTTTCGGCCTTCCAATGGCTGGAAGGTCAAGCGGCACGCTATCGAGAGGCCAAGCTGACCGCCATCCAGAGTCCGAGCGCCGCCAGGCAGGCCCAGCATAGCCAGAACAGAGCGCGCTCCCACCAAAGGGGTGACCCTTCGCGGTTCTCGAGTCGGTACTTCAAGGTCATGCCCACGGCGTGGACGAGAACACCGCCGACCAGCAATGGGACGGCAAAGGCTCGCAGCCACTCTGGCAGCACGAGCGCGAGGCCCGCGCCCAGGACGATGGCTCCCAGACCAGAGGCGAGCTCCGCCCCTTTAGTGGCTGTTGACCGACCGTGCACGGTCGTCTCTCGACAAGCGTGGGATGAACCGCGGCGTCGCAGCCGCGTAGGTTCGCCACGCCTCGCCGAACGCCGCCTCCGAGTCGCGCTCCTCCGAGATGGCCAGGCGGATGTACATCACGACGAGCACCGGGAACATCGCCAGCGTCAGCAGTGTCGGCCACTGGAGCAGAAACCCGAACATGATGGCGACGAAGCCGATGTATTGCGGGTGGCGCACGAACCGATACGGGCCCGCCGTGGCAAGTTGATGCCGGCGCTGCGCGTGGTAGAGCACCTGCCAGGCGTTCGAAAGCAACGTGAACCCCGCGAAGAGGAACACGAAGCTCAGGAGATGGAACATGCCGAAGTGCGGGTTGCCTTGCTGCCCCGTCACCAGCCACCACAGGTGCCCGGCATCGTGGCCGAAGAGGTTGACCCCGGGGAACTTCGAACCCAGCCAGCCCGAAAGCAGGTAGATGGTCAACGGGAAGCCGTACATCTCCGCGAACAATGCGACGACGAACGCCGAGTACGCGCCGAAGCTGCGCCAATCGCGAAGCGTCGTCGGCTTGAAGAAGCTGTAGGCGAACCCGACGAAAATGACCGAGTTCAGTATGACCAACCCCCAGAGGCCGTAGGCGTTATCAGCGGCGTTCATCGTTGGTCCCCTCGCTGTGGTGGTGGCCGCCATGGTGGTGACCGTGGTGCATGAACATATGCATCAGCGGGCACGCCAGCAAGAATGCGAACGGCAATACGCCCAGCACGTGGGCGCGGTGTTCAGTGAACAGGAGGAAGCCGCCGACCGCAACAACGACGAGGAGCGCAACGCCCCCGCGCGAGCGCCAGAACGGCGGTGGTTCGTGGTCGGTGATGTCCATGACGGGGCTCCAGTGCGAAGTTGCTCTACTTGGACGCAGGGGGCTCCATCCCCTCGCGGTCCATCATCATCTGCATCATCATTTCCATCATGTCCATGCGCTTGCCCATCATCCCCGGGCCCATGGACTTCTCGCCGCCCATTCCACCCATCCCCATCCCGCCCTTGCCGCCGCGCATCTGTCCCGTCATGGCCATGCCGTCCTGCATGAGCTTCATGTGCTCCTGCATCAGCTTGGCCCGCTCCTCCGGCGTCTTCGCGGCCATCATCTTGTCGTGCATCTCCTGCATCGACTTCATCATCGAGTCCACCTGGGCCGGGGGCGGGCCCGCGGGGGCAGCCGCAGCGGCTTCGGGCGGGTGGTGAGCGGCGTGGTCCTCCTCCTTGGGGCCAGTGGCGCAGCCAGCCATCGCGAGGGAACCGCCAAGTAAGGCCAGTGCGAGCTTCATGGAAATCCTCCAAGACATTCAGTAGTAACCATAGAGCGGGGTGATAGGGGCGGGTTTGATTTCAATCAACGCAAGGGCGTGCAAGGC
>Ga0207671_10005912_pt1 | contig 11096 bp, 10 predicted proteins | sample KBSC24metaG_FD_184352 | JGI IMG/M metagenome (GOLD analysis project Ga0207671, IMG submission 184352) | Corn rhizosphere microbial communities from Kellogg Biological Station, Michigan, USA - KBS C2-4 metaG (SPAdes) (version 2) | ecosystem: Host-associated > Plants > Roots > Rhizosphere > Soil... | reverse complement strand
TTCATTGAGAGGAGCGGCTGCTATCAGGCGCTCATCGATAACTAATGATAGCGTAGCGAAATAAACAAGTCCCCTTTTACATAGAAAAACGTACCATACACATAAAATAACATATCGCTTACTGTTTTTATAGTAAATTAGTGTATTCAACAATATGCTAAATAACTACGGCCGCAAACGACGGGTTTATTACCTGGTATTTGCTATAGCTTTTGCTTTTGTATGGTACCTGTTTAAGCTGGGTGGCATCCCCAAACCGCTGCGGGCCTTGTTTTCTACAATTATCGATATCACTTTCAGCATTAGTGCCCTGGTGGTTACCGTGGAGCTGCTGCTGCCAAAATTTTTTTACAAAAAACGTTATTGGCAATTTGCTGCGGGTATTTTAATGGTAAGTTTAACGGCAGCTTCCCTGATAATTGTATGCCAAATTGGATTAATGGGTTACACGCTGGTTGGTTATTATCAAAAAAACCTGGTGCAATATCGTGAGCATTTTTATTACTGGTTTTGGTCTGATCTGGTGTTGGGGTCGTATTTCCTGGTATCGTTTATATCATTGGGCGGCTTTGCTATCAGGCTTTCTTTCGACCGCATACTTGCCGCCCGGCAAATGGAGGTTTTAGAAAAAGAACGCAATATTGCTGAGTTGGAATCCCTTAAAAATCAAATAAATCCACATTTTTTATTTAACGCACTCAACACTATCTATTATAAAATAGATCGCGTAAACACACCTGCCCGCCTAATGGTTGAGCAATTTTCATCCCTGTTAAGATACCAGCTTTATGAGTGCGACATCCCCCAGGTTGAAATTAAAAAGGAATTGCACTTTATAACCAACTACATCGAACTTCAAAAGGAAAGGTTAAGCGAATCGATTGAGTTTAACTATACCGGGTTTAATGGTATAGGCGGATTTTTAATTGCTCCTTTTATTTTAATGCCATTAGTCGAGAACTGTTTCAAACACATCCCGCAAAATAAGGACGTAAAAAACGTAATTAAGATAGAGGCCCGCGTTATGGATGATAGTTTTTATTTTGAAACGGTTAATACCGCAAGCCAACCGGCCAATGCGGATTATAACGGTATCGGGCTAAGCAATGTGCGAAAACGCCTTGAACTGATTTACCCGGGACGCTATTCATTAACTGCCGAGGCTGCAGACGGAGAATTTAAGCTGGTGTTAACTATCAAAATTAAATGAAATTAAATTGTTTAATAGTTGACGATGAACCTATTGCCCGTAACGGGCTTGCCCTTGATGTGCAGGAGTTTGATTTTTTGCATGTAATAGGTTTGGCCGAGGATGCATTCCGTGCACTCCAATTTTTAAATAGCGATGAGGGCATAGATATCCTTTTCCTGGATATAGATATGCCCGGCTTAAGCGGTTTGGATTTTTTAAAGCTGGTACGTGTAAAACCAGTGGTTATCATCACTACCGCTTACCCGCAATATGCTATTGATGGCTTTGAATTAGGCGTTGTTGATTACCTGCTGAAGCCGATTTCTACAGAACGGCTGGCTACCGCTATTGATAAAGCCCGCAAGTGGCTGTCTCTGAATAGCCCCCAATTGCCGGCGGACGAAGACAACGAATTTTTATATGTTAAATGCAATGGCAGTTTTGAGAAGATATATTTCAGGGATATACTATACCTCGAGGCTGCCAATAATTACGTTTTTATCCATACGGCTATAAAACGTTTTATAACCTATAATACTTTAAAAGGGATTGAAGCACAACTGCCGGCAAAAAGGTTTGTAAAAACTCATAAATCGTATATAGTTTCCCGCAGTTGTATAAGCAACGTAAAAGGGAATGAGGTTATCATCAACGATGCCCGCATCCCGCTTAGCCGCAATTTTAAAGACTTTTTTCAAAAAGAAGTTATCACCGCCAGGTCGCTGCGAAAAGAGTAGATTTTGGTAGCATGTTTCTTGGCAAAAAGCGTCAACTTAACTTTCACCAAGTAAAATCAACCACTTAAATAATTAATCACACCAGCTTTAAAATGTTGTATATGTTTATGTTATGAACAGAAAAGCATTTATACATACAGCCGGGGTTGGTGCAGCATTAACCCTGGCCGGCGGCAATTTAATGGCGCAAAACACCAAAATGGATGATGTGCCGCCGCTGCCGGTATCGCTGGTAAAAGAGTTTGTTATAGCCGGTCATGCTAATTTTGATAAAGTGAAGAGCATGCTCCAGGAAACCCCTAACCTCATTTACAGCCAGTTTGACTGGGGTAACGGCGACTTTGAAGCCGCTATAGAAGGGGCCGGGCATCTCGGCAATAAAGACATTGCCAACTACCTGCTGGAGGCCGGCTCACGCACAACCATTTTTGTGATGACCATGCTCGGCAAAACCGACCTCGTGAAACCCATCCTTGAAAAATATCCGCGCTTTATGACAACTAAGGGACCCCATGGTTTTACCCTGTTGCACCATGCAAAAATTGGCGGTAAGGATTCGGAAGAACTCTATGCCTACCTGCAGGAAAAAGGCATGAAAGACGATTGGGTAAAACTGAAGTAGTTGACCGGAGATGGCAATAATCGGCTGGCCTGGTGGGACATGAATAAGTGGCTGCAAGCCGCACAGGTGAATCCGGTAAAAAGCTTAAAGACGGAATAATATAAGGCTTACTGCGAAAGACTTACGAAGTTTTTAAAACTTCGTAAGTCTATTCGGTACCGCATGAGTTTGTGTGGTACGTTTTTAACCGTTAGGGCAATCCACATCCCAACCATGCAAGGGAGAGCATTGGTTGTTGGTAAGTCCGGCTACACAGGTTGCAAAACGCGAGTAGTCGGTGCTGAAATGGCCGCACGAGGCGTGACATTGCGCGTACGCAGTATTGCAATCAACAAGCCCCCCGGTAATTTTTGACATTTCCGCGCGGGTTAACGGTACATTGTTTTCTTTTAAGTTTTTCATATTGTTTGTTTATTAAAGGTTTAAAATTGGAATAGATAAGGCTTACGAAACTTACGAACAGCGTGAAGCCGGACTAGGCCATTGAAAGCAAACGGCCCCGAATTAAACTTCGTAAGGCCGTTAGTAATTCAATTTAAACTTAATCAATTCCAATTTCCGCAGATGGTATACCATCCATAGAGCGGCGAGCATTGATTGCCGCCAGCGTTTGCTACACAAGGCTCATAGCGTGAGACATAGTCGCTTCCGAAATGACCGCATGAAGGACTACATTGATGGAATACGGCGTTACAATCAACCCCGCCGCCTTTTACTTTTGACATTTCCGCACGACTTAGCGGTGCATTGTTCTCTTTTAGGTTTTTCATAATTATTGTTTATTAAAGGTTTAAAATTTTCGAATAACCAAGATTTACGAAGTTTTTAAACAGCGTACACCCGATGAGGCCATTGAGCGCAAAGAGCCCTGAATTAAACTTCCTAAGTCTTAAAATAATAATTTTAATTTTAGCTGCCGCAGATAGCTTGCCAACCTGCAAGCGGAGAACATGGCCATGGATGTAAGTCATCAATGCATTGCGCAAATACAGGATAACCTACGCTAAAGCCGGCGGCGCAATTTGCATGACAGGCCGCCCAGGCATCCAGGCATTGCTGTGTTGTGCCTCCTGTTACTTGTTTCATTTCTTTGCGCGTAAGCGGTTGTCCGTGCGGGGATTTTAGGTTTTTCATATTTATTGTTTATTAAAGGTTTAAAATTATAGTAAAGGTAAAATTTTAAACAATTTAATAACCAATAATTTAAAAATGATTTTTATATGATGGAAAGACTTACGAAGTTTCAAAAACTTCGTAAGTCTTAACGGCAGCTTCTTTCGGACTTTCGGTCTTCCTGACTTCCCGACTAAAATTACTCCCTCAAACTCTTCACCGGGTTGCTCAGCGCCGCTTTTATCGCCTGAAAGCTTACGGTTATCACAGCAATCGCCATAGCTGCCAATCCTGCGAACAGGAAGGTTACCCAGCTGATATCAATCCGGTAAACAAAATCCTGCAACCATTTGTGCATTCCCCACCAGGCAATCGGTGTCGATACCAGTATAGCGATGATGACCAGTTTCACAAAATCTGTCGAAAGGATGGTGGCGATATTAACAACGCTCGCGCCCAATACCTTGCGGATACCTATCTCTTTTACGCGTTGTTTGGTACTATAAGCTGAAAGACCGAGCAACCCCAGGCAGGCCAATGCTATTGCGATTCCTGCAAAGATGTTCAGCACTTTTCCCAGCCTGATTTCTGAGCTGTACAGGCGGTTAAAATCGTCATCCATAAAATGATATTCAAACGGTTTCGAAGGTACCAGCTCTTTCCATTTGCTTTCCATAAACGAGATGGTTTGCTGAAGGTTGTTGCCTTTTACTTTCACCAGCAAAAAACGACTCCATTGTTCGGGGAACAGCACCACCGGCTTAATGGTGGTGTGCATCGATTCAAAAACAAAGTCTTTCACCACTCCGCGCACATAGCCCGGCCGGGATTGCGACATATACATCCTTTTACCAATAGCTTCCTGCGGCGACCAACCCAGTTGTTTTGCAGCGGACTCGTTTAATATAAAATGATAGGTGTTGGCCTGGCCTTTGGAGTCGTCGTGGCCGATATCTTTCATGTCCTGTTTGGTAAGGTTTTCACCGGCGACCAGTTGCAGGCCTACGGTAGGTATAAAATCTTCATCAATAGGGTCGGCAGTAACTGCTATTTGCTGATTTTCGGGCATCGCGTCCGAACGCATGTTATAACCGCCGACAATATTTACCGGCGGGCTGGAGCATCGCGAGATGCTGAGTATGCTGGTGTTTGTTTTAAGCTGGTCTTTAATCAATTGCAATTTCGGTAATAACTGTCCGCTGAATGGCAGCACAACCACGTGATTGCGGTCGTAGCCCAATTTTTTGTTTTGAATATAGCTAAGCTGTTTTTGTATGATGAAGGTAGATATGATCAGCACTACCGAAATAGCAAACTGGAATACCGTAAGCGACTTACGCACCCATTGCCCGGAACCTGTATTTTTAAATGAGCCTTTGAGTACTTTAACGGGCTGGAAGTTTGATAGGATAAGGGCCGGGTAGCTGCCGGCCAGCAGGCTGATAACCAGCACCAGCGACACGGCAAAGCCTGCAAACTGCCACGAAAGCAACGAGCTTATTTGCAATTGCTTTTCGGCGAGATTGTTAAATGCCGGCAGCAGCAACACGGCTGTGACGATGCTGAGCACTGCAGCAACAGTGCATATCAGCACCGATTCACCTATAAACTGCCAAAACAACTGCTTATTATCGGCGCCAATAACCTTACGAACGCCAACTTCCCTTGCACGCTCGATGGAACGGGCGGTATTCAGGTTGATATAAGTAAAGCAGGCGATAGCAAGTATCATCAGTGTTACCGCTTCGAGGATGTAAACGTAGGTGATGCTGTTATTTGGTTCGAAACCGTCAAATTCCGAATGCAGGTGAATGCTCTTAAAGGGCTCCAGTAAAAAATCTACCGTTGCGCCCTGACCTTGCATTTCGGTTTTCATAAATGGCGTTATCTTAGCCTGCAGACGGGCTATCGAAGCCTCGTCCTTTAGTAGAAAATAAGTAGTATAATTGGCGTCCCAGTAGGTTTTTTCGTATCCGATGAGATCCAATGATGAAAACGAAGCCAGGAAATCAAATTTTACCTGGGAGTTCGATGGGCAATCCTGTATCACGCCGGTAACCTGGTAAAGGCTGGTATCGCTCCCTGCTTGTAAGGTTTTACCAATTGGGTTTTCATTGCCAAAGTAACGTTTGGCCGTAGATTCGGTAACTACAACCTGTTTTGGTGCTGCAAGTGCTTTAGAGGGGTCGCCTGATAGCAACTTAAATGAGAAAATATTGAAGAAACTTGGGTCGGCAAACATAAACCTTTTCTCACTTATCAGCTTATCCTTGTATTTCACTGTAGGCGAACCGAGTGACATACGAACTGCGTCGGTGATTTCGGGGAATGTCTTTTTGAACACAGGCGCGACACGCACGCTGGTAAAATTTCCCTTTTTCATTTCGGTGCCGCCGTCAAATTTGTATTCCATAATGACGCGTGCAATGCGATCACCATTTTTCTCGAAATTATCGTACGATAGCTCATGCTGGATATACAGGCCGATGAGCAGGCAGCAGCTCAGGCCGATGGTAAGCCCAAAGATGTTAATCAGTGAAGAGGTTTTATTCTTCCAGAGATTGCGGAAGGCCGTTTTAAAGTAATTTTTTAACATGATTCTCCAGGTTTAAATACGTTTTAAATTAATGAGGTAGTATGCCGGTAAATAAGCGTAAAATTCCATTTTTGACTTTGTTGGCAGCCAGGTCTTTACTATCGAATATAAGACGACACTCCGAATCGATTAGTTGCACGAAATTTGAAGGAAATTGCAGAGGTTGTAGTTGTTGTAAAAGTTACACTTGTCGTTAATGTCCTATTCATCTTTCTGACTTCCGGTCTTTCTGACTTCCGGACTAAAAAAACTACATTTGCATCCATGAACCATCTGATAGCACCATCTATTTTAGCCGCTGATTTTGCCAATTTACAGCGCGACATCGAACTGATTAATGAAAGCGAGGGCGACTGGATACATGTCGATATTATGGACGGCATGTTTGTGCCTAATATATCTTTCGGTTTCCCGGTCGTAAGCGCGGTTAAAAAACACGCTAAAAAGGATTTGGATGTGCACCTGATGATTGTGGACCCTGACCGCTACCTGAAAGCCTTTAAAGACGCAGGCGCGGCGAGCATTACCGTGCATTACGAAGCATGCCCTAACCTGCACCGTACGGTTCAGTATATTAAGGAACTGGGCTGCCGCGCATCGGTTGCCGTTAACCCGCATACGCCGGTTTTATTGCTGGAAGATATTGTGGCTGATTTGGATATGGTGCTCATCATGTCGGTAAATCCGGGATTTGGGGCCCAAAAATTTATTCATAATACCTATAAAAAACTGGCGGATATAAGGGCTTTGGCATCTGAGAAAAATCCCGGTTTATACATTGAAGTTGACGGGGGAGTGGATGCCTCAAATGTAAAAAAACTGGTTGAAGCCGGGGCTAATGTATTGGTAGCAGGTAACTCGGTATTTTCGGCTGCTGACCAGAAGGGGGCTATTGCGGGGTTGAAAAGGTTGGGGGCGTAATTATCGCTTTACCGCGATGGGCGATGCCCATCGCTAACAGAATTTGCCCCGTCAGGGCGGGAGCAAATTCGACAGACGGCATTTATGGTATTTTAAAGCCCTGAAGGGGTGCCAATATACCAGCGATGGGCATCGCCCATCGTTAAGAAAGCAGCATTAACCCAATGCCACCCTTACAATAAATCCGCCCTAATTTTTTAATAATTAAAATTCAATGCGGCAATTGTAAGCCAATTGTATCATTTTTCAAAAAAAGCAAATATCTTCTATAATTGTTGTCAAATTAACTAACTTCGGCCCGTCTTACTACCGATTTGTTAATTAATCAATAATTCAACAAAACCAATTTATAAACAAAATGAAAGCATCAAAGGCCAGCGCTCAATTGCAAAACGGCTTTCTGACGCCTTTATCCATCATCGAAAAAATCAAATAAAATGAAACATAATTTTGGCGCCGGACCAGGCATCCTACCACACGAAGTTTTAAAACAGGCAGCAGCAGCAGTTGTTGATTTTGGCGGAATCGGACTTTCTATTTTAGAGATATCGCACCGCTCGCCTGAGTTTGAAGCCGTGCTTGATGATGCAGTAAAGCTGGTAAAGGAGCTGTTTGAAGTGCCCGAGGGATACTCTGTTTTATTTTTACAGGGTGGCGCAAGCACCGAGTTTGCATTAGTACCTTACAACCTGCTACCCGAAGGTGGCAAAGCTGCCTACCTGGACAGCGGCGTGTGGGCAAGCAAAGCCATTAAAGAAGCAAAATTCTTTGGCGAAACAGAGGTAGTTGCATCGTCAAAAGACAAAAACTACACCTATATCCCTAGCAACTACAAAATACCTGAAGATGCGGCTTATTTCCACATCACTTCGAATAATACTATCTATGGTACGCAGATGCAGTCGTTCCCTAAATCACCGGTACCGTTGGTTTGCGATATGTCATCAGATATTTTCAGCCGCAAGGTTAACGTTGCCGATTTTGGGCTGATATATGCAGGCGCGCAGAAAAATATGGGCCCTGCAGGTGTTACTTTGGTTATTGTTAAAGACGAATTGCTGGGCAAAACAAGCCGCAAAATACCTGCAATGTTTAACTACCAGGTGCAGATTGAAGGCGGCTCCATGTACAACACCCCTCCCGTATTTGCTATCTATGTATCGATGTTGACGCTTAACTGGCTAAAATCAAAAGGTGGTGTAGAAGCTATCGAGCAGGAGAATATTGCAAAGGCCCGTGTATTATACGAAGAAATCGACCGCAACCCGCTGTTCAAGGCAGTTTGCGTACCTGAAGACCGCTCACACATGAACGTTTGCTTTGTAATGGAAAATCCGGAGCACGAAAAAGCATTCCTGAGATTGTGTGATGACAAAGGCATCATCGGCATAAAAGGCCACAGAAGCGTAGGTGGTTTCCGTGCTTCTATTTACAACGCCCTGCCAATCACCAGCGTTTACGTACTGGTCGACGCCATGCAGGAATTTGCTGAGAAAAATAAATAAGGCCCCCTGGCCCCCTAAAGGGGGAACTTGCGGCGCATAAATTATAAGGCGTTCCCTAAATGCCTCATCAAAAATAAGCTCCCCCTTTAGGGGGCTGGGGGGCTAACAGACATGATTAAAATACTCGCCAATGATGGCATCGACCCGATAGGCAAGAAAATGCTGGAAGATGCTGGTTTTTTTGTAGATACGAACAATATCCCGCAGGATGAGCTGCCTGTAAAGTTGCAGGACTATGATGCGATAACTGTACGCAGTGCAACCAAAGTACGCAAGGCTTTGATTGATGCCTGCCCGAATTTAAAGCTGATAGGCCGCGGCGGCGTAGGCGTTGATAACATCGACGTTGATTATGCCAAAGAAAAAGGTCTCGGCGTTTACAATACACCCGCTTCTTCATCTTTATCAGTTGCCGAACTGGTATTTGCCCACCTGTTTACCGGTATCCGCTTTTTGCAGGATAGCAACCGTAAAATGCCGGTTGAAGGCGCAACCAAATTTAACGACCTGAAAAAAGCTTACGCAAAAGGTATCGAGCTGCGTGGTCGCACTATCGGTATCGTGGGTTTTGGCCGTATCGGTCGCGAGGTGGCCAAAATTGCTATAGGTATCGGTATGGACGTTATCGCTTATGACCTTTATCCGTTTAACCCTGAAGTGGAAATCGTATTAGGGGGCGGCATTACCGTAAAGACATCGGTAAAAACAGCAACGCTTGAAGAAATCATCGCTAATGCTGATTTCATCAGCCTGCATACGCCGTTTGTGGGTAAAGCCCTTTTCGGTGCAGAAGAGCTGGAAAAAATGAAAAAGGGCGTTGGCCTGGTAAACTGCTCACGCGGCGGCCTGATTGATGAACTGGCCCTTGTAGCAGCGTTAGATAGCGGTAAAGTTGCCTTCGCAGCGCTTGACGTATTCGACAATGAGCCAACCCCTCGCGAGGAAATATTAAAGCATCCTAAAATTTCACTAACCCCGCACATCGGCGCCGCTACCGGCGAAGCCCAGGAGCGCATTGGCGTGGAGCTGGCTAGCTTGATAATAGCGCACTTTAACAAATAGGCGCTAATTTTCACGAATTAGTTCGAATTACACGAATTTTTGGATGGTACAGATTGATAAAGTCTGTGCCATTTTTGATTTTACGGGATGCAAAATACTCGTCATTGCGAGCTTGACTGCTTGCAGTCAAGGCTCGAAGCAACCTCTGCGCTAGACTGCATCTCGGGAATAAGTTATGTGGTTTCCTGTCCGTCGGCGAACAGGTAACCCTGAGTTTTATGGTTTGTTACCTTATAGCGCAGAGATTGCTTCGAAGCCGACCATAAACGGTCGGCCTCGCAATGACGACAGGGTGAGGAATTATAATGAATATTTCACCCCCTTCTCCGGCACCACAACTTTATATCCCTCAACCTCTAAAGCATCGCTTAAAGCCTGCATGCTGCTTGCCTCACCATGTACTAAAAATACGTTCTTCAGCTTCTCCCTGTCCTGCTGCTTAACGGTGCCCATCAAATCATCATGGTCGCCGTGAGCACTGAGGACATCGGTTTGTTTGATGGTGGCATAAACGGCCAGGTCGCGGTCTTTAATATGGACAATGGCATCGCCACGTAATAAGCGATGACCCAGCGTGCCTTTTGCGCAATAGCCGATGAAAAGTATGGTGCAGTAGTAGTTTTGTATGTTATAATACAAATGATCCTGTATACGGCCGCCCTCCAGCATACCTGCCGAGGATATAATAATGCACGGCTCAAAGTAATTGGAAACCTGCCGGCTGTCCTTCAGAGATTCGATGTATTCCAGGTTTTCAAACTCAAATTCGTCGCCTTTCTTGTTGTAGAAGTCCTGCGCCTCTTCGTTTACAAGGTTGTGGTATTTACGAAAAATTTCAGTCGCCCGTGTCGCCATCGGGCTATCCACAAAAACCTTAACCGGTGGCAGTAATCCGCTGCTAAAAATCTTATTCAGCGAATAAACCAGTGATTGTGTGCGACCAATACTGAATGCAGGTATTATCAGTCGCCCCTGTTCTTTAACGCAGGCTTTATCTATAACCTCCACCAGGGCTTGCTCAACAGTTTTATCTTTAGTATGCAGTCTGCCTCCGTAGGTCGATTCTGTTACCAGGTAATCAACCTGCGGCAATTCCTGCGGGTCGTCAAGCACCGGGTAGTTTTTTCGGCCTATATCGCCGGTAAAGGCAATGGATTTCTCAACGCCGTTTTCATTTATTTTGAATACAGCAGCAGCAGCACCCAGCAAGTGGCCCACCGGAACAAACGTAAGCTCGATATCGCCATTGATGCGAAAAGGCCTGTTAAAACCGATGTTGACAAACCTGTCCACTGTATCCATTACATGCTTTTGCAGGTATAATGGTTGCGCGTTGGTGTTATATTTA
>Ga0207671_10005909_pt1 | contig 11098 bp, 8 predicted proteins | sample KBSC24metaG_FD_184352 | JGI IMG/M metagenome (GOLD analysis project Ga0207671, IMG submission 184352) | Corn rhizosphere microbial communities from Kellogg Biological Station, Michigan, USA - KBS C2-4 metaG (SPAdes) (version 2) | ecosystem: Host-associated > Plants > Roots > Rhizosphere > Soil... | reverse complement strand
CTGCTGCGCCCTATTTACAGCAAGACTACGAACTACGGGCATTTCGGCAAAGACGACGCCGACCTTACCTGGGAATCCACAGCCAAGGCCGCCGCCCTCAAGAAACTCGCGAAGTAATCCAGCCACCACCCTCCCTATTTATGAGCACTACGTCACTGAACACCAAGAACACGGACTACAAAGTCGCCGACATCAAGCTGGCTGACTGGGGCCGCAAGGAAATCGTCATCGCCGAGAAGGAGATGCCGGGCCTGATTTCGATCCGCGAACAGTACGCGCCCTCCAAGCCGCTGGCCGGCGTCCGGATCACCGGTTCGCTGCACATGACCATCCAGACGGCGGTGCTGATCGAGACCCTCGTGGCGCTCGGCGCCGACGTGCGCTGGGCCTCGTGCAACATTTTTTCCACCCAGGATCACGCCGCCGCCGCCATCGCGGCCACGGGCGTGCCAGTCTTCGCCTGGAAGGGCGAGACGCTGGAGGAATATTGGGACTGCACCTGGAAGGCCATCGTCAATAACGACGGCAAGGGCCCGCAACTCGTCGTCGACGACGGCGGTGACGTCACCCTCTTCATCCACAAGGGCTACGAACTCGAAGAAGGCGACAAGTGGGTGGATAGCGAGAGCGGCTCCCACGAAGAGAAGGTGATCAAGGATCTGCTCAAGAAGATCCACGCCGAGAACGCATTCATCTTCCATGAGATCGTGAAGGACTGGAAGGGCGTCTCCGAAGAGACGACGACCGGCGTGCACCGCCTCTACAAACTCCAGGAACTCGGCAAGCTCCTCATCCCGGCGTTTAACGTGAACGACTCGGTGACGAAGTCGAAGTTCGACAACCTCTATGGCTGCCGCCACTCGCTGGTCGACGGCCTCAACCGCGCGCTCGACGTGATGATCTCCGGCAAGGTCGCCGTGGTCATCGGCTATGGCGACGTGGGCAAGGGCTGCGCGCAATCGCTGCGCGGCCAGGGCGCCCGTGTGATCGTCACGGAAATCGACCCCATCAATGCGCTCCAGGCGGCGATGGAAGGCTACGAAGTGACCACGATCGAGGAAACCCTCGGCCGCGGTGACATCTACGTCACAACCACCGGCAACGTGGACGTCATCACCATCGAGCACATGACGAAGATGAAAGACCAGGCCGTGATCTGCAACATCGGCCACTTCGACAACGAGATCCAGGTCGACAAGCTGGTCAACTATCCCGGCATCAAGCGCACGAACATCAAGCCGCAGGTGGACAAGTACACCTTCGCCGAAGGCCAGGAGATCTTCCTCCTCGCCGAAGGCCGCCTGGTGAACCTCGGCTGCGCCACCGGCCACCCGTCGTTCGTGATGAGCAACAGCTTCTCCAACCAGACGCTCGCCCAGCTCGATCTCTGGAAGAACAAGGATGTCTACAAGCCCGCTGTCTACGTCCTGCCGAAGAAGCTCGACGAAGAAGTGGCCCGCCTGCACCTCGCGAAGATCGGCGTGAAACTCACGACCCTTACGGCCAAGCAGGCCGCCTATCTCGACGTGCCGGTCGAAGGACCCTACAAGCCCGCGCACTACCGCTACTAAGCGGCTCGTCGCAATCGCGATTTACAAAAGGCGCACGGGAAACCGTGCGCCCTTTTTTGGGGACTGATCAGACAGAAGAGTGCTGCCGCTATGCGAACGGATTTAGCAACTTCACCCCGGTCTTTGCGAAATCCGTGATGTTACGCGTCACTACTATGAGTTGATGTCGTTGGGCTATCGCGGCAATCTGGCTGTCCAGCGAAGAGATTCCGAGACCAGCGGTGTCCCACTTCGCTTTCAGCTGTCCCCAAATGTGCGCGGTGCTCGTATTGAAACTTAGCACTCGGCCTTTCATGCAATCACACAGCGCTACCAACCACGCGCGGAGTTGTGTCTTGCGCTTCCCAGATGGCAACCGCTCGATACCTCGTCTGATTTCGCCAATAGTGATTGCACTGACGTAAATGGAGCTTTCATTCGCACGCAACCAGGCGACGACGTTTGCATTTGGGTTCGGTTTTGCCGGTTCACAAAAGACATTTGTGTCCACTAGATAATTCACAAGATTGGTGGAGTGGAGTCGTCGCCGTCACGAAGTGGAACCACGAGATGAGACGGACAAGTCAGCAGCAAATCCACCAATCCACGGTTCGCAGGTTGTGTGATTCGCCGCAGAGTAATCGTCTCCTCGTCTTCGATGGCTACCTCGAAGTCGTCACCCGGCGAAAGATTGAGCTGACGGCGCACCGCGCCCGGCAGAACAATCTGGCCTTTCTGAGAGAGAACGGTGGTCATGGTTGGATAATCCTACATCGAGGGAAGCATGGCGACAAGGACTGCTCAGTTTAGCTCAATCCCCATCGCCGCCGCAGGTACCAGTCCAGCCCAAACAGACCGCCTATCACCCAAAACACCCATACCTTGTCCCAAGCACTCGTTAGCTTGCGCGTGGGCGCTGAGTCGGTCTTCTCGTTCTGCAACTCAGACATCAGCTTGCCGATCTCGGAAGGTTGGAGGAGCCGGCCACCGCTGGTCTCGGCAAGTTTGCGGAGATAGCCGGCGTCGGTCGCCACTTCGGTTTGCTCGAGGTTTTCGTCGAAGACAATGAAGCGTGCGAGCTGGGTGGTGCCGTCCGGGAGCTTCGCGGTGGCGGTGTATTTCCCGGTTTTGGCGGGTAGAAATTCCGCGGTGAGTTTGTCCGGTGCGGCGGTATCGGCGGCGCTGAGGGTCGTTCGCCCGACTTCCGTTCCATCCTGCGCGAGGACCAGGGGGACTTCGTGGACCTTCGCGGCCGCATCGCGGGCGACCGCGCGAAAATAGATCTTCTCGCCGAGCGGGATATTGGCCGAACTCGCGCGCAGGGAGAATTGCTGGGTGGGAAGGAAATCGCGGCCCGCCATCAACCAGAGAATCATCTGGTCCCAAAAGCGATCGAAGAGGGTGTTCGTTCCTTCGATCTTCGCATTGAAAGCCCAACGCCACAGCCCATCCACGCCAACGCTCAATACCTGCCCGTCGCCGAGTCGCCGGTGGACCATGCCCGGTGTCGGATCGCCGCCTCCCGGGCTTTGCGTCGCAGCCAGGGTGGCGGTGAGAGGTTGCTTCTCCGTGACAGCATAACCGGCAATCAGCTCCGGCACATTTTCGGTCTGCCCCGGTCCGGTGATCGCGCGGAAGGGCGCCAGCGACTGTCCTTCGCGGGAAACCTGAAGCCGCACGTGCTCGGTGGGCTGGGTCGACCAAATGACGGGCTCCAACACATTCGGGGTGTTTTCTCCGAAGGCCCGTCCCCGGCTGAAGATCACGGTGCCGCCATGGTTCTTCACGTAATCCTCGAGTTGGCGCAGGGCAACGGCGCTGAGGAGCTTTTCCACGGAGCGGCCGAGCACGACCACGTCGTAACGCCGCCACTCCTCGACGGTGGACGGAATCTTCAATTCGGTTTCGCTGCCCTTCTTGCGGACGACCCGTGCTTTCCCCTCGGCATATTGGACGATGGAATCCACGTTCATCTTGTCATTTCGCAACATCGAACGCTGAAGGAAGGTGGTATCCCAATACGGCGAACCCTCGAGGAACAATACCTGGATTTGCTGGTCGATGACGTTGAGATAGGTGAGCGCCCGGTTGTTCTCACGATCGGTTTCCCCTTCGAGCGGTGTCACGCGCAATTCATATTCATACTGCCCGACCGCAGGCTCGGTGACGTCGAAGTTGACCGCAATCTCCGGCTCTTCGCCGGCGCGGAAACGCTGCGTCTGCACGACCTGGTCGCCGCGGACGAGCTCGACGTTGATCGCCTCCAGTTCGCATCCGATCAGCCGAACGGCGCCGCTGATCCGCGCCTTTTGTTTGACATAGCAGTAAGGTTGGTAACTGGTGATGCGCACGGACGCATCACGCACCTTGCCCTGCTTGCCGAGCGCCACGGCATAGATTGGTACTCCGCGCTGCCGGGCGGCGAAACCGGTCTTCGCGGGGTTGATGAGCTCGAAATCGTGGCCGTCGCTGAAGAGCAAAAGCGCGCGGGCGGATTCGTCGGCGCCGAGCGACCCCAGGATCGTGGAGATGGAGCGGTGCATGCGCGTGCTCGTTCCGTTGGTGGTGAGCAGGCTGGTGCTAGTGATCGCCGCTGCATCTTCGCCGAAGCTGAAGAGCCGCGTGAGCGGATCGCTGGGCGTGCCGTCGGGCTTGGTGAGCGCGGCGTCCGCGAGGAGGGACTTCGCCGCGTCGGATCGCGTCCCTTGAGAGACGTCGGTCTGCGCCATACTGCGCGAATCATCCACCGCGACAATGGTCACGCGGTTGGTGACCGGCGGCGGAATTTCTTCCAGACGCGAAGGCTGGAGGAGGAGGATGAGCACGAGCGCCACGCCGAGCAGGCGGAAGGTGGTCAGCACGAGGTTTTGCGCCGCCGGGAGGCGCGCTCCGGCGCGCCGATAAATGACGATTGTCAGGGCCGCGAGCGCCAGGCCGAGTAGCGCGACGGCGCCAATCGGGAAGATCGGGTCGAACACAAAACTCGTCTGGGCGGCGAGGAAAAGGAACATGCCACCCCTCGTTTCGCCGATGGCCGGTCAATTCCCCAGCAAAAAGCGAACGGGACTGCGGGCGCACTGATGGCAAGAAACTCGTTTCCAACCGTGGGTCTGCGAACTAATGTGAAGCTATGACTTGGGATCGAGGAACAGGTGTTTTGCCGACCACCCACCGCCGCATGACTGCGGAGGCGTACTATCAGCTGCCCGAAGGCCCCCCTTATTTTCAACTCATCGACGGAGAACTCTTCATGTCGCCTTCGCCTCAGTTCTTTCATCAAGAGATCGTCTTGAATCTGGCCTTTGCATTGCGTGGGTACTTGCGACGCAGCCCTTTGGGAAAAGTGATCGTTGCCCCTTCCGATGTGGAGTTTGACAAGGACAATATTTTCCAACCGGACCTCTACTTCATTCGTCAGGAGCGTCTGGGCATCGTTGATGAGCACGGAGTGAAAGGCGCGCCGGATCTAATCGTGGAGGTCGTGTCGGCGAGTACGGGACAACTCGACTTGGGTCCCAAGAAATCCATCTACGCCCGCTACGGCGTGGAAGAGTATTGGGTTGTCTGGCCCCGGACGAAGGAGGTGGAGATTTATCGCCTCGGAGATTCTGTGGACCTACCCGCCCGCAAATTGGTCGACGGCGAGGCTTTGCGGAGCGCGCTGCTGCCAGGTTTGGAATTGCCTCTTTCGGACATTTTTGCGCGATAGGTTGCGACTCCAGGGGCTTGGGTGCTCGGTAGATCCTCCCTACTTTCAACCTTGAAAGCGCACTCTTTCGTAGAGTTACAGCGCGGTCATTTTCCGAGGATCAAGCCGCGGCGCCTTTCGCCGCCAGAGCTTCCCATTCCGTCGTGAGGCGTTCGAGCGATTCGGTGACGGAGAGCAACTCCCGGTTGAGGTCGACGGCGCGGCCGCCCGCTTCATAGGTCTCGGGTTTTTCGAGTTCGGCCGTGAGTTCCTTTTGCTTCCATTCAAGCGTGGCGATCTGCATTTCAATGGCGGCCACGCGGTCCTCGAATTCCTTCCGCACGCGCGCTTGTGCCTGGCGCACCTCCGCTTCGGCACGCTTCTGTTCCTTCGACTTGCGCGGGGTCGGGGCATTGCCGGATGCGGCCGGCATGGGGCGCGAATTGGAAATCGCCGGTTGATCGTTGGTGAGCTTTTCTCCCGCGGTGAGCGCCTCGCGGGCGGAAGTCGCCTTGGATTTTTCGAGGTAGTACTGGTAGTCGCCCGCGTAAGGGGTGAGCTTCCCGGCGCTGATATGCAGGACCGTGCGAGCCATGGCGCGAATGAAGTGGACGTCGTGGCTGATGAAGATCAGCGTGCCTTCGTATTGCTGGAGCGCGTTGATGAGCGCATCGATCGAACCAATGTCGAGGTGGGTCGTCGGCTCGTCCATGAGGAGCAGATTCGGTGGATCGAGCAGGAGCTTGACGAGCGCGAGCCGCGTTTTTTCTCCGCCGCTCAAGACGCCGACGGGCTTGAACACATCGTCACCACGAAAGAGGAACGAGCCGAGCACCGTGCGAGCCTGCTGTTCTCCCACGGGATTGGGCATGTCCTGGACGCTCTCCAGCACGGTGTGCCGGGCGTTCAGCGATTCCATGCGGTGTTGGGAGAAATAGCCGACTTTGACATTATGCCCAAGTTCGCGCGTGCCGCGTGACGGGGTGAGATTGCCCGCGAGCAGCTTAAGCAGGGTGGACTTGCCGGCGCCGTTGGGGCCGACGAGCACGGTCCGCTGGCCGCGTTCGGCCTCGAATTCCAGCCCGCGATAGACGGTGAGATCGCCGTAGGAGAAATCGATATCCTTGAGGGTGATCGCCCGGATGCCCGAGCGCGGCGGCTGTGGGAAGCGCATGTGCACCGTTTTCTCCTGGCTGAGCGGCGCCTCGATCTTTTCCATGCGATCGATCTGCTTCAGCTTGCTCTGCGCCTGGGAAGCTTTGCTGGCCTTGGCGCGGAAGCGGTCGGCGAATTCCTGGAGCGAGGCGATTTCCTTCTGCTGGTTCTTGTAGGCGGAAAGTTGCTGCTCTTCGCGCGCCGCTTTCTCGAGGACGTACTTGTCCCAATTGCCGCGATAGCGGTTGAGCTTGGCGTGCGAGATCTCGAGGATGGAATCGACCAGCGCGTTGAGGAATTCGCGGTCGTGCGAGATCATCAGGATCGCCCCGGGATACGACTGGAGATAATCCTGGAACCAGTAGAGCGATTCGAGGTCGAGGTGGTTGGTCGGCTCGTCGAGGAGGAGCAGGTCGGGCTCCATCACGAGCAGGCGGGCGAGGTGGGCGCGCATGATCCAGCCGCCGCTCATCGTCCGCGCCTCGCGGTTGAAATCGGACTCGCGGAAGGCAAGCCCATTCAGGATCTGCTTGGCCTTGGGCTCGAGCTGCCAGCCGCCGAGTTCGCTGAACGTGGCCAGCGCATCGTGATACTCCTCGTCGTCGTGCGTGCCGGCAAGTTCGTGCCGCTTAATCGCCCGCTGGGCCTTCGCCATCTCCGGCGAGATCGCGCAGGCCAGTTCCAGCACCGTCTCGTCGCCGGCGGGCGCGCTTTCCTGGGGCAGGAAGCCGAGGGTCGCATTCTTTTCCAGGATCACTTTCCCCTCATCGGGTGAGGCGTCCCGCAGGATCAGGGAAAAGAGCGTGGATTTGCCGGCGCCATTGGGTCCGACCAGACCGATGCGGTCCTCGCGGTTGACCTGGAGCGAGACATCACTGAAGAGCGTGCGGCCGGCAAAGGCCTTGCTGACTTGGGAAAGGGTGAGCATGAAAGGCGGGGAAGATGCAGGGCTCCGGCCCGTCGCGCAAGTGCTCTCCCGCCCCTTACTTTCTCAGGTTCACGTCGATGCCGAACAGTTTCCAGTTGGGCAGCTCGTAGATGAACTTGAGGGAAAAGTGCACACGGTAGGGCTCCGTGGGATAATAACCGGAGAGGACCATCAAGCCATCAGTCCCGACGCTGGCCGGGGCGTCCCAGACAGGATCCGCTTTGTCGATGGCAGACAGGTCGATGTGCTTGTCGATGAATGGCTGAAACGCCCGCTGGAGCTGGCCTTTCGTCAATTGGTCCTGCCACTTCAGCGAGACGGATTCGTAGAAGGCATCAAACGACTTGGAGGCGATGGCCTCGTTGAAACGCAGCAGATACTCTTTCACCAGCTTGCGCAGGTCCGACTCGGGTGGCACGGGCTGGGCGGCGGCGTCGGTGAATGCGGGCGCCTTGCCGACGAGGGTGAAACGATTCTCCGAAATTCCTGTTTCTTCGCTGGGCGGTGACTTGAGCGAATAGACCTGCCATTTCGTCGATTCCCGGGTCAGCGTGACAATCAAGGGCAGGGTCTTGCCTTCCTTGGTCTGGACCCGGGCACGGACTTTTGCGGTCCGGCCTTCGATTTGCGGTGGCTCAAATTCCGCCCCGCGCGACTCGACCAGGCCCATCTCTTTGGCGGCTGCTTCGAATACGGTGGCGGTCCGCTGGGCCTGAAAGCCGAATGCCGCATTTTGATATGCCACTTGCGCCTGCCCGGAGGAGACCTGTTGAAAGAAGAGTTTGGCCGCTTCCAGCGGGTCGGATTTCCTTTGCGAGCAGCCGGCGCATGCCAGCCCCAGCGCGAGAGCCAGAAAGAGGGAACGAAGTGGTGCCATGGCCGGGATTACGCGCTCCATTCGAGCATACGGCGAATGGGCAATTCCGCCCGGACGCGAATCGGCTCGGGCAGGATGATCTCTGGTTCAAGATTAAGGAGCGCACCGTGAAGTTTTTCGAGCGTATTCATCTTCATGAAGCGGCAATCGGCGCACGCGCACTGATCCGTGGGTCCGGGGATGAAAGTCTTGCTGGGGAGTTCACGGCGCAGACGATGCAGCATTCCGCTCTCGGTGACGATGATGAATGCATCGGCCGGATTTTCCCGGCAATAGCTGATCATCCTCTCCGTGGAGCACACTTCATCGGCCAGCATCCGCACGGCGTAGGTGCACTCGGGATGGGCGACCACGGGGGCGTCCGGATATTCCTCGCGAATGCGCTCAATGGAATTGCGGGTGAATTCGACGTGGACGTAACAGTTGCCCTTCCACAGTTCCATGGGCCGGCCGGTCTTTTCCATGACCCACGCGCCGAGATTCTGGTCCGGGACGAAGAGGATGTTGCGATCCGCCGGGACCCGTTGGACGATCTTGATCGCATTGCCGCTGGTGCAGATAACGTCGCTCAGCGCCTTCACCCCGGCGCTGCAATTGATGTAGGCGACGACGTAATAGTTCTTGTCGCGGTGATGTTCGAGATAGGCGGCGAGTTTATCCGCTGGACACGACTCGCTCAGCGAGCAGCCGGCCTCGAGGTCGGGCAGCACCACTTTTTTCGTGGGATTCACGATTTTGGCGGTTTCCGCCATGAAATGGACTCCGCAGAAGGCGATCACATCCGCGTCCGTCCTGGCGGCCTGGTAGCTGAGACCAAGGGAATCGCCGACGAAATCCGCCAATTCCTGAATCTCCTTCACCTGGTAATTGTGGGCCAGGATGACGGCGTTCCGTTCGCGTTTCAGTTCGAGAATTTCTTCGACGAGGTCGAGGCCAAGGGTGGGCATGCCTTTAACTTGCCATCTGCGCGGTGAGATTCACGGAAATTATTGAAACGAAGAGACGCGGAGGGAGGCTTGAGACCAATCTGCTATTATCGGGCGCGGTCCCGTTTGAGGTGCGCTCCCCCACCCGTCATTCTGAGGCCCGTAAAAACGGAGGCGCAATTCTTGGTGCGTGGATGACGTGGCGCAACTCGCCCATCCCGGAGGGATGAGAGAAATTAGCCGGTGGTGGAGCGAGGAACGAGCGCAACCACCGGAACGCCCACCCCCAACGAATTTGCCCCAGCGGGGCAAGAGAAGTTCTCGCGCCATCTCCGGGGCGCATCTCGGTTTGGGGCGTGGGACCGGTGGCTACGCTCGTTCCTCGCTTCACCACCGGCTAATCTGTCCGCAGCCCTCCGGGCTGGGTATCCTGATTTTCAACCTCTTACATAAGACGTCATTGGCAGCGGAGGGAAGAACCTGTGATCTCTGCCTTTCTTCACCAGCGTCGTTTTAGATGTCGGAAGAGATCGGCCCGCCGAAAGGCACTGGCATCCGCTTGTCCCGTGCGCCGCCACCTCGGAGATTCTTCGTGCCTGAATGACGGGTACGGGGCACCCGTCAGATAGTGGAAGCGCACCATGGCTGGCGGAGCTGTCCTCTAGCTTCTCCACCTCTGCGCTTCATCATTTAGATCTCAGCCGGGGTTATGATTCCCGCCTGATCCGGATCTGGATCTGCCGGGAGAGCAGCCACTTCACGGCGAACATGTCGCAGGTGGCCTTCCAGGCGCGGTTTCCGAAACCGTATTTGCTGACCCCGGCCACTCTCGGGCGGTGATGCGTGGGTACTTCTGCCAGCTTATAGCCCATCCCCTTGATCAGGGCGGGCAGGAACCGATGCATCCCATAAAAGGGCACGAGCGCCTCCCGGCATTCCCGTCGCATGGCCTTGAGCGTGCACCCGGTATCGCGCACCCCGTCGCCAGTGAAACGGCTGCGCACGAAATTGGCCACGCGGCTCTGGAGGCGCTTGAAGGGGGTGTCCTTTCGATTGGCCCGATAGCCGCACACGAGGTCGGCGCCATTTTCGATGCCCTCGAGCAATTTCGGGATGTCTGCCGGATCGTTTTGCCGGTCGCCATCGAGCAGCACGATCACATCGCCGCGCGCCGCCTGGATGCCGGCATACATCGCGGCACTCTGCCCGGTATTCTTCGCAAACTCGATCACGCGCACGCCCGGCTGACGGTCGATGCGGGCCAGGGTTTGGTCTTTCGAGCAGTCGTCGACCAGGATGACCTCGTGGTCCACCCCGGATAGGGCGGCGGCGAGCTCTTTCTGTAGTTCAGCGATGTTGTCCTCCTCGTTGTAGAGCGGGATGACGACGGAGACGGCGGGCATGGGGAGCCAAGGATGAAGGAGGAAGGAGGCGGGGGAAAGGATGAAGGCAGAAGGATGAAGGATGAAGAAGAATGTGGGAGCGTGGTGGATTCGATGGGTTCGAAATGAATGGTCAGCTGGCGGCGGGATTCGACCCCTCTAAACCAATCGCTTCATCCTTCCGCCTTCATCCCTTCTACAGCTCCTGCATGCTGTAGCTGGAACAGGCGAAGATCCGGATTTGGCGGATCTTGGTGCCACGGCGGGTGACGTCGAAGCACGCGATCAATTCCCGGCGGGCAAAGGTCTTTTCGATGACCGATGCCGGTTCGGACTCAGGCCGGTCCGTTACGTAGAGGGCCGTCCTGCCGAGGAAGGGATTGTAGCCCATCGCTTCGGTGAAGTAGTCGTCGATTCCCAGTTCCGGGGCGGCGGTCTTAAGGGCCGCGAGGAACCGGCGCACGCGCCGTGGATCGGGCGATCCCTGTCCGAAGGGCGGCAGATCAGCCAGGGCCGCAGCCAGCTCGGTGCGGAGGGCGGGGTCGAGATCGCTGCCAGGTCGCAGCTTCTCACGCGCGGCGTCCGCGTAGTC
>Ga0207671_10005907_pt1 | contig 11103 bp, 10 predicted proteins | sample KBSC24metaG_FD_184352 | JGI IMG/M metagenome (GOLD analysis project Ga0207671, IMG submission 184352) | Corn rhizosphere microbial communities from Kellogg Biological Station, Michigan, USA - KBS C2-4 metaG (SPAdes) (version 2) | ecosystem: Host-associated > Plants > Roots > Rhizosphere > Soil... | reverse complement strand
TTTATTAGCACCTTTTAATTTAAATAGTAACAATAACATGGTAAAAAATATCAGCGGCAATTTTAGTGCAGCGCTAAAAAGTTTCCTGTTAAAGAACTCTCCGGGTATAGCAACAACAATACCAATATAACAACAAAGTGTTGCGATAAGCCACAGGTGCCAGTGCGGACCTACGCCAGGAAGCAGGAAGGAAATCAGCAACATAAAAGGCATCAGTCCCAACATCAACACCCGTGGTAAAATGGACATTTGATATATCTCATTGAAATAATCCAAATTTCCGTGTAAAAACAGCTGACCAAATCCACTGCTGCCATATTTACGTAACAGATTGAACTGAGCAGATAACCATCTTTTGCGTTGCTTTTTAAATACTTCTGGATTACTCACCTTTTCATCATAAACCAAAGCTTTTTCGGCGTAAGCCACCCTTATTTTTTGCCGGGTGAGTATCAATCCCATCTCCTTGTCAAAACCTCCCACAGCGTCTATTTTACTCATAGTTTCCTTAAATAGCTTATATTCTAATGCCATTCCCGAACCAATTATTGCTGCCGATAGTTTAAATACCCATTGGGACTTCCTGAAAATGTGATTGTTAACCTCTTCGCTTATCGCATCCAGTACAGCTACCTGGGTGTTGGTGTTTTTGGCTATGCGATGCCCTTGTATCACCCGCTCGCCGGTTTGTAACCAGTTATTGATCTGGTGCAGATAGTCTGGTGCAGCAACGTTATCGATGTCAAAAACTATGGCTGCGTCAAAACCTTCAGTTGTATTTTCAATGGCCTTATTCAATGCTTTCGACTTTGTGCTATTCTCAAAAAAAACCTCCAACACCTGCAAAGGCATCTGCTTTAGTTTTTCGATAGTTTCCGGTTGAAGTGAATCGGCAATGATACAAACGTGGAACAGATCTTTAGGATAATCAATAGTTAAGGCACTTGCGGCAGAGTTTAATAAAATCTCATCTTCCTTATAAGCACAGATATAAATTACAAACCGACTTAACGAAGAAGCAACCTGCGGCTGCTTAATGGGTATTAATTTCCCCGCAACTGAGAAAATAAATAGATAAATGCTGTATACACCCAGGTATATAAAAAGCACATCCATAATTACCGTTGCTATTAGCTTTATAATATCCATGTTTGTTATCTAAAAGGCGTTATATATAAGTTAGCTATTAAGCTTTCTATCTAAATTTAATGCCAATAAGTTTTTGATCTCCAAAATCCGGTGCTCCCAGGTGTTTTCTGCAGCAACCGCAAGTCTTTTTTGTTGCAGATCGGGAGTATCATTTAGTGCTGTGTTTAAAGCCGCCGAAAACTCGGAGGCATTGCTGCAATATAGTACGGTATCGCCGGTAAATTCGTGCAGATCAATATTAAAATCGGTTGACACTACAGGCCGCCCAGAGCCCAGATATTCAAATAACTTTAAAGGGAATATAGAATTGCTTACCTCATCCTTTTTAAAGGGAATAATAGCTATATCAAAACCTTTTAAAACAGCTGGCATCTGTTCATAAGGTACCGCGCCTTTTAAAGATATATTAGGTGCTTTGAAAATGGGATGGTTTAAATAGTCGATATCAACAGGGCCCACAAAAACAAAGTTCTTATCTGGGTTTTGTTGTAATACTTCCGCAAGCAGATCATAATCGATACGCCGTTCTATATTTCCAAAATACCCGATAACCGGCTTTTTGATGTCTGATAGGATATCAGCCATGGGCAATTGTGGGTCAAGCGCTTTTTGGCTGTGCGCTATATTTGCAGCGTTGGGAATAAAGAAGGAGTTATCGTTTAGCTTCTTTTTGCTGTCTCTTAATTGTTTGCTGGTACAGATCACCAGATCTACACTTTTTACTATCATGTCCTCGGATATCAGTCCATGTCTGATCTGGTATTCTTCAACCAAAGGATCAACGCAATGATAAACAGTTAAAACCGGCTTTATCAATTGATGAAAAGTAGGGTAGGTGTAGTTATAAGAATTGATGTAGATATAGTCCTTAATATTCAGGTTCTTAATTACCTTTTTAAGCCTCCTGGCAACTATACCTTCATTGAATTTTACCGCTGTGCGATAAAGCCCCCCTTCAGGCAGCATATTAATGGATGGTACCGGGGGCGAAATAATGATTTTGAGGTTTGGGATGTCGGTTTGAATATAACTGTTGGCCGAAGAAAAAAAATGTGGCTTACGTATCTTGTACGCTTTGGTATCTCTAAACTTGATATAATCTTTCCAGGTAAAAGGGCGGTCTACATAATACACATAATTGTCTTTTGCCAGGTGTTTGGCCATGGTGTAATTAGTCGACTCCAGGCGGCCGTCAAACTGCATTTGCGAAAATATAATGATATGCCTGTTTTTCAACTCCATGATTAGTCTTGCTTCAATTCTTTCTTGCGCAGTTTTTGATACAATATGCCTAACAATTCCATGAGTTCGATGTACCCCAATTTAAATATATCCCCAATCTTGAATTCTAAATGCTTTTTAAGGGCCCAATAACCAAATATCGCTCCGGAGAAAAATGTGAATATTGAAGCAATAGCCACGCCATAAAGATTATGAAAGATGAATATCCCGGCGAAATCACCCGCTACATTTACCGTAAGCATAATAAACACTTTGATCATGTTTAGCTGCGGTTTACCAATAATATCAAGTGTTATTCCAAAAAATCTATCAATAGGTAACAGCATTACAAAGCACATGAATATACGAAAGATATTGCCTGCATCCGAATGTTGATATTTACCCCCAAAAAGTAGCCCAATGATCAAATCAGCAGCTATAAACGAAACTATAGCAACAGGAATAAGCGCGATAGTGAGCATACCCGCGTATTTTTTCATGATATAAGATACATACCTTTTATCATCACGGTGAACCGCTGCTGACATCACAGGCAAGGCCGTAGCAATAAATGCCCGGAGTGGTATCTCAAATATCTCCATGAGGCGCTGGGGGATATAATAAACAGCCAGTAATTCGGATGGAAACATCATTTTAATGATAAAGGTATCCGAGCTGCGTAACAGATATGAACTGATGGAAGTACCCACGCTAAACTTACCAAAATGCGCCAGCTCTTTGATCGATGACCAGCTTTTACTGCTGATGGTTTTTACTTTTGACCAACCTATAATCGTGGTGATCACACTGCTCAAAATGTTGTTAATAAGATAACTATATAGTGCGTTCTGAAAACTGGCTCGATGAAAAATGATCAGCAGTACTATGAGGATGAAAAACCCTCCCTGGTTTATCAGTTGTAATAGAAATAGTTTATCAAAGCGTTCCTCGGCCTGTAATATCCACATAGCGATTGCAGCGGGTAGGGTACAAAAAAATATGGCGCTGAACCATTTGATGATCATAAACATATTCGGGTTATTACCGAAGTAGAAAAAGTACATCAACAGATTACCTATCCCAAATGCCAGTACAATCATGAAACCCAGATACCATGCTGAGCCTGCAATGTTAGCTGCCCGCGTTTTATCAGTACCCGCGTAAAACTTGATGAGTGATGTTTGCATAAACCCGGTACGAAAGGTGTCGGCCAGGGTAAATACGATCAGGAAGAAGATATAGTCGCCAAAATCAGCTTTGGAAAGGTAGCGGGCCATTAGCGATAGTATGGCCATACCCAATACAGGCATAATAGCGTTGCTGGCTAAAGAGAGCGTATGTTTATTGATCACCTTTTTAAGAAAGCCCATGTATCATTTGTTACGCTTTTTCCCAGCTGTTAGTTGTGAAGTTATATCTTTTGATCACCCTGGCCGGATTACCAACTGCTACACTATATTCGGGTATATCTTTGGTAACTACACTACCGGCGCCAATAATGGCATGCTTACCAATGGTAACACCAGCTGTCACCACACTATTGGCACCTATCCAAACATTATCAGCAATGGTGATCTGCTTGGTGGTTACTTTTTGTAAGCGAGGTGGGATAGTAATATCTTCATAGCCATGATTAAGTCCCGAAAGCACAATATTTTGGGCAAGCATCACGTAATTGCCCAGGTTTACCGGACCTATCAATACATTACTGATGCCAATACCACAGTTATCGCCTATAACAACATCACCAACGCCATTGTTAATGGTGGCAAAATCTTCAATAATACTGTTGTTACCCAAAGAGAAGTTGTTGAAGGGAAATATGTCCATCCGGGCTTTAAACCTTACAACCGATCTTTTGCCCCGTTTATGAAAAAATGGATTAACAAACCAGCGTACCCATAACCTGGGTTTAGCTTCACCACTCCGCACAATTAACCAGTGCACAAAGCGCTTTAAACCAGGGTTTGACTTTATTGTTGATACTAACGCCATTTACTTAACTCCATTTCTGTAATTTCTGTTCATTCAAAGGTGGTCGAGCTATGATCTTTGTCTGTTCTTCGTTATCCAAACGCATACAAGCTACTATGATAGCTATAGCTAAATAAAACAGAACGTTACTTGGATATTGTACCAGTGCCTGCTGTGGGAAATTACCTATATTGAAGGCAAAGATGACCAATATCATAGCCATGCAGTAATTTTTAAGCTCCGGATTTTTGATTCTGTAATAGTAATTAATACCATTATAAAGGGCGATAAATATTAATGTGCAAAAAAGAATCAACCCGATCCAACCCATCTCAACGGCGACACGTACATAGCCGCTATCCGGAGGGAATTTTGATAATTCGGAATTTGGTGAGAATCTGCGTCCCCAAACACCAACAGAACCAAGTCCTCCACCAATAGGATGCGACAAAATGTAAGGTTTTATCCGTTTTTGGTTCTCTGCCCTAACGTTGTAAGATGGATCGTCAGAAGGATTAAATGCTGTTTGAAATCGCTTGATTAATGGGTTTGAAGTTGGCATTACTATTAAAAAGCCAAGCATTAAACCTGCTGTAACAGCAAATAACATCACCTTTTTATTGAAATTCAATACAGCAAGCATTAGCAGTGATGCCGGAACAAGCACATAAGCGGCCCTGGTGCCCGAATAAAGCATCACAAAAAGAAAAAATGCTGCCATAAAGCCTAAGGCTATTTTTTTACGCAAACTGTGGTTACCCATAATTAAAGCGATGCAAAGCAAAGCGGCAACTACCATATTATATGAAAAAGTAACCGGATCTGGAAAAATGCCGAATTTACGCATATGCCCGTTGATAAAAAGTAGGCTCACGCGTAAAGGATCGGCGTACAGATAATCTTTTTCAAACCAGAAAAAACCAAAATTCTCCTGTTGAAACGCTGATATGGCAGCAATGCAGGAAAAAGCAAGCCATAATTTTAGCAAAAACTTTATAAAGTCAATAGATCTGATGTGATATACAAATACAAAGTACATCATCATAATAAAACCAACAGTACGCACCGTATATACCCATGCAAGCCTTGACGTTGCCCATGGATTTACTACTTCTAAAAAGTTATATGCCAGCCAGATGAGAATAATATAACTGATAGGGTTTTTAAAGCGCGACCAGTCATGCTCTCTTTTTTGCTTAATGAAAAACCCAAGGATCAGCAAATACGTTATCGCATCAAGCAGTGTGCCGATGGGGGCTATTTCCGGAACGATCTCCGAAACATAGTTTACAAAAAAGGAGGCGAAAATGAGGATCGCTATTCCGAATTTAGGATAGGCTACAATGCCATATAATATGGGAATACCTACAAGCAGGGTTAAAACTATACCACCTCCGATTATACCGAATTTAAACACGATATAGCTAAAAAGCAGCGAAGCTAATAGCAATAACAATATCACCACTTTGTTGGATAGCTTTTGTATTAACATGCTTTTCCAAAGTGATGGCTTTGTTTCATTACTATTGTTGATACTATTCAGCATTTGCTGTTATTATAGTGTTTAAAAAAACAGAATTTTAATTACCCAGGCAAATGATCCAATAAAAGCGACAACGATAGCAGCCTTACGCGTTTTTTTTTGCAGGGGACTTAAATTTTCAAATGGGTCAAGTTCCTGTTTCTTTGGTTCCAACCTCATAGTTATTGTAGTTTTACATCAATACTAACCGCTACTGAAAGGCTTTGGTTTATGATGCTGATTCTTTTTTCTGATTGAAATCGGTTTTGTTAAGTACCCACCCCGCGAATTTATGATTAAGGCTACGCAGATAGGCTATATCCGGCTTTTGGCTGTTAGTGATGCTTTTACCAGATTCGAAAACTGCAAGGGTTTTATTGGCGAACAATAACCACTCCTTTGATTTATTTAAAGAGGTTAATGGAGCAGTATCAATAATGATAATATCATACTTTGACTTAAAATCATCAAAACGGTTTTTTACAAAGGTTTCATCTCCAATTTCAAATAAGGTAACATCTCCGCCATGATTTCCAAGTACAGTAGCTGTACTGCTATTCACTACATGTGCATTAAGCGGGTTATTTTTAAAGTAATCCTCAACATATACACCTGGTAAGGCTGTTTTACTAACTGTAGGGTTATCAAAATTCCCGTCGATCAATAATACCTTTTTATTGATCATCGAATAAGAGTAAGCTAAACTAATAGCCAATAAGGTTTTACCCTCCGTTGCATTTAAACTGGTTATGGCAATAACTTTATCTCCCTGGAGCTCCTGGTCAATTTCAAACCGAATCGATCTGATCAATTCTTTAAATTGCTTCATTTTATCCCGGTGTTCTACATCCCAAAGTTTTTTCAGGTCGAGATTTTCACCTTTAATACGATTCAGGTAGCCCAATAAGGGTAATTGTGTTTTATTAACCAGATCCGACGGATCCTGAATGCTTTTATCCAAATAAAACAACACAAATAGTACAAATAAGCAGGCAAATACACTTAATATAACACTCAAAGCAATAAGGAATATTTTCTTTGATGGTTGTGCCACATCGGGAGTAGCTACTTCAACCTGTCTCAGATTGATTGAGAAGTTAGATTTCAGGTTAGTTTCGTTATACCTGTTTAAAACGTCGAGGTATTCCTTGCCGGCAATATCAATGTCAAAATCATAGGTTTTTACGGTAGCATCAAATGGTACCAGGCGCGAGAATTTAGCATTAAGGCTGGCCAGCTCATTATCAATTGATTTTACGCTGTATTTGGCCAGGTCCCTTGATATTTCGAGCGTTAATTTTTGATGGATCAAATCGTCCTTCGCTACCAAAGGATTAGTAAGATACTTATCTGATGATTGGTTTACCTGGGCAGTAAGAACATTTTGAACTGAATCTATCGTATTTTTATAACGAGGATTAAATCCGCTGCGTACATACCTGTCTTCCAGAATATGGAGCTGATCTTGAGTCGCAGTAATAGCCTGGTTATATTTACTTACTGAAGCTTCAACATACTTCCGGTCGCCTGGTTGAAACTTGCTGTTAATAGCATTAATGGCTCCATCGTAAGAGATAATATCTTTTTCGGCTTGTAACTTTTTGTCGTTATAAACCATGATCTGGCCAAAAATAGCTTTAGATTGCTCATCAAGACTAAGTACGCCGTTCTGTATCTTGTATTTCTGCAGTTCTTCTGTTTTTTTACTTAAAGCGTTCTTTTTTTCTTCCAATAATTTGGATAAGAAATTTACCGCATTTGTTTCATTCTGCCTTACATTTTGAGTGTAGTAAGCTATGAACTGATTGCATAAGGTGTTTACTATAAAAGCGGATAACTGCGGGTTCTCAGAATCAAAGCTTACCGAAATAAAATCGCTATCATCATCACGTGATATGGTAAGCTCTTTCATGATCGAACGCTCATCATATTTCATGGATATGAGGATATCATTTAATTTATCCTCTTCTTTATCATAAAGTGATAAAGGCTCCATTCTTTGGAATTTACTTTTAAACACCATCAAAGCTCTATCGCGTTCATAAGGGTGTAGTGCGGCTAATTCTTTACTGAATTTACGGAACGGATTTGGGTTACTCAGATCGTGGATCATAAGCTGGTAAGATACCTGGTTGATCAGTTTCTTGAGTTTCATGATAGCAATCAGGTTGCTAAACTCACGAAAAACCTGTTGCTCCTGGGCATTTACATTATCATCTTTATCCAGCAAATGCCTGGAGGCATCAACAATACCGGTTGCTATCTGCGCATGGGATATATAATTATTAGGCAGGTTTTTAACCAGAAAAAAGGAACCAATTACCGTTACCAGTGGAATGATAATGAGGGTGTTTCTATATTTATGTAAAAGTTTAAAAAACTTAGCTATCTCCATTATTATTTAATCTCTTCTAACTTAGTACCCAATAATTCTTCCAGATTGGTTTTCGCTGTAAATGTGGCCAATTCAGCTTGTACTTTAAATGAGTTTTGATTGTAAAGACTGTTTAATTGTTCGTTATAGATCTGAAAGGTAGTTTCGCCTTTCTGAAACGCATATTTTAATTGTTTAACAGCACCTTCAGCATCAAGTACCGCGTTTGATCGTAACCTGAGTTCGGCCTGAGCTTCCAGATAGGCAAAATAAAAGCGTTTTACCTGGGCCTCAAGGCTTAGTAAATACTCACTTTGCTGATATTCTGCTACTTTATACGTTTCCCTTGCTGCATTGGTTGTGGCCGGGTTTTTTAGCAACTGACCAATGTTTAGTGATACAGCTAACTGATAACCTTTAAAAATGGTTGGGGTAGAAAGATTAATAGAATTTTGTGGACTATATATATAAGATGCCGTTAAACCATCGAGCCATGCGAATTTGGTAGCATTGTAATTGCTTTTGGTTGCGTTAACCTGGCTTTGCCTTAACTTAACTTCCGGATAGTTTTTCTTTGCGGTAGCTATCAGTTTTTCGAGATACGGGTAGGAGATATCTTTAATAAAAGATTCCTGCGCATATATATTATTTGTAAAAACGATAAGGATTAATAAAAGGGAAAGCTTTATAATATTTTTGTTCATTAGTTTTATACTTTTTCTTTTTGGAATAGTGCAGGTATAGTTCCCATAATAATCCTTAAATCTAACCAAATAGAATATTTTTGGGCATAAAAATTATCTAATTTTTTTCGTTCACGTTCAGACATGTCTTCTTTTCCTCTTTTGCTGATCTGCCAAAGGCCGGTTAAGCCTGCCGGACCTAAGAAACGCATTGACCATTCGTTTGAAGTTAACATTTCTGCTTCATAAACCGGCAAGGGGCGGTTACCTACTACGGACATGTCACCTACCAGGATGTTAAACAACTGAGGTAATTCATCAAGACTTGAATTGCGTAAAAATTGTCCGAGCTTAGTAATACGCGGGTCGTTCTTGATCTTTACAAACGCGGCTTTACTGGTTCCTGTTTCAGATGCATATTGATTGCTTTCTGTTGATAATTTTGCCAGCAACTGGTCGGCGTCGGTGCGCATCGATCTGAATTTATAAAAATCGAATATCTTATAGCCAGTACCAACCCGTTTGCTTTTATAAAATACGGGCCCTTTTGAATCTAACTTAATTAGTATAGCAATGATCAGGAATACCGGAGATAATACAAACAGCATGCTACAAGAGATAGCCAGATCAATTAAACGTTTGCCAAATGGCATCTTATAAGTAGTATCTACTTCTTTTGAAAGCTCCAATAATCTTGGTCTGATCAATTTAAACGTAACCAGGAAGTTGAGGCGCTCACGCAAGTTATCGATCAGGAACGGTACACTATAAAAATCGTGTACTTTTAACTGCATGGCTTTTAGTTTAAGGCTTTTATCATCAATTGATGATAAAAGAACGATGATCGACCCATGCAATAAAAAGCTTTTTTTGATCTCCTCCACCATTTTAAAACACTCACCGTCGGCATCAACTTCCATTAAAATAATATCCGGAACAGTCAAAATGGATTGATTACCTAAATATTCTTCAAGCTGGCCAATGGAATCGCTGTAAGTTATTTTAAAATTCTCATTAAGACCAGCAAAAATCAACTCTTTTAGTGCCAGGCCTGCATAAGCAATCCTGACATGGGAACCTGAATTTTCGTTCCAATCAGATGTTTGTTGATTCATAAACTTGTAAAAGTTGGTTAATGGCTGTTTTTAACTCGCTGGGCTTAAATGGTTTGTGAATGCAAGCATCAACCTTAAAAGGCATTTTACTTACTTGTTCATTAAGGTCATGAGCTGCTGAAAGCAATATCACAGGCAGATCGCGGTAAAAACCACTGATCTTGACATTTTTCACAAATGACTGACCATCAAAATAAGGCATTTGAAGATCGGAAATAATTAACTCGGGCATGTTACCATCCTCAAGCCAGCCAAAGGCGTCAATCCCGTTATTTTTAACAACTATATCGTAATCCTTTGAAAGGATAAAGTTGAGTAACTTTAAAATACTTAAATCGTCATCAACAATAAGTAGGGTTTTTTTCATTCCTGAAGATTTATAAAACCTGAATTAATTAAGTTGTAAATATGTTTAAATTGTAAATGATCGGTGCAGCGAACCTTTATTAAATCCCTATGAAAGGATTATTTATCGTGATCGATAGAAACAAGCGGGTCTACGTTGAAACGGTATCCAGTGTTTGTTTTTATTGATGAAATGTAAAAGTTAAGCACTAATATTCAATTTTGGATACATATTCAATTACTATACCGAAAGTACGTAAATAATGCCCGTCACAGCTTAGGAAGCTGTTTTATTTATAAACACACTCATATTATGCTTATAGAAGGCATTATGCGCGATGATCTATCCTTTGAACAGTATATTGTTTTTACCCGGGAGTGGATAATTGAGGAATTTATTCCCTGTTAGGGAATAAATTTACTATGAGTTGATATGATATGTAAGCAATAATTACGCTTTTGTTTTAAAAAGCAAATAGCATAATTACTTATGGCTTTTCAATCAGCGATAAAATATTGCCGGCAGGATCATTAAACCAGGCTATGGTTGGGCCGTGTTGGTCGCCTTTTAAGATCCCTTTTTCGTTGGTTTTAAAATTTTCATCATTATAAATGATAAATTTTACGCCGAGCTTTGTTAGCTCATCAACCGTTTTTTCAATGTCTTTCACGGTGAAATTAAGTATGGTGAAGGTAGCTGCCTGGTGATTTGGCTTGGGA
>Ga0207671_10005905_pt1 | contig 11103 bp, 9 predicted proteins | sample KBSC24metaG_FD_184352 | JGI IMG/M metagenome (GOLD analysis project Ga0207671, IMG submission 184352) | Corn rhizosphere microbial communities from Kellogg Biological Station, Michigan, USA - KBS C2-4 metaG (SPAdes) (version 2) | ecosystem: Host-associated > Plants > Roots > Rhizosphere > Soil... | reverse complement strand
TCGCGTCGATCTGACGTCGCACCCCCTCGGCCGGACGAGTGGCCAGGCGCATTCCCTGAACGAAGAGCAGAAGAGCCACAACACCCAGGAGCGGCAGCTCAAACCAGAGCCGAGCTGCACCCAGGACGAGAGGCGCCGTGAAAAAGACGATTGCCAGTAAAAAAGTGGTCGCGATGCCACCCCACGTCAACGGACCGGGGGAAGGCTTGCCCTCGGTAGAACGGGAAGAAGAGCGATGACGGGCATGCGAACTTTGCCTCATGACGGGAAACAATCACCATGCCACGTTTTTTCCCGTGAGCGAGCAGAATGTCCGACTGAGAGCGGTTCCGTCACTCAGCACGCCACGGCTACCTGCCATCGAGAGCTTTGGCTTGTGCCCCGCCGCGAAGCCGGGGCAACATAACGGCTCCATGATTTCCCGCCTGCTCTCTCCCGCTGTCGATTCCGGAGCCGCGCCGGAAAAATTTGAGGAGCTCCTCGCCCGCCTCGAGCAGATCGTCTCCGACATGGAAAACGCGGAGCTGCCGCTGGAAAAATTACTCGCCAGCTATGAAGAAGGCATGCGGCTCGTCAAAGCCTGCGGCGACCGTCTCGCCGACGCGGAGCAGAAGGTGGAGATTCTTTCCAAGGCGGTTCCTGCGGAAGCGATCAAGGCTGCCTCCGCCGAGGAATCCAAGTCCAGCAAGACTGAAGACGATATCCGGCTGTTTTGAGCTAATATCCCGCGCAAGACATTGCCGTCGCGCAACGCGCGCGCGCGACGGCTACCACCGAAGAGTTACGCTCCGACGAAGCTCGCGATGCGCTTGAGCCCCTTCTCGATATTCTCCGTGCTCGTGGCATAGGAGAGGCGGACTGTCTTGTCGTCGCCGAAGGCGAGACCAGGGACGACCGCGACCTTCTGCTTGTCGAGCAGGCGCTCGGCGAACTGGGTCGAGTTCTGGCCCGTGGCCGAGATGTCGACCAGGACGTAGAACGCGCCTTGCGGCTTCACGTACTTGAGCTGCGGGATGCCGTCGAGAAGCGAACAGATCAGGTCGCGGCGCTTGGCGTATTCGGCCACCATCTGATCGACGCAATCCTGCGGGCCCTTGTAGGCCGCGAGCGCACCCTTTTGGGCGAACGAGGTCGGGTTGGAGGTCGTGTGGCTCTGGAGCGAGTCGATCGACTTGGCGATGCCCTCCGGCGCGGCGACGTAGCCGAGGCGCCATCCGGTCATCGCGTAGGGCTTGCTGAAGCCGTTGACCGTGAGGGTCAGGTTGTAGACGTCCTTGCTCAGCGTGGCGATGCTGACGTGCTTGGCGTCACCGTAGATGAGCTTCTCGTAGATTTCGTCGGAGAGGATGAAGATGTCCTCGTCGAGCGCGACGTCGGCCAGGCCGGCCAGTTCGTTCTCGGTGTAGACGGAGCCGGTCGGGTTGCCGGGCGAGTTGATGATGATCATCTTCGTCTTCGGCGTCATCGCGTCGCGGAATTCGTCGGGCGTGATCTTGTAGTTGTTCTTCGCCTCGGTCGGAACGACAACGGGCACGGCGCCGACCAGCTTGACCATCTCGGGATAGCTCAGCCAGTAGGGGGCGGGAATGATGACTTCATCACCCGGCTCCAGCGTGGCGAGCATGGCGTTGAAGCACGAGTGCTTGGCGCCGCAGTTGACGATGATTTGGGAGGGCTTGTAGTCGAGGCCGTTCTCGGCCTTGAGCTTTTCGCTGATCGCGGCGCGCAGTTCGGGAATACCGGAGGAAGGCGTGTACTTGGTGAACCCAGCGTCGAGCGAACCCATCGCCGCGGCCTTGATGTGCTCGGGCGTATCGAAATCGGGCTCGCCGGCGCCGAAGCCGACGACGTCCTGGCCCTCGGCCTTCATGGCCTTGGCCTTGCTATCGATCGAAAGAGTGAGTGACGGGGTGAGTTCTTGTACGCGGGAGGAGGGTTCCATAATGATATTTCGGGATAAAGTGAACTGCAATCAAAGCACGAGGACCGGCGACTAGCCAGCCCTCAGCGCATCATTCTTGATAAAAACTTTCGATTAGCGACTTGAAGTTGTTTTCGCGGATCTTGACGATGCCCATTTCGCGGCGGGCATTGTCGGCCGAGTCGGACGCGTGGGCGGCGTTGACCATGATGGTCGAGCCGAACTCGCGACGGATCGATCCGGGAGGCGCCTTGGCGGGGTCGGTCGGCCCGAGGACCTCGCGAATCTTTTTCACCGCGTCGATGCCCTCGTAGATGAGGATGATGCACTTTTCCGTGCCCGGCTCGTTGCGCGCCTCGCCCTTGGTGTCGGAGGGGGCGTGGCCGGTCATGAACTTGACGATGCTGTTGAACTGCTGGGCGCCCGCCAGCGGCCCGAGTAGGCCGCCGATCTGCTTCTGCAGCTCGGGCGTGACCGGGATGTTGAGGGCGGAGGAGAGGATGTCCTTCGCGCGCGCGCCGATCGGCTCGGCCAGCTTTTCCTTCAGGATATCGCGGACGGGACCGTAGAATTCCTCGGCCTGCGCGACGGTCATCCGGTGGACCTTGATGCCGGTGATGGCAAGTCCGGTGCGGGAGAAGATGTCGAGGATGTTGCCGGGACGACCGCTGGGGAACTTGAAGTTGTCGGGCTTGATGATGACGAGTGTCCGCTCGTGGCGGGGATCGCTCACCGTGGGGACAGCCTTCTCGAGCAAACCGCCGTCGGAATCGCTGTACTTGGCCCAGATCTTGAGCTTGGTCCGGGATTCCTCGATGTTGGGCGAGGCGAGGACGGCGGGCTCAAAGTAGCGGACGGTGCCGTCGCGATTGTGGACGATGTCGCCGTAGGTGTCGCGGATGCTTTCGCCGCCGAGGCAATTGGTCTTGAAGGTACCGACCGTTTCGCGGATGCGGCGCACGGCGTTCTCGCCGCGGAAGAGGAGGACCATGACCCGCTCGCGAATGCCGGTGACGGGATCGGGCGCGAGGTTTTCCTTCACGTAGTCGCGGATCAGTTCCTGAATCTGCCGATCCTGCGGGTCGGCTTCGGTGACGATGTTCTTGGCATATTCGTCGATCAGCGCCTGGCTGGGTGCAAACATTTGGGCGCCAACCAAATCGAGCGAGGTCCGCGTCAACAGACGGGCCAGGACGCCTCCCGTCCGCGATTTGTAAATCGTGTAGGGATTGATGATAACGTAACTGAGTTCTTCTGCCATAAGGGGTACTGACCGTAGGGCTTACGCCCCAAGGGGTCAAACGGAATCTCTACCCCTCGGCTGGACCGGCGCCGGACTCCTCCCACCATTGGCGGTAAGCGGGTGTTATTTCACGCGGATCAACCGCGACGATCTCGGGGCAGTCATAGGAATGATGCAGATGGACCAACGCTTCGAGCTCCGTGAACTGCTCCGCGGAACTTTTCATGAGAAGCAGGACCTCCTGCGCCGTCTCCAGCTTTCCCTCCCACCAGTAGTGCGATTCGAGGCTGGGGACAAGGTTCACACACGCGGCGAGCCGCTTTTCGAGAACAAGCCGCGCGAGGTGGCGTGCCTCCTCGATGTTCGGCGCGGTTACGAAGACAAGCCGTGGAGTGAACATATTTTTAAATATAGCGGCGGTCTATGACCGCCGCATTTCAATGCTTTCCCATTTAATTAGCGACGGTCATAGACCGCCGCTACATTAAAGAAACGGCCATCGCAGCCGGGTCCGCCTTCTCCACCGCAGGAGAAAGCTCCGTCCGCTCGATCCAGCCACCGCCAATGACGCGGTCGCCCACGTAGCAAACGGCGGCCTGGCCGGGACTTACCGAGCGTTGCGGCTCGACGAACTCGAGGCGCGCGCGGTTACCCGGCAATGGGTGGAGAATGGCGCGAACCTCGGGATAATTGTAACGTATCTTGGTTGTGATTTCAGTGGGGCCATCCAGCCCGCCCTCGCCCCAGTTCGTCTGCGAAATATAACAATCGCGGCGCAGGAGATCGTCGTAATCGCCGACAATGACGCGCTGCGTTGCCGCGTCGATGTCGATGACGTAGACGGGACGTCCGTGGCCGCCGCCGAGGCCCTTGCGCTGGCCGACCGTGTAAAATTCGATTCCTTCATGGTCACCCATCTTGGTGCCGTCCTTGAAATAAATGCCGCCGGGATGAAAATCCTTCTCACCGAGATGCGACTTGAGAAAGGCGGTGTAGTCGTTGCCCGGGACGAAGCAGATTTCCTGGCTGTCCTCCTTGTCGTAGGTTTTGAGGCCCATCTTCTTCGCCAGCGCGCGCGCCTCGGGCTTGGTCAGGCCGCCGAGCGGGAAGATCGACGCGGCGAGTTGCTCCTGGCGCAGGCTGAAGAGGAAGTAGGACTGGTCTTTCTTCGCATCGACCGCCTTGAGCAGGGAGGAGCGGCCCGAGGAGTCGCGCTCGATCCGCGCGTAATGACCGGTCGCAATATGGGTCGCCCCAAGCGCACGCGCCTTCGTAAGTAGGTTGCCGAACTTGAGCTTCTCGTTGCACATGACGCACGGGTTCGGCGTGCGACCGGAGCGGTATTCGCTGGTGAAGTAGTCGATGACCATCTTCTCGAACTCGTTCGCCTCGTCGACAACGTAGTGGGGGATGCCGAGCGCGTGGGCCACGCCGCGCGCATCGGCCACGGCCTGAGGCCCGCAGCATTTATCCTCCGCGCGGGAGACGCAGTCCTGCGGCCAGACTTTCATGGTGACGCCGATGACGTCGAGCCCCTGTTCCTTAAGGAGCAGGGCCGCGACCGACGAGTCGACGCCGCCGCTCATGCCGAGCAAGACGCGGGTTTGGGGAAGTAAGACGCTCATCGCAACGGATAGTATGGCGCAAACGTGGGATAACTCAAACCTTGATGGAGGTATTCTTCCCGCTCACAACTTGCCCTCACCCCGAGCGGAGCCCTGCAAACGACAGGTATTGGACTCGCCCTAAATTTCCACGCTCTTGTCATCCCGAGCGGAGCCGAGCCTGAAAGGGTGAGTTGAACGAAAAAGCTTACCCGAGGCGCAGTCGAGGGACCTGTATGAACCGAGCCTAGCGGTTAAGTTGCGGCAAAAGATTTTGAAGAACCAAAAGGGCCACCCGCTTGTCGTCCATGCGGAAAGCGGGCAATTCGTGCACGAATTGAAAACGTTACGACGCTTTTCTTATCCAGCGACAACGCCACCTATATCTCTCGACTCCGGTTCGGGTGGACCTTGCGGTAAGAAATATCCTCCGACTCACCTTCGCTCGAGATGACGGACTTTTTATTTCGCGCGCTTTTCGCGCAGCTTCATAAACTTCGGATAACTCGGGCAAAGATCCTTGATCTCGCAGTTGGGGCAGTCGGGATTGAGGGCCTTGCAGCGGCGGCGGCCGTGGAAAATCAACCAGTGGGAGAAGAGGGTCCACTTGTCCTGCGGAACCAGCTTCATCAGGTCCGGCTCGATCTTTTTCGGGTCGGTTTCCCTCGTCAGGCCGAGGCGGCCCGAAAGACGCGCGACGTGGGTATCGACAACAACGCCGATGTTTTTACCAAAAGCGTTTCCAAGGACGACATTGGCAGTCTTTCGTCCCACGCCGGGAAGCGCCACGAGTTGCTCCATAGTTTGCGGAACCTCACCGCCGTGATTCTTGACGAGCAAACCGGCAGCGGCGTGGATGTTCTTCGCTTTGACGCGATGCAGGTTGATGCCCAGGAGCAGACGGTCGAGTTCGTCCGGCGTCGCCTCCGCGTAATCGCGCGCCGCGCGGTATTTCTTGAAGAGCACTGGCGTGGCCTTGTTGACCGCCACATCGGTGCATTGCGCGGAGAGGATGGTGGCGACAAGGAGCTCGAGCGGGTTGGAAAAATTAAGCTCGGTGCGCGCATCGGGATAGACGCGGGGAAGCGCTTCACAAAGGGCCTTGGCGCGCTCGGCGCGGGCATTCGGTTTGGCATTCATCTGTTAAAAATGGTCATCCTGAGCTTGTCGAAGGATCAGACGCGTCATGCTTAAACGCTGTATAGGAGAGTTCGGGTTTCGTCCACTTTTCGTACTCCGTCCAGCTTGTCGGATAGAAAAACGCGTCTGATCCTTCGACAAGCTCAGGATGACGGAAGCGGTTATTGGACTCAAATTCCAAGCTTGCCCAACGCGGTCTGAGCCTTGGCAGCCCACTCGGGAGCCGTCTTGCCATACTTCTCAATCAGCTTGGTGTAATCCGCCTTAGCCCCGGGCTTGTCGCCCACTTTTTCCTCGGCCTGACCGGCCAGAAAAAGCCCCTCAGCACTCAGCAAGGGAACCGTCCCGCCCCAGAAACCGTCGACCCGATGGTAGGAATAGATCGCGTAATCGGTGTCCTGCTGATTGGAAGCCTTGGTGATCTTTCCACTCTTCTCGAGCACGCGTCCGTAACTAAGCGTCGCCTGCGCCTGGAGCCGGTAATCGGCGCGGCTCGAAGTCATCAGGCTGGCGTAAATCTGCTTGGCCGTGGCGGCGTCGCCCGCTTTTTCGGCAGCCTGCGCGAGGCCGTACTGGGCGTTGAGAATGTGGGGATGCCACGTCGCCGTCTTCATCTTGTCAAAATAGGTTTTCGCCTGGGCCACGTCTCCCTTCGCGAGATAAGCGGCACCAATGCCGTAGTTCGCATCAGCCTGCGTGGTCGTGTCGGTTGCGGCGGCGCGGTTGAGCAGGTCGGTGTAAACCTGGATTGCGCGGTCGTAGTCGCCGCCGGCGATAAGCAGCTCGCCAAACTGGTCGGCCTCGCGGCGAGTCAGCTTCAAATCGGGATTGGCCTCGACTACTTTCTTGAAGCGATCCAGCGCCGCGGGATATTGCTTGTCGCCCTCCTTGATGGAAAAGACGAGTCCCGCCTTGGCGAGTTCAAGCCGGGCCTGCATCTCGGGCGTGGTTAGGTCAGCACCAAGCTTGCTGAGATAATTCTCAAGATCGGCATCCTTGAGCAGGCCGAGCGAGCGACGCTGGAGCATCGCATCGGTGAGTCCCTGGAAAGCGTCCCCGAGGGCGTTGAGCTGGTCGGGATATTTTTTCAGCGTGGCGAGGAATTCGGACTCGGCGTTGCCGATTTCCTTTTCCGCCGTGGCAGGATCGTCGTTCTTCTTCGTCTTGGCCGAGGCAATCCAGATTGTGCCCATCTTGTTGTGGGCGGCGGCGGCAACATCGGATTGAGGGGCATCGGCCAGCGGCTTGTACTCGGCCAGGGCGAGATCGAATTTCCGGTCGTCCAGGTAGCTCTTGCCCACGGCCTCGGCCGCGAGGGCGAGGAGCGGGTAAGCCTCGGGATAGGACTGGCGCAAACTCTCCGCCGCCTGGGTCATCTCCGGCACCTTACCCGCCTTCTGGTAACTTCTCATCACACCGAAAAGCGCGCGGGAAGCGCTGTCCGATTTCGGATACTTCTTGGCCAGGTCCTGCCACAGGGTGATGCCGGTCGGGTCATTCTTCTGGTCCAGCGCCAGCCCCTCGGTGTAGAGAACCGTTGGCAGATCGACGTTGTCGGGATACTTGGTCGCGAACGCCTTGGCTTCGCTGATGACATCATCGTACTTGTGGAGCGCTAGCTGGGCCTGGATGTGGCCGACTGCAGCGGTGGCAGCCTGCGCGGGAGTGGCCGTGGGGTTGTCGCGGATTTTCTGGTAGGAAACGAGTGCGGCATCGTTCTTGCCCTGAGCCGCCTGGGCCTGGGCCTGCGTCAACATCATGTTCAGAGCGACCGGGCTGTTTGGATTCTGCTTGAGATAATCGTCCACGACACCGGCGGCGGCATCCAGCCTTCCGAGATTGGTCAGCGCCTGGGCCTTGAGCGAGATGACATAGGGCACAAAAGCGCCTTGCGGGAAATCCTTCAGGCTGCGGTCGAGCTGCTTGAGCGTGCCCTCGTAGTCTTTTTGTTCGTAAAGGTTCCGGGCGATGTTGAAGCTGATTCCTCTGCCGACTTGTCGTTGGGATGCTTTGCCAGGTAATCGCTGAGAGCCGCATCGGCCTTGGCGTTCTGGTTGCTGAGCACGTAGGAAAAAATCATCTGGAAATCAATTTCCTGCTTCTGGTCGGGACGCGGGGTGGTGTGGGCAACCACGCGACGCAGGAGAGTGCGGGCCTCGTCGCCCTCCTTCAGGCCGTTGTAGCACTTGGCCATGTTGATCATGGCATCGACGACGGGATCCGGTTCATCCTTGTCCTTCAGGGTGGTGAGGCGACTGCGTTCCCGCTCGATGATGCGCGCATTCTCAGTGGCCATCAGGCCCGCGTTGCTGGCCTGCAACTGGGAGGCGAGCTTGAGTTCGTCGAGCCGCTTCTGCTGCAGGCCGATCAGGTCATCCTTGCTGCGCACCAAACGATAAAAATTGATCGCCTTGGTGTAATCGTCGGCGGGAGAGGAATCAAGAGGAACGAGGATGCCCGAATAGATATTGCCCTGGAGCATGTTCGCCTCGTTGGCCTGGACCAGTGCATTGGGATCATGCGCCGCCCGGTCAAAGGTCTGAAGCGCCTTGTTGACGAAATCCCTGACCTTGTCCGGGGATTCGCCCGGCTTCAGGGCAAGGCGCGCCTTGTCGGCCTGGATCGCGTAGACGTTCCCGAGACGCAGGAGATAATCGGGTCTCCCCAGGCTGGCGGGAAAATCCTTCACCAATTGCTGGAGATCCTTCTCGGCGGCATCGAATCCCTCGCGCTGGAGCTGGGCGCTGGCGCGGTAATAAAGAACGTCTTCGAGCAAATCCTTATCCTCCGGCTTGGTCGAGGCATTGATCAGGTCGATCAGCGTGGTGAACGAGGTCACCGCTTGCGCGAACATGGCGTTGCGCTCCGCGTCTGCCGTGAGTTTTCCGCCCTGCAAAAACTGGGACAGGCCCTGGTAATAAAGCGCCGTGATCCGCAACGGCGACCGCGCCGCGTTTTCCCCGGTCGACTTGGACAGGCGTTCGAGCGCGTTGGTGTAATCGCCGAGGTTGAAGTAGGAGAGTCCGGCCCGAACCCGCACCTCGTCCATGTAGGACACGCTGTTGTAACCCTTGATGATCTGGTCGAAGGCGTCGGCGGCGGTTTTGTAATCGCCGCTGTCCATGGCCGCATCACCCTTGGTAAAGAGATCGGCCGCCGCATCCCCGCGCACCAGGGCCACGGGAGAAATCGCGCAGACCAGAACAATAAAAAACCATTTCACGACGTTGTTTTCCCCGAGTATTTACAGGGATAAAGGAAATAATAGCAATTGTGCTTTTTGAAAAAAGAAACCGTTCATCGCCGTAAAAACCATCCCAGCAGACTCAGGATGATGCTCACGAGGATGCAGGTCGTCACGGGAAAATAAAAACGGCTGTCGCCGTTCTGGTAGGAGATGTCGCCCGGCAATCGCCCCAGCCAGCCGAAGCCGCGACCCGACCAGAGCCAGCCCCCGGCCACCGCAATTAACAGCCCCACAATAACCAAAAGTTTTCCGAGATCCTGCATGCTCTTACTATAAACCCCTCGGGAACTACTTCAATTTTCCTCTCCCATGAAGGATGTTCGAACCCTAGGCATGAAAGTTATCTTTCTTTAGCCTCCGTCATCCTGAGCCTGTCGAAGGATCAGCTCCCGGGAAATACATACGTAATTCCATTCGTGTTGACTTATCGGAGGCTGATCCTTCGACAAGCTCAGGATGACGGGTCGGAAAATGTGGATCAGGATCGATTCGCTATCGCTCGAGCTTATCTGAAGACACTGATGCAACGGGACGGCCCCAACGCTGCTGGGCGCTTTGCGGAAGTTCGTCAGGCCGCAGGTTATAATCGCGCTGCAAGGATTCGAAAAGCTCGCGCCAGGCGGCGACGATCCGGTCGCGCAGTTCCTCCCGCGACGCCTCCCGATCAGGCGGCAACGGCTTCCCGACGCGAACGAAAACGCGGGGGCGGCGCAGGCAATTCTTCCACGAGTAAAGCTGATCCGAACCGATGATCACCATGGGAATAACCGGCACATCGGCCATCCTCCAGAACGACGCCGTGCCGATGGGCAGCTCCGCACCACCCAGGACCGAAGTCGCGCCGTGCCGGATGCCCTTCTCCGGGAAAATGCCCACGAGGTTTCCCGCTTCGAGCCGCGCCAGCGCCGTCTTGAGCGCGCTGCGGTCGTTCTTCGTCCGGTCGATGGCGAAGACGTGGCCCCACTCCATCATTTTGCCGATGACCGGGATTTGCAGCAGCGGCTTGTCGGCCATGAAGTGGATCTCACGCGGGAATTTTGCTGTCATGAACGGCGGATCGAAATGACTGATGTGATTCGAGATGACCAACCCCGGACCTGTCCGTGGCACGTTCTCCATGCCCGAGTAATGGGCCCGTGAAAGAGGCCGCAGCGGTAGCAAAAAAAGCTCCCGACAAAAGTAGTAGAAGAAATGGCCCATGGAATCCTTGCGGTTTTAGAACCGATTGTCCCGGGACGAAATCCTAAATTAAAGAAGCCTGTCATCCTGAGCTTGTCGAAGAACCTCCAATTATTTTGTTCAGAACGCACACAACGAGCCGAAGAGTTAGATGTCCTTCGACAAGCTCAGGATGACAATTTTTAGAGTAGTTTGTGTCTCCGCAAATGCTCCGCCAGCCGTTCCGTCGGCAGGCCGACCACGTTGTCGCGGGAACCCTCCACCGCCGCCACGATCCACTCCCCGTGTTCCTGCAGCGCGTAGGCCCCTGCCTTATCGAGAACGTTCACCACCGCGAGATACCGCGCGATCGCCTCCTCGTCCAATTCCCGGAAGGTCACGCGCGTGATCTCGTCGAAAAATTCCCCACCGCCATCGGGATCCAGCAGCGTACAGCCCGTAATCACCTCATGCGTGTGCCCAGCCAGTGCCCGCAGGAAATCGCGCGCCTCATCCAGCGAAGTCGGCTTCCCAAAAAGATGTCTTCCCAGCGCCACCACCGTATCCGCCCCGAGCACCCACCGGCCCGGGCGCAATTTCGCCACGGCAACTGCCTTGAGCCGCGCGTTCTCGCGGGCCAGCTCCGCCGGGGAAAGCTGTGGCGCCGAAAGTGCATCGAGCTCCGGCACGTCCGCCGTCACCACCTCGAATGCCATTCCAAGCGCAGACAGCAACTGCTTCCGCCGAGGCGACGCACTGGCCAGGATTATTTCCGGTTTCGGCACGATGC
>Ga0207671_10005902_pt1 | contig 11108 bp, 4 predicted proteins | sample KBSC24metaG_FD_184352 | JGI IMG/M metagenome (GOLD analysis project Ga0207671, IMG submission 184352) | Corn rhizosphere microbial communities from Kellogg Biological Station, Michigan, USA - KBS C2-4 metaG (SPAdes) (version 2) | ecosystem: Host-associated > Plants > Roots > Rhizosphere > Soil... | reverse complement strand
GACCGATTCGCTGATCGAAACGGCCTTGAAGAACCAGCCCACTCCGATACAGCCGTATGCGATGAATTCCATCATAGCCAAACTGAAATTGCGGAGGCACTATTATGTCGAAGATGTGATGACCTATTACCGGTTTTTAGCTAAACAGGTGAGCGTATATGGCTCCGATAAAAGAGAACTGTTTGATGTCGAGCGAAAGGGCGATTCTGTGAAGGTGACGGTGTTCAAAATAAACAAAGGGGGGGAGAGAGATAATAAATTATACGAGCGGACCTTTCAGGGAGGGGTGACCAAAGAGATACGGCTGTATGGCATGGGGGGTGACGATGAGTTCCTGACGCATGGGGATGGAGGCGGAGGCATTGTGGTACGTATCGTCGGCGGGGCGGGGAATGACGTGTTCAAAAATGAAGCGACTTCGGCGGCTGTCAAAACCAAGATATATGACCTCAGCACGGAGAAGAATGTGTTCGAGGGACAGGGTAATTACCGGGAGTTCCTGTCAAAGAGCCCCGATGTAAATGCGGTGAACCGGCTAGGATATAAATACAATGTGCTGACGCCGTTGTTGAATGTTGGGTTTAACCCGGATGACGGACTATTTTTGGGGGTTCAATTCCGCTATGTGACGCAGGGGTTCCATAAAGACCCGTATAAGCAACTGCATAATCTGTCTTTGCTGCATGCGTTGGCTACGAAGGCTTACAGCTTCAGATATAGTTTTGAAGCGATCCACGCCATCGGAAAGATGGATCTGTTGGTACATGCCAATATCTTCGCGCCGGATAATACCATCAACTTTTTCGGTCTGGGGAATGAAAGTAATTACAACAAGAACGCGAAAGAGGGGATCCGGTATTACAGGGCCCGGTTCAATAGTTATGATGGGGATGTGCAATTGCGCAAGCGGTTTGGTTCGGTGTTTTCATTGGCGGCGGGTCCGGCCCTCCAGTATTTTACGGTGGATAGCGCAGAAAACAAAGACCGGTTCATCAATCAAACCAGCCAGAATGGGTTAAATCGTGCTGAACTCTATCTATCAAAGGCTTTTGTCGGGGGACGGGCGACGGCTATTATCGACAATCGCAATGATAAGATATCTCCGTCGCGGGGGATCAATTGGGAAACGCGGTATAGCAGCTATGGGGCGTTGAATAATAATAGTCATCATTATTCGCAGTTGAATTCGGATCTATCTCTTTATACGAGCTTTAACACCCGGGCGGATGTAGTATTGGCGACGCGGGTGGGTTATGGGAAAACGTTCGGGCAGTACGAGTTTTATCAGGCGCAGTTCCTGGGAGGGTTGGATAATCTCCGGGGGTATCGTAAGTTCCGGTTTGCGGGGGATGAGCTGTTCTATCATAATCTGGATCTGCGGGTCAAGCTGGGGGAATTCCAGACCTATCTGTTTCCCGGGTCGCTCGGGCTGCTTTTCTTCAATGATGTCGGGAGGGTGTGGTTGAAAGGAGAGAAGAGCAACCAGTGGCATGATGGGTATGGGGGCGGGGTATGGATCAGCCCGTTGAAGAGGTTTGTGTTTTCGGCGAGTTATGGGCAGGGGACGGATGGAGGGGTGGTGTTGGTTAAGCTGGGGTTCCAGTATTAGCCGGGGTTTCTTGGCTGGGGGCCTGGTGGCATAGGGCCCAACGCCGCTGTGCATTATCTTGGTTTTAGGGGGAGATGCATGAAAAGGCCCATGCAAGGCGGCTTTTGGGCTATGCCACCAGGCCTGGGTCGCGGAGGGGGCTGGTTTTGGGAACCCCGCTTGGGGGTGGTGTGGGGTGAGAGTACGGGGTTGTGGGGGAGGATGTGGGGTTGAGGTGCGTGGTAGGGTTTGGGGGGAGGGAGAAATTAAAAAATAGTGTAATAAAGAAGGTCTTGTGTGCGTTCTCCCTGTTGAAACCGGATCTCGAATTATGGTGCCTTACCGCTACTTCTGTGTCTTACTGTGCCTGTTCCATGTCCTTCTGGCCTATCCACAATCAGAGCATCTCTCCTTTGAGCATCTGGGTACGGCGCAGGGTTTGTCACATAGCAATGTGATCTGTACGTTGCAGGACAGCCGGGGATTTATGTGGTTTGGGACGAGGGAGGGGCTGAATAAATATGATGGGTATATTTTTACCGTGTACAAAAACAAGTTGGGTGACAATAAGAGTCTTTCCAATAACCTGGTGAATTCTATCGTGGAGGATGACAAGGGGGATCTGTGGATAGGCACCTGGGGAGGCGGGTTGGAGCGTTATGACCGGAAGACAGATCAGTTTATTCATTTTCAGCATAATCCGGCGGATCCCGGCAGTTTGTCCAGCAATCTGGTGTTGTCGCTGCAGAAGGATAGCCGGGGATATCTCTGGGTGGGAACGGAAGATGGGGGATTGAACCGGATGGATTCCAATGGGCGGTTCGTACATTTTTTCCATCAGCCAAATGATGAGCAGAGCCTGGGGGATAATTTTGTAAAAGCTCTCTGCGAGGATGCCGATCACCAGTTGTGGGTGGGCACGACCAGCGGCTTATGTCGTCTGGACCGGCAAACGGGGAAGTTTATCCGATACGTGCATGACGATCATAACCCGGCGTCAATAAACAGCAATGCGATCTCCACTCTATTTGTTGACAGCAAAAAACAGGTTTGGATAGGCACGTACAGCGGATTGGATCTCTATGACCGGTCTGTTGGCGGGTTCAGGCACTACCGGAAGGATATTTATTCTTCAACCAATATTACCAATAACACCATCAATTCCCTGGCGGAAGACGGCGAAGGCAATCTCTGGATAGGAACGGAGAATGACGGGCTCGCCATTTTAAATCTGGAGACGGGTGTGTGGCGGCATTATCTGCATGATGAAGTAGATGCTTCCAGCATCGGAACGAATTCGCTGTATGGCATTTTCCGTGACTCCAAGAAAAATATGTGGGTTGGTTCCTTTAATGGAGGGGTTGATCTTGTCAACCGGGACGCGCGTAAGTTTGCGCATTTCAAGCACAATTCTTCGCCATACAGTCTTAGCGACAATCATGTGCTGTGCATCACTGAAGACCTTCATGACAATATATGGATCGGTACGGATGGCGGCGGTTTAAACCGTCTTGATCCGAAGACGGGCAGGTTCACGCATTTACGGCATATTCCCGGGAATCCTGCGAGCATAGCGGGGGACTATGTGTTGAGTGTAACAGAGGATATCAGGCACAATCTGTGGATCGGGACCTGGGCGGATGGGTTGACCATCTATAATCCCGGGCGCAATAGTTATATCCATTTTAAAAATGATCCACGCAACCCCCGCAGTCTGAGGAGTAATAATGTCTGGGCGCTTTGTGAGGACCGGCGGCATCGAATGTGGCTGGGGACCTATGGCGGCGGTCTGGAATTATATGACCCCGTCACCCGGGGTTTCATTCATTATCGTCATAACAATGCCGATACCAGCAGTCTGAGCAACGACAAGATCCATACCATCGTCGAGGATAGTAAAGGGCGTATCTGGGTAGGGATGGATGGCGGGGGATTGGACCTTTTTGACCCGCAGACCGGAAAGTTCCGTCATTACAAACACAAGGATGGGGAGAACAGTCTTGGCAGCAATTATATCAATGGAATATTTGAAGATAAGGGAGGATATATCTGGATCACCACCACAGAAGGTATTAGCCGGCTGGATGTGGAAACGGGCCGCTTTACCGTATATACGACGCGGGACGGATTACCCGATGATGTGGTCTTTGGAATGCTCGAGGATGCCAATGGAATACGCTGGATAAGTACCAATAAGGGGCTGTGCCGCTGGGACACCGCTCTCGACCGCAAAAAGAATTATGGTGTTTATGACGGGTTGCAGGCTAATGAATTCAAAGAGCAGGCCCATTGCAAAAGCCGTTCGGGATTGCTGTATTTTGGAGGCGGCAATGGGTTTAACGTCATAACGCCAAACAGTATGCGGAGCGAGCCTTTTGACCCGCCGCTGGTGCTGACGAGTTTCCAGATATTCAACCGGGAAGTGCCGATCGGCATGGATGGTCAGAGCGTTTCCCCATTGAGCGCCGCCATTGGAGAGACAAGGTCTGTTGTGTTGCCGTCAAAAAACTCGGTGATCACTTTTATTTTCGCCTCGCTGAACTTTACAGACCGGGAAAAAAAGAAATATGCATTCATGCTGGAAGGGTTTGACAAAAGCTGGAATTATGTCAATGCGAAACGTTCGGTGACATATACCAATCTGGATCCTGGCGTATATACCTTGAAAGTGAAGGGGCTGAACAATGACGGGGAATGGTCGGACAAGGTACTTAGCCTGCGACTGGAGATCACTCCGGCGTGGTGGATGACCTGGTGGTTCCGGGCGTTGCTGATACTGGTCATTCTCGGGAGTATTTTTGTCTTTTACCGGCTGCGGTTGAGGACGATGAATGAGCTGAACCGGGAGTTAGAGCGACAGGTGCGGGAAAGGACGGAGCGGCTGATGGCGTTGAGCCAGGAGGAGAGAAAGGCCCGGGAGGAGGCTGAACATGCCAATAAGGCGAAGACTGTGTTCCTGGCGACCATGAGCCATGAGATACGTACCCCAATGAATGGGGTTATCGGCATGGCCTCGTTACTGGCTCAGACCAACCTGACGCCGCAACAGCGGGAGTATAATACGACCATCATCAATTGCGGGGAGAGTCTGCTGAGCGTGATCAATGATATCCTCGACTATTCAAAGATAGATTCCGGCAAGATGGAGATCGAGCAACGGGATTTCGATCTACGTCAGACTATCGAGGAAGTGCTTGGTCTTTTCTATGAAAAGGCGATCAAATCCGGGCTGCGCCTGGGATATCATATTGACTGGACGGTGCCTCCGTATATTATCGGGGATGCGTTGCGTCTTCGTCAGATATTGATGAACCTGGTGAGCAATGCGGTTAAGTTTACGCATGAAGGTGAAATTACTGTGGCTGTTCATTTGTTAAACACGGAGCCGACGGGGGAGCTGCTTTTATCGTTTGATATCAAGGATACGGGCATTGGGATACCGGAAGAAAAGATAGGGATGTTGTTCAAATCTTTTTCGCAGGTGGATTCTTCGACGACTCGTAAATATGGTGGCACGGGGTTGGGGCTGGCTATCAGCGAGAAGCTGGTAGCGCTGATGGGTGGGCAGATCACGGTGAAGAGCAAGGTGGGAGAGGGGACTCTTTTTTCGTTTACGATGCAGGCGAGGGCAGGCGAGGACAAGGCCGGTGTGAGCAAAGAGACGGCGGGGGCCGGGGAAGCGATGAAAACAGGGTTTGCCACTGAATTCCCTTTACGGATATTGATAGCGGAAGACAACCTGATCAATCAGCAATTGATAAAGCAAATATTGTGGAACCTGGGTTACCAGCCGGCTACGGTGGAGAATGGGCAACTGGCGGTGACGGCTGTGGGCGAAGAGGAGTATGATATGATATTGATGGATGTGCAGATGCCGGAGATGGATGGGCTGGAGGCTACGCGACGGATACGGCGGGAACAGTTGAAACAGCCGGTGATCATTGCGCTGACGGCCAATGCCATGCAGGGGGACCGGGAGGAGTGTTTGCAGGCGGGGATGGATGATTATATTAGTAAACCTATTAGGTTAGATGCATTGATGCGCCTATTGGAGAAGTGGGCGATACAGCGGGCATAGGCCGAATACCCATCCTTGTACGATTTACACTTTTCTGTGTATCGACGACTCCCGAATGATAAGTTCCGACCGAATGATAATGGTGTCGGTGGAGCGGGCGGAGGAGGAGCCCCCGAGTTGGTCGAGAAGGCTGCGGGCGGCCTGTTCGCCCATTTCTTCGCCGGGGTAGTTAATGGTGGTCAGTTTGGGCTGGGTGATCCTTGAGATGGCGTCATTATTAAATCCTACGATAGCGATGTCTTCGGGTATGCGAAGACCGGCTTCTTTTAGTGTTTGCAGAAATACAGCAGCAAAAAAATCATTGGTGATGAAGACGCCATCGGGGCGTGGTTTCATAGCGAGTACCTGGCGGGCCGTGCGGACGGCGGCAGCTTCGCTGAGATCGTTGATGATGAGCAGGGAAGGGTCATAGGGCAGTCCGTAGTCGGAGAGCGCTTGTTTATATCCTTTCAGGCGGCCGGCATATACGTTACGGTGGAGGTCGGCGGTGATGTGGGCGATGCGGCGGCAGCCTTGTGCGGCGAGATGGGCGGTGGCTTCGTGGCCGGCTTTTACGTTGTCGATGACGACGCGGGTGCCGTAAGGGAATTCTTCTACCCTATCAAAAAAGACGACGGGGATGCTTTTTTGAACGAAGGGGTCAAAATGGTCAAGGGAGGTAGTGTCGAAGGCAAGCGAGGCGATGAGTCCATCTACTCTTTTGTGGAAGAGGTTGTGGACATTGGCGACTTCTTTGCGGTAGGTTTCCGAAGAGTGGCCGATGATGAGGTCATATCCTGCGTCAGTGGTGATCTTTTCGATGCCGGCGAGTACCGAGCTGATGAACTGGCTTTTAAGTTCGTGTACGATAATCCCGATGGTATGGGTTTTTTGCATTCGCAGGTTGCTGGCAAAGCTATTGGACCGGTAGCCCATTTCCTTTGCGGTGTCCATGATGCGTTTGCGGGTCTTGATGTTAATGGCAGGATGATCTTTTAGTCCCCGGCTGACTGTAGCGGGGGATAAGCTGAGGACTTTGGCAATGTCGTAGATGGTGATGTCTTTTTTTCCTGTCATTGGTGGAGGGAAGATAAGAGGTTAAAATTAAGGATTTAAAAAAAATTAATGCAATCGGTTGCAAAATGGGAAATCATTCCTATATTTACCGCCGCGCCGCGGGATGGCGGGAGTAATTGCGTATGAAAAAAATCCTTTCTACATGTTGTTATTAGGCATTGATCTGGGTACGTCTTCGGTAAAAGTAGCGGTGACCGATGCGGGGACGCACAAAGTGCTGGCTACGGCGCAGTATCCGGACAGTGAAGCGGTCATTATATCCCGGCAACCTGGCTGGGCGGAACAATCTCCCGATACATGGTGGGAGTATGTACAAAAGGCTATCCAGCGGGCTCATGCTACGGGGGCTTACGATCCGATGGAGATCGGTGCGATCGGGATAGCATATCAAATGCATGGATTGGTATTGGTAGACAAAGAGCAGCGGGTGTTGCGGGACAGCATCATCTGGTGTGACAGCCGGGCCGTGCCCTATGGGGACAAGGCGTTGGCTGCTATTGGCGAGGCGCGGAGTCTCGACCGCCTTTTGAACTCGCCGGGCAATTTCACTGCGGCCAAGCTGGCCTGGGTCAAGGAGCAGGAGCCTGCTATCTATGAGAAGATAGATAAGATACTTTTACCCGGTGATTTTATTGCAATGCGGTTGACAGGTGAGGCGACGACACATATTTCTGCCTTGTCGGAAGGTATTTTCTGGGATTTCAAGGCGGATGGGTTGTCCGAGGATGTGTTTAACGTATTTGGATTTGACCGGGGATTGATCCCCGAGATACGGCCATTATTCTCCGAGCATGGCGGTGTGAAGGCGGAGGTGGCGACGGCATTGGGATTAAAGCGCGGTATACCGGTGACGTATAAGGCCGGGGATCAGCCTAATAATGCTTTGTCCTTAAATGTGCTCGAGCCGGGAGAGGTGGCAGCGACGGCGGGCACGTCGGGAGTGATATATGGGGTGAGTGATCAACTGACCTATGATCCGGGGTCGAGGGTGAATAGTTTTGCGCACGTCAATTATAGACCGGATGCCAGGCGGGTGGGGGTGTTATTGTGTATCAACGGGACGGGGATATTGAACCGGTGGTTGCGGGATCTGGCGCGTGGTGTTGGCGGCGGCGCGAGCGTTGGCGGCTGGGATTATGTGCGGTTGAATGAAGAGGCGTCGCGTATCGGGGCGGGGAGTGCCGGGTTGAGCATCCTCCCTTTCGGGAATGGGGCCGAGCGGATCTTTTATAACCGGATCATTGGGGCGCAGCTGTTGGATATCGATCTGAATATTCATGGGGCTGCTCATTTATATAGGGCCGGACAGGAAGGGATCGCCTTTTCTTTCCGGTATGGATTGGATATTATGCGGGGCAGTGGGATGAACCCTTCGGTGATCCGGGCGGGCCGGGCGAACATGTTCCTGAGTCCTGTGTTTGTAGAGGCTTTTGTGAATGCTACCAATGTGCCGGTGGAATTGTACAATAGTGACGGGAGTGTGGGGGCGTCGTTGGGGGCTGGCATCGGAGCAGGAGTTTTCAGGGATGGGAAAGAAGCGTTTGCGGGGTTGAAGCCGGTGCAATTGGTCGAGCCGAAAGCGGCGGGTGTGTATGACGCGTTGTATGGGAAATGGAAGGGGCTGCTCGGGAAATTCCTATGAGAAACAGCTATAGAAGCCAGAAATTTATTTAAACAATATAAACAATAAGTTATGCCAGTTATCACCGGACAAAAGGAGTTCTTCAAGGGAATAGGACAGATAAAATATGAAGGACCCGGAACGGACAATCCTCTTGCTTATCGCTGGTATGATGCTAACAGGGTAGTGGCAGGAAAGACGATGAAGGAGCATTTACGTTTTGCCGTTGCCTATTGGCATTCTTTTGTCGGCAACGGGGGTGATCCATTTGGGGAGCCTACGCATATATATCCCTGGAACGAGAATGCGGATGCTGTTACGAGGGCAAAGGACAAGATGGATGCGGCCTTTGAATTTATTACGAAGCTGGGTCTGCCTTACTACTGTTTTCATGACGTAGACGTGGTCGACTATACCAATGACGTGACGGATAATGAGAAGCGGTTGCAGGCTCTGGTAGCTTATGCGAAAGAGAAGCAGGCTGCGAGCGGTGTCAAGTTATTATGGGGTACTGCCAATCTTTTTTCCAACAGGCGGTATATGAACGGGGCGGCTACCAATCCGGATTTTCATGTGTTGGCGCATGCCGGCGCGCAGGTAAAGACGGCGTTGGATGCGACGATCGCCTTAGGGGGAGAGAACTATGTCTTCTGGGGCGGCCGGGAAGGGTATATGAGCTTGCTGAATACCGATATGAAACGGGAGCAGGAACATCTTGCCCGGTTCCTACACACGGCAAAGGACTATGCGCGCAAGCAGGGATTCAAGGGAACTTTCTTTATCGAGCCCAAACCTTGTGAGCCGACCAAACACCAGTATGATTATGATGCGGCGACGGTGATAGGTTTTTTGCGGCAGTATGATCTGTTGAAGGATTTTAAGTTGAATCTGGAAGTTAATCATGCGACGTTGGCGGGACATACTTTTACGCATGAACTACAGGTGGCTGTCGATGCCGGATTGCTTGGCTCGATGGACGCTAACAGGGGAGACTATCAGAATGGTTGGGATACCGACCAGTTCCCCACCAATCTCAATGAACTGACGGAGGCCATGCTTATTATATTAGAGGGCGGCGGTTTTCAAGGCGGCGGTATCAATTTCGATGCCAAGCGCAGGCGGAACTCTACCGATGACGCTGACCTCTTCCATGCGCATATCGGAGGCGTGGATACCTTTGCCAGGGCGTTGGTGGTGGCAGAGACTGTGCTGAGCCAATCGGATTATAAAAAGATCAGGGCGGAGCGGTATTCTTCTTTCGATGGCGGTAAGGGGGCTGCTTTTGAAAAAGGGGCGCTTAGTCTGGAGGATCTGCGGGAGTTTGCGGTTGCTAACGGCGAGCCAAAAGTAATCAGCGGACGGCAGGAGTATCTGGAGAATATCATCAACAGGTTTATATAAATAAAATAGTATATGAACAAATGGCCGGCATAATGGATGTATGTCGGTCATTTGTATTATTTTAGAGACTTCGTTAAAAAACAACACATCGCTACCATATGCAAATGTTACAATCGCTGGATTACGTCGTTTTCTTCATTTACTTTTTGATCGTTGCGTTCTACGGCTGGTGGATATATAACCGGAAAAAGGCTGCTCAGGCCAGTTCCAAAGATTATTTCCTGGCGGAAGGTTCACTGACCTGGTGGGCCATTGGCGCTTCGCTGATCGCTTCCAATATCTCTGCGGAGCAGATGATCGGCATGAGCGGATCGGGTTTCCGGCTGGGGCTGGCTATTTCCACCTATGAATGGATGGCGGCAGCAACTCTGGTGATCGTGGCGATCTTTTTTATCCCGGTGTATCTGAAGAACAAGATCTATACGATGCCGCAATTTCTAAGTCAGCGGTATAATGAGACGGTGGCGATGATCATGGCGATCTTCTGGCTGGCGTTATACATCGTGGTGAACCTGATGTCTATTCTGTATCTGGGGGCGTTGGCGGTGAGCAGTATTTCGGGGATAAATATTTATACCTGTATCTTTCTGCTGGCGACATTTTCAATTGTGATCACGCTGGGCGGGATGAAAGTTATCGGGTATACGGATGTGATCCAGGTGTTTTTCCTGATCCTGGGCGGGCTGGTAGCTACCTATATCGCGTTGCACCTGGTAGCCGAGAAGTCTGGCCAGACGGGGTTGCTGAACGGGTTCAAGATATTGACATCGACGGCCAACGATCACTTTCATATGATCTTTAAAAAAGACAATCCCAATTATGTGAGTCTGCCGGGACTGACGGTGCTCATCGGGGGGATGTGGATCGTGAATCTGAACTATTGGGGTTGTAACCAATATATCACACAGCGGGCGTTGGGGGCTGATCTGAAGACGGCTCGAAGCGGTATCCTGTATGCGGCTTTTTTGAAGCTGCTGATGCCGGTGATCGTGGTGTTGCCGGGTATCGGGGCCTATGTGCTGTATCAGAAGGGGATGTTCCATGCTGAGATGCTGAGCTCTTCCGGCGCGGTGGATGTGAACAAAGCCTATCCCAGTCTGATGACCTTATTGCCTGCCGGGTTTAAGGGGATCGCTTTTGCTGCGCTGACGGCTGCGATCGTCGCTTCGCTGGCGGGTAAGGCGAATAGTATCGCGACTATTTTTACGCTGGATATTTACAAGAAGGCGATCAATAAAAATGCAGAGGAGAAGAAGCTGGTAATTACGGGCAAGATCACGGTGATCGTATCGATGTTGCTGGCGGTGCTGATGTCCCTGGTGATCGGTGAGAAGCTGATGGGTGAGGGTAAACAGGGACATCAG
>Ga0207671_10005900_pt1 | contig 11111 bp, 10 predicted proteins | sample KBSC24metaG_FD_184352 | JGI IMG/M metagenome (GOLD analysis project Ga0207671, IMG submission 184352) | Corn rhizosphere microbial communities from Kellogg Biological Station, Michigan, USA - KBS C2-4 metaG (SPAdes) (version 2) | ecosystem: Host-associated > Plants > Roots > Rhizosphere > Soil... | reverse complement strand
CCACCCCCGACCCCTCCCTTTCAGGGAGGGGAGAAGCAAGGGCGCTCGCCATCTCGCACGGACGCGGCTCTATCGGCAGGCCATCGTCATCCTGACGGAGGTCAGGATCCATTCGCGCAGCGCTCGCCGCATCGCCACTGGAGGGGCCTCGACGCAGCGCGAGGCGATCATCGTCGCATCCGGTGGATTCTGACCGTCGTCAGGATAACGGCCGGGAATACGGCGACCCCACCGAACGACAGCACCGTCCCGCGCCTCCACCCACCCCCGGCCCCTCCCTTCCAGGGAGGGGAGAAGCAAGGGCGCTCGCCATCTCGCACGGACGCGGCTTTATCGGCCACCCATCGTCATCCTGACGATTGCGGACGGAGACCGCGCGCCTCCAGTCACCCGCCGCCTCCAGCGCGGGTGGAGACGGACAATTCAACCGCCGTGATAGCCGCCGTCGCCATGATCGTGATGATGGTGGCCATCGCTCGGATAGCCGGGGTGATCGTGGCCGCCGCGATGATCCCAGCAGCCCGAGACGCCGACGCCGGTGGCGATCAGCAGGCAGACAAGCAACGCCTTGCGCATGGAAACACACTCCTTCGCTGGCAACCCCAACGGGCCGGGCGAAGATTGTGTTCCGACGATCCGAAAGCCCCGTTCGGGGCGATGGCGCGAGTGACGGGGCTCGAACCCGCGACCTCCGGCGTGACAGGCCGGCGCTCTAACCAACTGAGCTACACCCGCGTATTTCGCGTCCCGCGATGGCCTCGGCCGTCGCGGTGGAGGGGCCTCTAAGGGCAGGGTTCCCCCCTGTCAAGCGACCGGAGGCGGCTCGTCCAAATCTTTTCTCGCCCGCCCGCCCAGCGTGCCGCGCTCGAACAGGAAACCGGCGATATCCGGCCGCCCGGCGGTATCCAGCACGGTGTGGATGATGATCAGCAGCGGCGTCGCCAGCACCGCGCCCACCGTGCCCCACACCCAGGCCCAGAAGCTCAGCGACACGAGAATCAGCAGGGGGCTCAGCGTCAGCTTGCGGCCGACGATCATCGGCGTGACGATGTTCGCCTCGATCAGGTGAAGTCCCAGAAAGATCAGCGGCGGCGCCGCCGCGTACCAGGGATCGGCGAAGGTCATCAGCCCGCCCAGCGCCAGCAGCAGCACGCAGCCGACCGGCCCGACATAGGGGACGTAGTTGAGCAGGGCGACGAGCCCGCCCCACATCAGCGGCGTCGGCAGGCCGACATAATAGACCGCACCCGCGACGATGCAGCCGAGGATGACGTTGATGGTGGTGATCGTCGCGATGTAGCTGGAGGTGCGGTCCACCACCTCCTGGATCACGCGCGCCAGCGTCATCGCGCTGTCGAAGGTGGCGCGGCTGGTGATGGTGTGGCGCCGCGCCCGCGTCCAGCCCGACAGGAAGAAGAAGATCACCAGCATCGCGAAGAAGAACTGGACGATCACGAACGGCGCCGAGGTGGTGAGCAGCGACAGCAGCGAGTTGGGCGTGTCGATCGTCACGGTGCGGGCATGGGACTTGGAGATGGCGATGGTGTTGGCGAGCTGGCCGATCGACCGGTCGAGCTGCGCATAGACCTCGACCAGCGGGCGCACCGTCGTCTTGATCAGGCCGATCCGCCTGGGCAGGATCGACACCCAGTTGGACGCCGGCACCACCACCGCCGCGATCGCCATGTTGGCGACGCCGATGAAGAACAGGACGCACAGGAAGGCGGAGAGCGCCGATGGCAGGCCACGCCGCTCCAGCCATTCGAGCAGCGGCACCAGGGCGATCGCGACGACCAGGGCGGCGACCAGCGGCAGGAAGAATTCGGCCCCGGCCCGGAGCGCGAAGGGCAAGGCCAGCACCAGCCCGATGCCGAGGATCAGCGCGGTGGCGGCGAGCAGCCGGTCGCGATGATAGCCGCCGGTGACGACCGCCGCCCATTGCGATTCGGTATGCCGCTCGATCGCGCTGCCGATCTTCTCGGCCGCCTCGTCCATGTCCTCGTGATCGGCCTGCCGCGCCATGCATCCTCCAGCGATCCGGAGCGATGCTTAGCAGCAAGCGGCTCAGGCGGGGAAGACGACCGTCGTCGCGCCGTTGAGCAGCACCCGGTCCTCGCAGAAGGCGCGCACCGCGCGGGCCAGCACCCGCCGTTCGATGTCGCGGCCCTTGCGGACGAGATCGTCCGGCGTGTCGCGGTGGCTGACCCGCTCGACGTCCTGCTCGATGATCGGCCCCTCGTCGAGGTCCGAGGTGACGAAGTGCGCCGTCGCCCCGATCAGCTTCACGCCGCGCGCATGCGCCTGGTGATAGGGTTTCGCGCCCTTGAAGCCCGGCAGGAAGCTGTGATGGATGTTGATGCAGCGGCCGGACAGCCAGCCCGCCATCCCGTCCGACAATATCTGCATGTAGCGGGCGAGGACGACGAGGTCGGCCCCCGTCTCCTCCACGATCGCGCGCACCTGCGCCTCCTGCCGCTCCTTCCCGCCCGGCGCGGTGGGGAGATGATGGAAGGGGATCGCGCCGAAATCGAGATGGTCATAGGTGGCGCGCGGATGGTTGGAGACGATGCCGACCGGATCGATCGCCAATTCCCCCGTGCGCCAGCGATAGAGCAGGTCGGCGAGGCAATGATCGAATTTCGAGACCAGCAGCAGCACGCGCTTGCGCACCAGGGTCGGCCGCAGCGCCCAGTCGAGGCCATGCGCCCCCGCCGTCGCCGCGAAGCCGGCGCGCAGGGCATCGATCCCCTCGCCGCCCACCAGCGCGAATTCGACGCGCATGAAGAACCGGCCGGTCAGCACGTCGTCGAACTGCTGGGCCTCCAGGATGTTGGCGCCATGGCCGGCGAGCGCGGTCGCCACGCCGGCGACGATGCCCGGATGATCCTGGCAGGACAAAGTGAGAATATGGCTGTCGATCAATGCGGCCTCCCGTGCGCGCCCTCGGGATATGCGCCTGGCACGCGATCAGGCCATGCACAACCGCCACGCCGGTCGCTCCGGGCGAACGGAGCGGATCGGAGGATCCGCTCCATCGATGTCAGATGGTGCCGAGCAGGAAATCGGAGAAATTGTCGGCTTCGCGTTCGGACAGTCCCTCCATCACGTCCTGCCGCACCTGTCGGGCCACCTCCGGCAGAACCTCGAAGTCATCATCCAGAATCTTGCCGCCCCGCTCGCCGCGATAATAATCGATCCAGCGCGCCAGCACGGACAGGAAGGCGCCCAGATCCGGAGCTATCGGGCGATAGTCCCACGTCCCCCGGCCATGCACGGAATAAGCGAGCCCGCCATCCCGCCCGATCGACACGGGGTTGGCCGCCCAGTCGGCGATCACGTAACGCTCCTGATCCCAGCCTGGCGCGCGTCCACCGCTGTTCGCGTCGGTCCGGTAGCCGATCTGGCGCTGTTCCAGTTCGGCAAGGGGATACAGATAGAGGTCTTCGGCGGACAAAGGCACCTCCAGCCCGCCCGGATAGCCCGCCTCGTCGATCGCGGCCGCGAGAGCGTCGCCGAATATGGTCTCCACGGTCGATCGTTCGCCATCGGGCGTCTCGACCGACAATGCGATGCCATGCGCCTCGGCCGATCGAGCAAGTGCCGCGAGCGATTCTGAATATGCCATGTCGGTTTCCCTATCCGCCGCAAGTGGCCTTGAAACGATCGATCATCTTCATGCGATCGATGAGACGCCCCTTGGTGCTGTTCTGCCAATTCCCCCGATGCCCCTGATCCGCATACAGATGATCGTTGGGCAGACCGGCTATCGGGACATCCGCCGCAGCGGCGATGTCGAGGAAGCCCTGGCATATATCGGCCATGCGCTCCCCAAGCTGGAGGCCGTGGCCTAAGCGGCGCACGTGATCGACGCGCAATCCCGCAAGCAGGAACTGCCGACACGCGAACGCCTGGCGCTCGACACCGCGCTGCGCTGGCTGCAGGACCCGACCGACCAGCATCGCCGCGCCGCTTATGTCGCGGCCGAGGCGGCGCCGATGGCGAGCCCCGCGGCCGACCGCGCACCCCCGGTGCCGGCCTCGACGGAATGACGCGGATGGCATTCCGGTTTCGGATCGCCGGCCTATGATGCGCGCCCCTCTCCTCCGGGCTCCGCGAGCGGCTGGGACTCGTCGCCCCCGCCGCCGCAGAGTGGAGCGGATCGGTGGCAACCGGCACTGTCGCTGGAGCTTTCGCCCCGGGCCTCCTATAAGGCCGCCCCCTCCTTCGCCACGCCTGCGCCAAGCGGCGGAAGCGGGTGGGCACCATCGCATCGCGCGCCGGACCTGCCCACGGCTTCGACCTGGCAGAGTCCGGCGCCTGCTGCGGATCCGGCGTCCGGCTGGTCGAGCACCGTCCCCGATCGCCCACCGGAGCCGTCGCCCGACGACGTCTGGGGGCGGATCGCCGACGGCAACGTTGTCGACTGGGCGCGCGGTGGTTTCGGGCAGCCCGCTGCACCGGCCCGCGATCCGCTCGGGCTGAACCCGGCCTCCACGCTTCCGGAAAAGCCACCTGCCTCCCCATCGCCCGGTCCCGCCACTTCGGACTGGGGCCGACCCGCGGCCGCGCCTGCCGCACCGCCGCCATCGATCAAATATGCGCGCACGCCGGACAAAGCCCTGGCGCTGCTGCTCGCTCCGACACGCCAGGGATTCATGGATTCGCCCCGCGCGATCGAGGATGCCTTCCAGGATCTGCAATCGCACCAGATGGCGACGCTGCGGGCGATGCAGGGCGCGCTGAAAGCGACGCTTGACCGCTTTTCGCCCGCCGCCATCCGCAGCCGGGCAGAAGCGAAAGGGGTGCTGGAGCGCATAGTCCCGGCGCGAGGCTGCGCTATGGCAAGCGTACGAGCGCGAGTTTGGCGGCGTCGTGCATGGCTCCGATGAGGCTTTCATTGACGTCTTCGCCAAGGAATTTCGCCGTGCCTATGACGAGCAGGCGCGCCGCCCGGGCTGACAGCCAGCCGCGAGGCTCGGCCTCTCGGGCGGGAAACCCGCTGATTGTTCGATTGAGGACTCGGCTTCGAAGCCTCGCATTGGCTGGTACGGGTGGTCGGACTCGAACCGACAAGATGTTGCCATCGGCGGATTTTGAGTCCGCTGCGTCTACCAGTTCCGCCACACCCGCATGCCGACGGGCGCTGGAACCCTCGGATCGAATGTGAGCGGCTATAAGGTTCTCTTTCGGAGATTGCCAGACGGGATGTGCAGTCAATTGCGAGGCGGGGGCTGAGACCTCATCCAGGCCGCACCAGACGTCCAATCACACGCCCGCCGAAGGGCCGGAGACGCTGATCGGGTCAAACTGCCAGCCATGGCAGGGGCAGACGAAACCGCCGAACGATCCGCGCGGCTCGCCCGGCGCGATACCGAGCGGCAGGCATCCCAGATGGGGCGGGCCGCAATGGCGACCAGCCAGTCGCGACGGCCGGGTTGCGTGCGCTCGTCCAAGCTCTGCGGATCGCGCAGATCGGCGAGCGGCACGGCCCGCACGGCCGCGACTTCGGCGGAGGCCAGATGACGGACGAAGACGGGCTGGCCCCGCCAGGCCAGCTTCAGGTCCGAACCCGGTGGAATCTTCGAGATATCGACCGCGAAGCCCATTGCGAGTGCCAGCCTCCGCGGCGGCGCCGGGGCGGAGCGTCGCCCCCGCGACCCCGACCTTGCCCAGCTGCAGGACGTCGCGACAACGTCGCGGACGGGATGCGGGATTATCGACCATGCGCCGTACCAGCCCATCGACCATGACCTTACGCCCTCGCACGCCGCCGACCAGAGTGCAGTGCCCGCCACGATGACCTTGCAGCGTCGGGTCGACGTCCTTCGCCATCCGGCTCGCATCGCCGCAGACGAAGACACAGACCTCCGTTGATCCATCGCTCCGGATCGGCCCCTGCTCCGCCACGCGGTGCTGCAGGTGGATCCTTTCATGCTGCCCTCATACCTTCACTATGGCGGGTCGCGTTCATCGTGGGTCATGGCGGGGTGATGCAATCGACAATCCCGATGGATCGACCCACGCCGAGAGACGTCTCACCTTGCCTATGCGTCTATATGCCCCCCTTCTCGCCCTAATCGGCCTTCTCGCCGGACCCGTCCGTGCCGAGACCGCGCAGTTCGACCTCGCCGGCCCGGTGCTGCGCGTCAGCGTGACCCACCAAGGCGCTACGTTGCCGATCGCGCAGGTGCCGCAGTTGGCGATGGCAGACCAGATCTCCATCGCCGCCGATCTGCCCGACAATCAATCGGCGCATTATCTCCTGGTCGCGGCCTTCCTGCGAGGCGCGACCAATCCGCCACCCGCCAAATGGTTCTTCCAGGCGGAACTCTGGACGAAGAAGGGGCGCAAGGGCCTCACGCTCACCGTCCCCGACGGTGCGCAGCAGGTCGCGCTGTTCCTGGCGCCCGCCACGGGCGGTGATTTCCCGACGCTGCGCAACGCGGTGCAAGGCCGGCCCGGCGCCTTCGTCCGCGCCGCGCAGGAACTCGCCCAGGCCTCGCTGGATCGCAGTCGGCTCGACGCCTATCTTGCCGCGATCCGCAAGACCGTGGCCGGCGATCCCGGCCGGCTGGATCGCATCACACCGCTGCTGGCGCGCAGCCTGCAGGTGAAAATCAATGCCGATTGCCTGACCAGGCTACCCGAGTTGCAGGCACCCTGCCTCCTCCAGAATCAGGAGGCGCTCGTGCTCGACGACGGGCACAGCAACGCTATCACCGATGCGGTCAGCGGGCCGGGCGCCGATCTCGCCCTCCAACTCAGCGCGACACCGCAGGGGGGGCTGGGCTATTACAGCCCGTATATCGCCGCGATCCGCGACATGATCGGCATCTTCGGCTCGATCCACACGGCGAAATATCAATATATCCCGGCGCTCGCGACGCTGCATGGCGATCGCATGGCGCTGGTGCTCAACGCCCCGCCCTCGTTCCACAATCCGAAGTCGGTGCTGGTCACGGCCTTGCCGATCATCGCCCCGGTGCACGTGCCTCCGCTCCAGACCCTGGAAGCGACGCCGTCGCTGTGCGCGGCCACCAAGGCCTCGCTGCTGCCGGTGAGCGGCGCGCCCCTGGTCTATGCGACCGACTATGCCCACGATCTCGTCCTGCGCGTGCGCCTTCCCGATGGCCGCACGATCGATCTGCCCGCGACCCCGGACGCCGAGCGCGGCGGCCTCGTGATCGGGAATGACGGCCTGCTGCCGGCCAACCTCCGAACGCCGGCGGAGGCGACGCTGCACGGCGTCTGGGGGTTCCAGCCTTTCGATGGCCCGACGGTGCGCATGGTGGCGGGACGCCCGGGCCAATGGCGCCTGCCGGACGATCCCGCTCAGCCCCGCGGCGCGACCGTCACCTTGGCCGGAGGAGCCGCCGCCTGCGTGTCCGCAGTCACGACCCAGGCGCAGGGCGAGCCCGCGCAGCCGGCCGAATGGAAAATCCTCGGATCCGATGCGATCAGCCTGACTCTGCCCGACGGCACGGCCCAGAAGGGGCTGACGATCGAGGTCTCCGGATCTCCAGGCGTCGCGCCCGATCGCCTGGCGCTAGCCGGAGCGCCCAAGCCCAAGGGCATGCACGCGACGGTGATCGCGCGCGCCGTCCAGCGGCCGCCGACGGCTGGCCCGGTGCCGATCACGCTCGCGAACGATGCGGACATCCCCAGCGATGCGACTCTCACCTTCTCGGTGCGCGCCGACAAGGGCATGCGCTTCACCGGCAAGGAAACGATCGAGATCGCGGCCGAATCCGGCAGCAAGACCGCGACGCTCTCCGACGCCAACGGCGTGAGGTTGGCCGATCAGCAAGTCGCGCTGGTGACGGTGGCGCCGGCCGTGGCGCTCGGTCCGTCCGCATTCGGTCCGCTCCGCGCCCGGATCGTTCGAGACGGCGTGGCGGGCGACTGGCTGCCTCTCGGCACGCTTGTCCGCCTGCCCCGGCTCCAGCAATGGACCTGCCCATCCGATACCGCCGCGAATTGCACCCTGTCGGGAGATAGCCTCTTCCTGCTGGACGCGCTGTCCGCAACGCCGGGCTTCGAGCATCCGGTCGCCATGCCCGAAGGCTATCCCGGTACGTCGATCACGGTTCCGCACCCGACGGGCGGCGCGCTCTATCTCCGGCTTCGTGACGATCCAGGCGCGGTGGGGCGTATCGACAGCTGAAATTGCTGCAGGCGGCCTTCCAAATTGGCGGATGGCAAGCAAGTACGCGAAGCGAACCGTCAACAATTATGAATAGAATCAGGTCCTGCAATTGACGGGCATCGGCACCCTACCGCTGGGCCGCTTTCTCGCAGAGCTCAGATACGTCTGCTGGTTTGATTAGGCCGCTATATTCATCTCTCACGGACATTCAGCGCACTTCGACCTCGTGGGCCGCAAGATAGCGATCGAGGGCGCTTGCCGCATTCAGCATGTGCGCGCGCATACGACGCGCTGCTTCCTCGCCGTCGCCTTGCGCGATGGCCCGCATCACCTCGTCATGCTCCTCACGCGACCGGGTCAAGCGATCACCATGCCGAAGCTGGGTTCGTCGAAAGGCGTTGAGTCTGGTGCGGACCTGCCGTGCCTGCTCGGCAAGGAATCCGTTGTGTGTCGCCTGGTAGATCGCTTCGTGGAACTGCCGGTTGAGCCCGTCATAGCTGTCGATATCGCCACGCTGCACAGCTGCGGCCGTCTCCTCATGAATACGCAGAAGATGACTTCGCTCCAGCGGCGTCATCCGGTAGGTCGCGAGCCTCACGCAGATCGCCTCGATCTCGGCCATCGTCTCGAACAGGTCCATCACCTGCTCTGGTGTAACCTTGGCGACGATCACGCCGCGGCGGGGTCGCATCTCTACAAGCCCGCTCACCGCGAGTTGGCGCAGCGCCTCGCGCACCGGTGTCCGGGAGACGCCATAGCGGTCGGCGAGTTGCTGCTCGTCCAGCGCTGAACCGGCCGCCAAATCCCCGCAGGCGATCGCGTCGGTCAGCGCATTCCGGATACGCTCGGACAAGAGAGTGGGTTCGCCTTGATCTTCGCTTTCCAGCACGCTTCTCATCCTCAAGCGCCCACGACGGCGCGAACCGCGACGTAGAGGATCGATGGTGCCACAAGGCAACCCAGTCCGGTGTGAAATGTCGCCGTCAGCGCTCCATAGGGCACCAGGCGACGATCGGTGGCGGCAAGACCACCGGATACGCCACTCACCGTCCCCATCAAGCCACCGAACACCATCGCGCTGCGGGGATTGTCGAGACCGATAAAGCGCGCGACGAGCGGCGTCCCGATCATCACGAGAACCGCCTTGAACACGCCCGTGGCGATCGACAGCGCGATGACCGCCGAAGTGGCGCCAAGCGCCGCGCCCGTGACTGGCCCAACGATATAGGTGACGGCCCCCGCCCCGATCGTCGTCATCGAAACCGCATCGCCATAACCAAAGGCCACGGCAACCATCGCTCCCAGGATGAACGGTAACGTGGTGCCCAGCAGCAATGCGATCAAGCCGATCAGGCCCGCGCGCTTCGCTTGCATCACATTGACCTCGGCAGCGGTCGCCACAATGGCGAAGTCGCGGAGCATCGCGCCACCCATCAGGCCAATGCCGGACAATACCGGCACATCGGCAAGGCCCTTGTGGCCGCCGGTTGTCCACCCACCCCAGAAGGCCAACGCCAAACCGATGACGATCGCGATGGCCGAACCATGAATCCGCCCATTGGTGAAGCGGACCGAGATTTGGTTGGAGAAGACCATGATGATCCCGACCACCGCGAAGGCGGTAAGCAGGGCATTGGCCGTAAGGGCGTGAGCGATGGTGTCCATGACAGATCTCCTCAATGAGCCGGTGTCGGGAGCACCGACTTCGACGAGCGCTCCCGCGCCTCGATCTCGTCCATCGTCTCGGTCGCGGGCGAGAGCCGGCTGAGGAGGGCCACCACCGCGAAGCACAGCAGCAGCGAACCGACGCCGGCGACCAACACCACGGGGCCTCCCTTGACAGCAGCGACCACATCCTGCTGCGCGGCCATCGCGACCACGATCGGTATGTAGAGCGCGCCCCAGAAGGCGATGCCTTGCGACGCAGGTCCGCTCATCCAATCATGCCGCTCCAGCCAAAGCCTTGATGCGATGAGCAGGATCATCGCGATACCCACCCCGCCCACATTGGCTTTCACACCCAGCAGTTGGCCGAGCACGTCTCCCAGCCATTGGCCGAGCAACGTGCAGATCGCCAAGAGCGCCACGCCGGACATCGTCATCTGCCGCCATCCTTCTCCACGCCTCGCAGCGAGGCATTTCCCAATTTTGTATTTTCAATTATCTTTATTCCCCTCCTATGTATGCACGATATTGCGTTTCTGGCAATATGGAATACATATCGCGAGCCACCCAACGACTCGGGAAGAATGCGATGAGGGCATGGGACAGCCAGAAAAAAACGCGTGAGGAGCGGGTTGCGGCCGGCTCCGCATTCGCCCGCGGCAAGCTGGTTTCCGCCGACCGGCTGGCCCATTTCCTAGAGGCGATCATTCGTCCCGGTGACCGCGTCTGTGTCGAGGGCGACAATCAAAAGCAGGCCGATCTGCTCGCGGCCGCCCTGGCGGAGGTGGATGCCTCCCGCATCCACGATCTGCATATGATTCAGTCCGGTGTGGTGTTGCCCGAACATCTCGATCTCTTCGAGAAGGGCATCGCGAAGCGGCTGGATTTCTCCTATTCCGGCCCGCAGTCGGCGCGCATCGCCCGAATGCTGTTCAGCGGGCAGATCGAACTGGGCGCCATTCACACCTATCTCGAGCTGTTCGCCCGCTATTTCGTCGACCTGACGCCGCAGGTGGCGTTGATCGCCGCGGTGAGCGCGGACAGGGACGGCAATCTCTACACCGGCCCCAATACGGAGGACACGCCAACCGTCGTCGAAGCGACGAGCTTCGGCAATGGCCTGGTGGTGGCGCAGGTTGGCGAGATCGTGGACAAGCTGCCGCGCGTCGACATCCCTGGCGACCTTGTCCATTTCGTGGTCGACGCCGGCAAGCCCTTCTACGTCGAGCCGCTGTTCACGCGCGATCCGGCGGCGATCACCGAGACGCAGATCCTTACGGCCATGATGGCGATCAAGGGC
>Ga0207671_10005896_pt1 | contig 11115 bp, 9 predicted proteins | sample KBSC24metaG_FD_184352 | JGI IMG/M metagenome (GOLD analysis project Ga0207671, IMG submission 184352) | Corn rhizosphere microbial communities from Kellogg Biological Station, Michigan, USA - KBS C2-4 metaG (SPAdes) (version 2) | ecosystem: Host-associated > Plants > Roots > Rhizosphere > Soil... | reverse complement strand
CATTCAACCACGTGTGTATTTTCTTTGCTCCGGTAAGGAGAAGGACAGCACACGCCAATGAGAAGGCAAATATTACTTTTCTTAGCATAAGACTAAAGTTACAAAAGCTTGCGCAAAACAAAAGCCCCAAATCTTTCGATCTGAGGCTTTTGTTTATATATGATCAGTTAATTAATTCATTGTAATGAGGGTAGTTGGTAGTATATTGACATCAATACTTGCCTTTAAAATATTGGTGCTCCATCCATCAGGCTGGAATGCTGTTGAAGGATCCCACCATGCGTCCATCTCTGCACCTGATTTCTGGAAGAATTTCACTTTGTTGTAGCCCATGTAGATGTTGGAGCTTGATGCGCCCGAGTAATTGCCATAGCACAGACCGCAGTTTGAATAAGGAGTGCTAATACTATAAATGGTATTATGATCCATTTTAATATGACTGCCACCCTGAACCTGCATACCAACAAAGCCGCCGTTTACAACGATGTTGTTACGTGCTACCTGGTATGAGCCACCAACATCACCCAAAACAATACCTGCGCCACCGCCTGAGTCATTCTGTATCTGTCCGCCCCTGATCCAGTTTCCAATTACCTGTACTGAATCACCCGGTAAGCCATCACATTGGTAAATGCTAATGCCATCCTGCGGGTGTAATGCTACTCCGGCAATATCTTCGCAACGGTTGTAATTTACCTGTATACCGCCACCACTCACATTGTTTAACTGTACAAAGTTGCCAGAAGGGAATGGCCCGTTCATGTTCAGGAACTGGTTGGAGTTAACCTTAACAGTTTGGCACTGCATGGCATTAACACCTGCCCTTACGTTTGTCACAAAACAGCTATCAATAATTACATTGGTACAATTGGATAATTGAATGCCGTCGGATGTGGAGTTCATGATTTTAGATCTGGTAATATGAACGTTATTGCAGTTGCTAAGACGTATACCAATTGTTCCACCACCATTAACATCGATCGATACGCCGCTGATGGTGACATTGCTCTGTCCGTTTAAACTAATTGGAGCAGAAGCCTTATAGGTGAAAGGTGTTGTAGTGCCTGTATTTCCGGTAGTGGTTCCACCTGTTGTAGTAGTTCCGCCTGTTGTAGTGGTTCCACCTGTTGTAGTAGTTCCACCTGTTGTAGTGGTTCCTCCTGTTGTTGTTCCGGTTGTAGTACCGGTAGAACCCTTAATGGGACCTACACCCGATGAGTTGTGGTTTTTATCCAAAGTGTTCGTATTAGTTGAAGAAGGAACAACCGAACTGTCCTTTGAACATGATGTAAAAATTGATGTGGAAAGCATTGTAATGCCTAACATTACGGTCATCCACGAGGTGCTGTGTCTGCGGTTAAGAATCATAATAGTTAAATCAATTAGGGTCTTTTGTACGGCGATAATTAACCAATAGTTACACTAAATTCAGATTTTGAGAAAATAAGTTAATTTTTGCTATCAAAAGATGAGGCTAACGTTAAAAGTAAGGTGCTTGAGGAGATGAATAGAGGAATCTGAAGTGTCTTATTTTTACTAAGTTACGCCACTTACCTCAACAATGTGGTGACTGCATTTTGACACCAATAGTTATGAGAAAAAATAATCTGACCTGGTAAATTTTATTCCAGGAGATACAACTATTTTGTCTTTTAAATTGTAAGTTGAGTTATGATCACGACAGGGCAGCAAATCATAGCAGAGTGGTATAAACGCAAAAACTGGCAGCAGTTCCCATTTCAACAGGAAATGGAAGCGGCTTACCTGGGTGGTTATTCCGGCTTGTTAAATGCGCCTACCGGTAGTGGTAAAACCTTTGCGCTGTTTTTACCTTTCCTGGCTGATTATATCAACAAAAACCCCGACACCTGGCATACCCGCTTAAATAACGGTTTGATGATGCTTTGGATAACGCCCTTGCGCGCGCTAACCAATGACATAAAAAAAGCTATGCAGGAAGTATGCGATGAAATTGGCTTACCCTGGAAGATAGGTACGCGCACCGGCGATACACCAGCCGCCGAAAAACAAGCTTTGAAAAAGAAGCTACCCGAAGTATTGCTCACTACACCTGAAAGTCTGCACCTGATGATGGCGCAAAAAGAGTATCCTAAAATATTCACCCAATTGCAGGTGGTAGTGATCGACGAATGGCACGAGCTGCTGGGCACCAAACGCGGTGTACAGGTGGAATTGGGGGTGTCCAGGCTGAAAGGTTTTGGTTGGAAGTCTGAAGTCGGAAGCTGGGAGCCGGAAGTAAAAGACCCGGAACTTAAGACTCAGAACTTAAGACTTAAAATCTGGGGTATCAGCGCTACCATCGGCAACCTGGAACAGGCGTCGGATGTGTTGCTTGGCAATAATTTCCCGAAGGAGCAGGTGAAAATGATCCGGGCGTTTATTGATAAGAAGTTGGTAATCAAATCCGTCATTCCTGAAAACATCGAGAGCTATTCCTGGTCCGGACATATTGGGGTGAAGTTACTGCCACAAGTGATGGACATTGTAGCCAAAAGTAAGACCACGCTGATATTCACCAATACCAGGTCACAGTCGGAGATATGGTACCATGCTATCCTGGATAATTATCCGGAGTACGCGGGCATTATGGCGATGCACCACGGCTCGCTCGATAATGAGTTGCGTAATTGGGTGGAGCAGGCCTTACATGCTGAGGCATTAAAGGTGGTGGTATGCACATCGAGTTTGGACCTGGGAGTTGATTTCCGCCCGGTAGATACGGTGGTTCAAGTCGGTAGCCCGAAAGGAGTCGCACGCTTTATGCAACGGGCAGGCCGTAGCGGGCATGCTCCCGGAGCAGTATCAAGGGCCTATTATGTACCTACACATTCTTTAGAACTACTGGAAGGCGCTGCACTAAAGCAAGGTATTAAACAAGGCATCTATGAAAGCCGCGACCCGATGCTGCTTACTTATGATGTGCTGGTGCAATATATGGTCACGCTGGCGGTTTCGGATGGTTTCAGGGCTGATGATCTGTATAATGAATTAAAGACTACTTATGCTTTTGCCGATCTTACCCATAAAGAGTTTAATGAACTTTTGGAGTTCGTTACACACGGCGGCAACGTGCTGGCGCAATATGATGAGTTTTTAAAGGTGGAAGTGGAGAATGGATTATACCAGGTAAAAAGCCGTCGTGTAGCTATGCGTCACCGGCTGAGTATAGGTACCATCACCAGTGATGTAAGTATCCGGGTGAAATTTCTAAGCGGTAAAAGCCTGGGAACCATCGAAGAATCTTTTATCTCTAAATTAAAACCCGGGGATCATTTTTGGTTTGCGGGACAAAGCCTTGAGTTTATAAGAGTGAAGGAGATGAGCGCCTACGTAAGAAAATCGACTGCAAAAAAAGGAATAATACCAAGCTGGATGGGTGGGCGAATGCCTTTATCATCGCAACTGTCTGCAGTGTTTCGGGACAAGCTGGATGAAGTGGCCCATGGAATAGAAAATGATGAAGAAGTAGTTGCTCTTAAACCTTTGTTCAATTTGCAAGCTGAGCTGTCACATCTTCCGCAAAGCCATGAGTTTTTGATTGAGTCATTTCACTCACGCGAAGGGCATCATTTAATATTTTATCCGTTTGAGGGCCGCTTGGTGCATGAGGGGATGGCCTCGCTGCTCGCTTATCGTATTTCAAAGATCAAACCATTTTCGTTTTCCATCGCTATGAATGACTATGGGTTTGAGCTGCTGGCTGATGATGAGATCCCTATAGAGATGGCTTTAGAAGACGCCGGTTTCTTTTCCATCGATAATTTGCTGGATGATATTCTGCATAGCCTGAATGCTAATGAGATGGCGAAAAGGAAATTCAGGGATATAGCACATATTGGGGGCCTGGTGTTTACCGGGTATCCGGGACAGCCGGTAAAGAGCAGGCATTTACAGGCATCTACCTCGTTGCTCTTTGATGTGTTCAGCGAATATGAGCCTAATAATCTTTTGGTACGACAAGCTTATAATGAGGCGTTGGCTTTTCAACTGGAAGAATTTAGGTTAAGGGAGGCATTGCAGCGCATTGTTACCCAAAATATCATTCTTAAACAGATAGACCGGCCTACTCCATTTGCTTTTCCAATTATGGTAGATAGCCTGGGCCGGGAAAGGCTTACCACTGAAACTTTGGAAGAACGCATTGCCCGACTAACACGGCCTTATGGGCAGGACGAGGTAAACAAGCCACCTAAAAACCATGAGAAAGCAAAAGGCAGGGCGTTTAAAAGAGGATTATAGCTAATTATTGAAAGCAAAAACTGGAAGACATTGAGAAAAAGAAAGGAGTATATAGGTACAAAGCGATATACATGCCAGTACTTACAGTACTGCATAACCTAAACAAACTTTAGGCCTAATGTCCGGTTAATCGAATAACTTTTTACCCCTGATAACTATCGTAGCGATAATTAACACTATCGGTAAAACAGTTATGATTACCCCAACTAAGGTTTGTGCAGTCATTGGCTTTTTGAATTATGGTTCTAAAATTCTGCAAATATCATGCCTGTTTTTAATAACAGGCTATTTATTAACAATTTAGCACTTTTATATAAATCAAAATACTGGTGTTGAAACACATTGGGAATCATATTCCGCAAAAGTGTGGAAAACTTTATTTATTTGTGCAATATTTTCCACAATAAACAATTGAATATCAGCTTTATATTATAAGTAACTAAAGTAGATTTAAAATCAAGATAATTGGTTATTTTGCTATTAATCAGCGTATTTTTTGTAAAACACAATAGATTAAATTATCAGGAGGTATTGTGTAAGGATTATTAATCCTTACCGACAAATAAATATAAGTAAAATTTATAACATTTTGATAATGAATATGAAAAAAGTTAATCTGATCATTGTTGCGCTCTTTCTAATCGCATTGAGCGCATGCGGACAGACCCATCCGAAAGATAAAATAGTGCCCGGGAGCTCGGAAGATGTAAAAACTTATCCCGAAGCAAAGCCCAATGCTTACTGGAAAAATGCGTTATCGCCAGAGGCATACGATATTATGGTAAATAAGGGAACAGAGCCACCGTTCCATAATCCATATTGGAATAATCATGAAAAGGGTATCTATGTAAGCGCTGCTACCGGTAAACCATTGTTTAGTTCAGATGCTAAATTTGATTCGGGTACAGGCTGGCCGAGTTTTTTTAAACCCATCGATCCGAAAGCCATTATGATTGTTAAGGATTATTCGGATGGAATGGAGAGAGATGAAGTAGTTGAGCGCAGTACAGGTTTGCACCTGGGACATGTATTTGACGACGGTCCCGCGCCCACCGGATTGCGTTATTGCCTGGACTCGTATGCGCTGAAATTTGTGAAGGCGAAGTAAGAACGGCAGTTTTTATCCAACCATTATTCTTTCCTTCCCGCTATCATCATGTGCGGACTTAATGAAAGCAGCGAAGGGTCATTTTCGGTGACCTTCGCCAGCTCCATTATCTTTTCTTTCTTCTTTAAATCTGAACGTGTTTCAAAATAGTTTTTGTCCATCCATATCACGCCTTCAACGGCATAGGTATCCAGGTATATTAAACCGGCTTCATCAAATTCGGCTTTCAATTGCTCCGGGCGGTGATAATAAGCTGATGGCAATACTCCAGGCATACTTTTGGGTGGGGAATGGATACCACTTTTTAGTTCTTCCATACACATAGCAAATATCTCGGGCGCATGAATAAAACCGTTCAACAAGGCTGTTATAGTTGACGCAGTGTGATTGATCGCAAAGCCCAGTACAATGCCCTTAGGTTTCAAAACTCTTTTTGCTTCGGTTATTGCGCCGATTCTATCTGCTATTGATTGCAAATGATATAACGGCCCATGAAGGATCACTACGTCTGCTGAATTATCGGCGATCTCCAGCTTTTTGGCTTCGCCCAATACACTTTTAAACGGCTTCTTTGCTTTGGCCGATCGTTTATTCGCCTGACGAATATGCTTTTCAACGGGTTCGATCAATATCACCTCATGGCCTAAACCGGCTAACCATTCTGAATAAATACCTGGTCCGCCGCCTACATCTATAACTGTTCCTTTTTTAGGCAGATAGCGACTGATTAGTTCTTTATTCCGCTCAAACTCCAGCGGACCGAGGCCCAATTGTAAGCGCCCTTCTTCAGAAGTGTTTGAATAAAAATCGTCTATGTCGGAATTAATGAGTTTGGATGTGGCCATGATTATGTTCGAAGATAGTAAAGTTTGAACTTTTTTTGGTTTCAGTTTGTAACTGAAATCATGGATGACGTCAGTTTTAAACTGACCTTTATCAGTAGGCTTTAGTTGTAAACTGAAGCCAGTAGTAATAAAAAAGCCCTCAGAAAATCAATCCGAAGGCCCCGCTAACATATGCAGATATATTTATAGGTTCAAAAAATGATCGAAAGTATCGCTGCGGATACCCAGACGAAGTGTTTCCAGCGGGATCACTTCTGCAGGGGCTATATTGCCCAAACTCACATTGGCACCAATCAACTTAATAAACCACACTTGCTGTGCCTTTTGCGGGGCTTCCCAAATAATTTTTTCTTCTGGTATCTGGGTTAATATCTCATCTACCAAGCCCTGCCTTACTTCTCCCGAATCGCGATAAATGCCAACGTTACCACTTTCGCGTGCTTCGGCTATTACTTTCCATGATCCTGCCTGTAATTCTGCATCCATCAGTTTGATCCATTTGTATGGTGCGAATATTTTGGTTACATCCTTGGAGCCCACTTCTGATATCACTGTCACCTGCTCACTCAGTTTGCGAATGTAATCGCACTTTACTTCATGCTCAATCTCGATCGAACCATCAGAAACTTCAGCGTGTTCCATCTGGTATTTATCCAATGTCCGGCGATAATCGTCAAATTGATTGCGCACGATAAACGCTTCAAACAAAGTCCCGCCAAAATAAACGGGGATACCTGCTGCCCTGTATAGCTTCAACTTTTCATCCAGGTTAGGGGTAACAAACGATGTTGCCCAGCCTAGTTTCACAATATCTGTATACGGCCCCCCTACTTCAATAAAATCCTCAACCTGGCGCAAACTTAAACCCTTATCCATCACCATCGTAATGCCACTGTTTCGGGGTTTAACAGTGCGCTCCGGAATATTGTTTAAAGGGTAATTCATCGTTATTTATTTTAGTTATAGACTATAACAAAAAGTTTTAATGCTGCAAATATCACTAAAAAAACTAAAATACGCTAATGGTTTTGGTTTAAATCATGTAAAATATCCGATAGGAGGTTGGGAAATCGCTATCGGTTTTGTAGTCAAAATAGCTACATTTTTTTCGTAATTGTGTTGACAATATCCGGTAACTCCCATCGCGTATAAGAACCATCTCTTTAATTAAAAATGATCATGATGGAAAGTTCAAATTACAGAATATCACAGCCCATATCACTGAATGGGGTTCATGACATAACCATTTGCGACTATTCAATAAACGGAGGGTTACTTTCCTGCATTGACCTGGTTGATTGTTACAATATCCACATTACACAATGTGAGTTGCTCAATTCCGATCTGTCAGGGATCTCGTTAATAGGTTGTGATAATATTTTAATAGACAACTGTTATGTTGCCAATGTACTGGACGGGATACATTCCTTGAATGGCAGCAACATACAAGTGAAAAACAATAAGATAAAGAAAATAGGCCCCCAATGTATGCTAGTCAGATTTGAAAATACCGGAAATGATACCGCCGGCGCAAGTAGCTACTCGATAAACAACCAGTTCGAGTAAGAAAATAATGTGGTAGGTTTAGTGATTAAGTAAGGCCCCCGGGTGACCGGGGGCTGTTTTTTTTAAGATATTTTTTGAACGGTTTTGATACCAATTCAAGCCACTTACTTAGTATATCTGTTGACGATATCCAATATCACTTTGTTTTTCTGCAACTGCGGCAGATAATCGAACAGGATATAATGTTTCTCCGGATCTGAAGCTAATGCCAGTTCCAGGAAATTCAACGCTTCTTTGTAATTGCCAGAGGCGAACAAGTAAGCTACCATGCGATAATACAGTTCAGCTGCGTCCGGATTGTTCTTAATTGCCTGAGACATTACCTCTATGGCCTCGGTAAGTTTGCTCTGCTCATATAAAACAGAGGAATAATCCAACCAGGCGTCTACATCGATAGGGTTCAATTCAACCACCTTTTCGTAGGCTTGTTCTGCTTCAGGTATGTGGCCAAGTTTGTACTCAGCATCTGCTATGGCAAACCAATAATCAGCGTTGGCAATATCCAGGTCAAGCGCTTTTTTGTAAAAGTGCAATGCTTCAAAGTAGCGTTCCTCAAAATCAAGTGTCACGCCTATACCAAACCAGGCATCAGCCAGTTTGGAGTCCATTTTGACTGCCTTTTTGTAGAAAGCACGCGCATCATCCATCTGCTCCAGCTTTTCGTAGCATTCGCCAATGGCGCAATACGTATCTGCATTAGGCTGTTCGTACTCAAATGTCTGACGGTATACTTCTATTGCTTCCGCATATTTTTCCAGGTTCACCAAAGCATTACCTTTATTAAAATAGGCTGATGCAAAGCTGTCCTTGATCAATATGGCGTAGTCGTACGCATCAATTGCTTTTTCAAACAGGCTAAGCTTAGTATAAGCGTTGCCGAGGTTATACCAGGCAGCATAGCTATAAGGCTCGCTGTCGATGTATTGCATGTAGAACTGCACACTCTCCTCCTGGTTGTCCATCACGTCGTAGCAAAAAGCCAGTTCGTAAAGGGCATCCTGGTTTTCCATGTTCTGCTGCAAACATTGCTTTAGGTAGCTGATGGCCGTTTCATAGTCGCCCATGTTTTGGTACACATAAGCCAGGTGCAGCAAAATTTCGTCAGTTTCATCAGCAAGCTCAAGCGCCTTTTCATAATTCTCCAACGCTTCAGAGTAGCGCTCCATGCTTTCGTACAGGTTGCCGCGGATGAGATAAATATCCGCATCCGACGCTTCGAGCATAGCCGCCTTCTCCAGCGACACGAAAGCATCGCTGACACGGTTGGTGACAACAAAAAGTTGGGCTTGCTTAATTAAAAATACTGCCGCAAATGGATGTTGGTTACATGCGTACTCTACCACTTGCAGGGCCTTAGCCGGGTCATTCTTTTCGATGTAGTAGTCGATAATGTTTTCAAACGCCTGCGCATCAAAAAAATACTGGTCATGATTACGAATCATTTCTTCGTAACGCTCCACTGAGAACTTGGGGTCCTCAGTGAATCCAAATTCAAATTCTTCTTCCATTCAATATATTTTTAAGAACGCCAGCTGCCATTGATCTTCCCGACGTCATCGGGGTTTTAGGTCTAATTAGCCTTTGCTGAGATCAAATTACGATTAGTAAGCATCCTTAGTTACATCAAGTTTTCAACATTCACACATTCTTAACAAGGTTATTTACAAGTGCCTGACAATAAATGAAAAACATTTTTGGCGCTGTTAGCCTGGCAAAAGATGAGTGAAATAAATTGCCCTAAAGATTTTACCTTTGACAAATTTACGATTTATGAGCCTTAATATTTCAGAGATCCTTAATCATTTACATATCAACGACAATAATGATGCCTATAGTACAGGTGGTCAGTGGGGTAGTAGCGCAAGCGCTGATGTGAAGGTAATCACCTCCCCGGTTGATGGTAAAAAGATAGCTTCGGTGAAGCTGGCTACAGAGGAAGATTATAATAAAGTAATTGCGAAAGCAAGTGAAGCATTCAAAAAATGGCGTAGCGTACCCGCCCCAAAACGTGGTGAAATTGTACGCCAGATGGGCGAAGCTTTGCGTGCCAAAAAACAGGAATTGGGTGCACTGGTATCTTACGAGATGGGAAAAAGCTTACAGGAAGGTTATGGCGAAGTGCAGGAGATGATAGACATCTGCGATTTTGCTGTAGGCTTAAGCAGACAATTATACGGCCTAACCATGCAATCTGAACGTGCTGAGCACCGTATGTATGAGCAATATCATCCGCTGGGCATCGTAGGTGTTATATCTGCATTTAATTTCCCTGTGGCGGTTTGGAGCTGGAATGCCATGCTGGCCTGGGTTTGCGGGGATGTATGCGTTTGGAAGCCATCCGAAAAAACGCCTTTAACAGCTATCGCTTGTCAGCGTATTGCACAGGAAGTATTTGCTAAAAATGATGTACCCGAAGGCGTATCCTGCCTGGTAATTGGCGACAGGGTTGTTGGTGAATTAATGTCGAATGATGCACGCGTGCCATTGGTTTCTGCTACAGGTTCAACACGTATGGGTAAAGCCGTGGGTGCTGCAGTAGGTGCTCGTTTAGGCAGAAGCTTGCTCGAACTTGGCGGGAATAATGCCATTATTGTAAGTCAGCATGCTGATTTGGATACGGTGCTGATAGGTGCCGTGTTTGGCGCGGTGGGTACCGCCGGCCAGCGTTGTACTTCTACACGCAGATTGATCATCCATGAAAGCGTTTATGATCAGTTCAAACAGAAAATTGTAAAAGCCTACGGACAGGTGCGTATTGGTGATCCATTGGATCAAAATAACCACATGGGACCACTGATCGATACCGATGCAGTAAAACTATACCTGGATGCCATTGAAAAATGTAAAGCAGAAGGCGGAAAGTTTGTTGTTGAAGGCGGCAAACTGGAAGGTGCGGATTATGCATCAGGCTGTTATGTAAAGCCCTGCATTGCAGAAGTGGAAAATCATTATAAGATAGTTCAGCACGAAACCTTTGCTCCTATACTATATTTAATAAAATACAGTTCATTAGAGGATGCTATCGAGATGCAAAATGCAGTTCCTCAGGGGCTTTCATCGGCCATTATGACGAATAATTTGCGAGAGGCAGAACAATTCCTGTCGTTTGCTGGTTCTGACTGTGGCATTGCCAATGTGAACATAGGTACATCCGGTGCCGAAATAGGCGGTGCATTTGGCGGTGAGAAGGAAACAGGCGGGGGACGCGAGTCGGGTTCGGATGCATGGAAAGTGTATATGAGAAGGCAAACCAACACGATCAATTATTCAACTAAATTACCACTGGCGCAAGGCATTAAATTCGACCTGTAGCTTATATACTTAATATAGATGCGT
>Ga0207671_10005895_pt1 | contig 11115 bp, 9 predicted proteins | sample KBSC24metaG_FD_184352 | JGI IMG/M metagenome (GOLD analysis project Ga0207671, IMG submission 184352) | Corn rhizosphere microbial communities from Kellogg Biological Station, Michigan, USA - KBS C2-4 metaG (SPAdes) (version 2) | ecosystem: Host-associated > Plants > Roots > Rhizosphere > Soil... | reverse complement strand
CAACTCCTCCGAAACCATCATGCAGTTGCCCGACGAGATGCAGGCGTCCCGATCGGCGATCAGCCTCACCACGTCACCGCCAACGACAGCAACCCGTAGATGAAGTGGAACGAGCGGAAGTCGACGTCGGAGAACTCCTCGGCGAGTGCGAGATTGGGGAACCGGCGGAACAGCGCGGGCCAGGCGATCCGCATCTCCATGCGCGCCAGCGACGCGCCAAGGCAGTGGTGAACGCCGTGCCCGAACGCGAGGTGTCCCGGCGCACCGCGGTGGATGTCCAAGACGTCTGGCGACGACACGAATCCGGGATCCCGATTGCCGGCGGGCAGCGACGCGAAGATCAGCTCGCCCGCTGGAATCTTCACGCCAGAGATCTCGACGTCGGCGGTGGTGAACCGCGGAATTCCCGTGTGCACGATGGACAGCCAGCGCAGCAGCTCCTCGACGGCGGGTCCCACGGCGTCGGGGTCGTCGCGTACGGCGGCCAGTTGGTCGGGGTGCCGCAGCAGCGCAAGGGTGCCCAGTCCCAACATGTTCGACGTGGTTTCGTGCCCGGCGAGGAGCAGCAGGCTGGCGATCCCGACGAGTTCGTCATCGGTCAGTTCGTCACCGTGGTCCCGGATCAGCATTCCGAGGACGTCGTCACCGGGACGGCTGCGGGCCCCGTGCACCAGGGAGAGCATGTATGCGCGGCCCTGCCGCTGCAGCTCGAACCGTTCGGGGATCGGGATGGACATGTCGAGCTGACGCGCCGTGCGCGCCTGGAAGTCGGCACGGTCCTCGTACGGCACACCGAGCAACTCGCAGATCACCAGCGACGGGATGGGTAGCGCGAAGGCCTCGACGAGATTGGCTGGCGCACCGGCATTCTCCATGGCATCGAGGTGTTCGTCGACGATCGCGACGATGCGTGGTTCCAGCTGTTTGATCCGGCGGAAGTTGAACGCCGGGGTGAGCATGCGGCGCAGCCGCTGGTGTTCGGGCGGGTCGAGGCCCAGCAGGTTGCCCGCCCGGGCGGCGGCCTGTTCCTCCTCCGACATCGGTGGCGCGCCAGGCATTACGAACCCGGGCGGGCGGCCGTTGGAGAAGTGTTCGTGGTCCGACAGCACCAGCTTGACGTCGTCGTGACGGGTGATCAGGTAGACCTTCATGCCGAACGCGTTGACCACCGAGCGCACCCCGGTGCTCTCCCGGATCTCGCCGAGTTCGGCGGTCGGGTTGAACGCGTTGCGGCGCATGTGCACCGGCGGCAGCTCCGCAGCTTGGGTCATGCATTCGACGGTACCGACGATTTCAGGCCGGTGCGGGCGGGCAGCACGCGCAGCAATGCCCGATGGACGCCGATGAGTGGGACGAGGTCGACCGGAGACGGCGTGACGACTGCGGCCGATGCACGCTGGCAACGAGGATGAGGTCTGACGTCATGCCCCAGCCGGCCGTCTCTACGCGGGTCGCATGCGCGCGTTCGGTCCTGTTCTTCGTTGTCCGCGCGACGTGGCGCACCCCGTCGAAAACCGCCGCGATGAGCAGAATCTGAATGAATCCAATCATCACCACTGGCCAGGCCGTGCCGGCCAGGATGCCAAGTGCGGTTGCCTTCCTCAGCCCCGAGCGGTCGCCCATCAGGCAGCCGCAGAACACCATGCAACCGTTGACCGTCGCGCCCACCAGATAGGCGATGACGATCACGTCCCCTAAAGCGTGCATGCCGAGGCGCTGGCGTCGGAAGGGCTCCTACGACTCGCGCTGCGGAGCGTTGTGCCCGTCGGCCGCAGGTCCGGCCAGTGGCGGCCATGCGCACGTCTAGCAACCATTGAAACTCCCCGTCCACCCCGATGCCGCATGTTTAGCTGCCGCAGCGAGAAGGCGCGAGCTGCAGTCGAACGTGGCAAGTCCGGCGTTCCAACGTGAACACTCGCGCACGATTGCAGAACTTACCAGTGAGTCAGTTAATATTTACTAGATCGCCAATAGGCCGTCAAGCACTCCGTACATATTGGTATGTCGGGATCCGTTCCTGGCACCGAGCCGGTACCCCTCAGTGCGCCAGGAAGTCTTCCACCAGCTGGTTGACCAACGCCGGGTTCTCGAGGCCGGCCAGATGTGCGACGCCGTCGAGGATCACGAACGACGAACCGGGGATGGCGTCGGCCATCGCCTTGGTCTCGGGATTGGGGAACGTCGCGTCCTCGACGCCAGCGACGACCAGGACCGGCGTCGTGATCCTGCCGAGCAGCGCTCGTTGGTCGGGCCGCCGCGGCACCACGCTGCGCACCGCCCACGCACTCGAGTCGAAGTCGACGGCCTGCACGACGTCGCGCACGTAGGCGACGACGTCGGTCCGCTCGCGAAACGTGGTGGGCCCCAGGAACGCGTTGAGTACCGATCGCGTCAAGGGCGGCCGGATTCCGCCGAGCCATTCCGCCATTCGGAGCAGCAAGCCGTACTTCAACTTCTGCCGCCGGCCCGCGGCCGATGCCGTGCAGTTCATCAGCACGGCCTTGCCGATGCGGTCCGGATGGGTGGCAGCGAACGTTCCGCCGATCATGCCGCCCCAGGAGTTCCCGACGAGGTGCGCACGGTCGATGCCGAGCCCGTCGAGCACGTCGACGATGGTGCGCACGCACTCGTCGAACGTGAACGTGCTTGTGAGCGCCTGACTTTGGCCGTGTCCCGGCGGGTCGATCAACACCACCCTGTGGCGCCCGGCGAAGTGCGCGGCCTGCGCCTTCCACATGTCACCGCTCATCAGCAGGCTTGGCCAGAACAGGATCGCGTCGCCGTCACCGGCGGTTTGCACACTGATCCGGCCAAGGGCGGTGTCGACCGTGACGCGATCGAGTGTCGGCTGCACGCCACCCACGCTAGCGCGCTCAGTCGCGGTTGAGCGTGGCCTCCTCGAGGTCCAGCCCGTTGAGCACGGACCGGAGCACCTCGTCGTCGATGTGCCCCGAGTCCCGTTCGGCGATGAACGCCTCACGCTCGGCGGCCAGCATCTCCAGCCGCAACCGCTTGAACGCCGCCGACGGGCTCTCACCGATCTCGTCGTCGCCGCGTCCCAACCGGCGCTCCCACGCGGCATTCTGTCGACGGGTGTTCCAGCTCCGCAGGATCGTCGCCGCCCGCTGGTGCACGTCGGACTGTGCACGCTCCTCGGCCAGCAGCTCGTCGAGCCGGTCGGACGCCGCCTTGGCAGCCCTGGTCTGGGCGGCGGCCTCCTCGATGGCGTCGCGTGCGGCGTCCTCGTTCTGCACGTCGAGCACCTTGATCAGCCATGGCAGCGTCAGCCCGTGCAGCAGCAGCGTGCCGACGACCACCACGAACGTCAGGAAGACGAGCTGCGGGCGGCCCGGGAACTGCGCACCCGACGCCGTCGTCATGGGAACGGCGAAGGCCGCGGCGAGCGACACCACGCCGCGCATGCCCGCCCACGCGACGATGAACACTTGGGAGGGCGTCGGTTTCGGCTCGTTGGCGCGGATGCGCGGCGACAGCATCCTCGGCAGGTAGGCGAACGTGAACACCCAGATGATCCGGACGCCGATCACCGTCGCCAGCACCGCGGCGGATGCGGTCGTGAGGACGATGGCCGAGATCCCGGTGAGCTCACCGACCACGGTGGGCAGTTGCAGCCCGATCAGCAGGAACGCGAACGACTCCAGCACGAACTGCACGGCCCGCCACACCGCGCCGTCCTGCAGCCGGGTGGCGTAACTCGCGTGCGTCGACCGCTGCCCGATGATCAGTGCGGCCACCACCACCGCGATCACGCCGGAGCCGTGCACCTCCTCGGCGAGCAGGTAGATGAAGAACGGCGCAACCAACCCGATGGCGCTCTCCACCAACGGGTCGTCGAACCACGTCCGAATCGCGACGATCAGCCAGCCCAGCGCGCCGCCGACGACCACTCCGCCCGCGGCGGCAAGTGCGAACGTTTCGAGGCCCGACTCCCAGGTGGCGGCGGTGCCGATCGCGGCAGCCAGCGCGACCTTGTAGGCGGTCAGCGCCGTCGCATCGTTGAGCAGGCTCTCCCCACCGAGCAGGGTCATGATCTGGCGGGGCAGCCCGAGCCTGCGGCCGATCGCCGCGGCCGACACCGCGTCCGGTGGCGCGACGATGGCGCCAAGTGTCAGCGCCGCCGCGATGGTCAGCTCGGGCACCGTATGGAAGGCGACTACGCCCACGGCGAACGTCGTCGCGAGCGGCAGACCCACCGCGAGCATCCCGATCGGCCGCACGTTGCGGCGCAGGTTGACGTAGCTGCTCTCCAACCCCGCCGACCACAGCAACGGCGGCAGGATGACGAACAACACCAGGTTGGGCTCGAACTCGATGCCCTTCAGGCCGGGGATCGAGCCGGCGAGCAACCCCGCGACCACCAGGGCCAGTGGCGCCGAGACGTCGAAGCGGCGGGCCACTCCGGCCAGCAGCACCGACAGCACCAGCACCGCGAGCAGTGAGGCACCCACGTGGCCAACCTCCTATTCTTGGCGACATGCTCAAGAGATCGCGACGACGCGACGTAGATGCCGCGCCTCGTGTGTGCGAGCACCTGTCAGACGCCGCCGACGCGGCGGAACCCGAACCCCTCACCCCCGGTCTGTGCCAGGGATGCAGCGAACTCGGCGAGAGTACCTGGGCGCACCTGCGAATGTGCATGAGCTGTGGGCACGTGGGCTGCTGCGACTCGAGCCCGCATCAACACGCCGCGGCCCACTTTCACGAGACCGGCCACCCCGTGATGCGGTCGGTCGAGCCTGGCGAAACCTGGCGCTGGTGCTATGTCGACATCCGCCTGGATTGACTTCTCTGGCAGGCTAGACCGCGATGACTGAACCGACCGACCACCGACCCGTGGTCATGCTGCTCAGCACTGGCGGCGCCGGCCGCGACCTGGCCTTGGCATTCGAGCGGCTGGGTGCCGTCGCCCATACCGTCAACCAGGGCGCAGACGTCGGCGTGATCAATTCGTGGATCGACGAGGAGAAGCCGACCTACGTGGTCGCCGACTCGTCGGAGATCTCCACCGACGTGCTCATCGCCGCGGCCGAGCACGACGCCGTCGAGGTGTTTCCGACCCCGCGCGGCGCCCGGCTGAGCCTCGACCGCGAAGGTCTGCGACGGCTGGCGGCAGACGAGCTCGGGCTGCCGACCGTGCCGTTCTGGTTCGCCGGTTCGGAGGAGGAACTGGCGGTCGTCGCCGAGCATGCGGGATTCCCGCTGGTCGTGACGCCGGTCGCGGGGCCGCCTACCGAGGGGCAGTCGGTGCTGACCAGGCAGGACGACGTCGAGCCCGCGTGGCACCGGGCCATCGCCGGTGGGCACGCGCCGAGCCGAGTGCTGGTGGAGACCGTCGTCGAGGTCGACGACGAGGTCACCATGCTCACCGTGCGCAGCGTCGGACCGTCTGGGCCGACGGTGCAGTTCTGCGAACCGATCGGCCACCGGCAGACCAACGGAGGCCCGTTGGAGACCTGGCAGCCGCACCTGATGTCGCCCGCCGCCCTCGATGCGGCGCGGTCGATCGCCGCGAGGATCGTGAACTCGCTCGGCGGGCGTGGCGTTTTCAACGTCGAGTTGCTCGTCAAGGGCGACGAGGTGTACTTCTCGTCGGTCCGTCCGCGGCCCGACGACGTCGGCCTGGTGACGCTGCGGTCGCAGCGCCTCTCCCAGTTCGAACTGCACGCCCGCGCGATCCTCGGGCTCTCGGTCGACACCATCATGATCTCGCCTGCCGCGGCCGAGGTGCTGCACGACGGACCGGTCACCGGAGTGCTTGCCGACGCCCTCGACGTGGCCGAGAGCGACGTGCGCGTGCTCGACGGGGTGTCCGTAGCGCTGGCCACCGCACCGGACGTGGTCCGCGCGCGTGACCGTGCGCACCAGGTGTTGGCTGCCCTGCGCAAGCCGGAAGCGTGACCGAGCCCGAACCGGAGGCCGACCGGCCCACGATCGCGCCGTTCCTTGGTGCACTCGTAGTCGTGGTGCTCATCGTGATCGGAATCGTGGTGGCCAACTCCTTCGGCGACGACGGCCCAACCCCCGAGCAGGACGTGAGTCGGGCGATCGTCGGCCAGAACGATGCCATGCAACGGCAGAGCTTCTCGGGCTTCCGCGACTTCACCTGCCATGCCGAGCAGGGCACTGAATCCGACTTCCTTGCTCGCCAACGTGATTCAGTGGCCAAGAACGGTGAACGCTACGTCGACGGAGTGCGGGAAGTCCGGATCGACGGCGACACGGCCGTGGCCAAGGTGACCTACCACTTCGGCAACACCCCGGATGCCACCTCGGGAGCGGAACTGACCGTCGCGCACGAGGACGGCACGTGGAAGGTGTGCTCGCCCGCCTCCAGTTAGGTATGGGAGACTCGCGATCGTGAGCTACGCGGGAGACATAACGCCGCAGCAGGCCTGGGACCTGCTGAATGACGATCCCGAGGCCGTGCTCGTGGACTGCCGCACCTCCGCCGAATGGCGCTTCGTCGGTGTGCCCGACCTCTCCGGCCTTGGGCGTGAGGTCGTGTACGTCGAGTGGAATGGCAGCGACGGCAAGCACAACGACGGCTTCGTGGACGACCTGATCGCGGCAGGCGTGACGCCGGGCGAGCGGCCGGTGGTCTTCCTGTGTCGCTCCGGCAACCGCTCGATCGGCGCCGCCGAGGCGGCCACCGAGGTGGGCATCGCGCCCTCGTACAACGTGCTCGACGGCTTCGAGGGGAACCTCGACGAGCAGAAGCACCGCGGCGGCACGGGCTGGAAGGCCATCGGGCTCCCTTGGAGGCAGTCATGACCGAGCCGCAGGGGCGAGCGGAGCGACGGGAAAACGGTGAAGTGCCGTCGGTTCGCATCCCCGCCCAACTGCCCGACGGCGTCAGCCAGGCCACCATCGGCGTGCGCGGTGGCCTGCTGCGATCCGGTTTCGAGGAGACGGCCGAGGCCCTCTACCTCACGTCGGGCTACGTCTACGAGACCGCCGCCGACGCGGAGAAGGCGTTCACCGGCGAGATCGACCGCTACGTGTACTCGCGCTACGGCAACCCCACCATCTCGATGTTCGAGGAGCGCCTGCGCCTGATCGAGGGTGCGCCCGCGGCGTTCGCGACGGCCACCGGCATGGCCGCCGTGTTCACCTCGCTTGGCGCCCTACTGGGTGCGGGAGACCGGCTGGTCGCCGCGCGCAGCCTCTTCGGTTCGTGCTTCGTGGTGTGCAACGAGATCCTGCCGCGCTGGGGCGTGGAGACGGTGTTCGTCGACGGTGAGGACCTCGCGCAGTGGGAGGAGGCACTGTCAGTGCCCACCCAGGCCGTGTTCTTCGAGACGCCATCCAACCCGATGCAGTCGCTGGTGGACATCGCGGCGGTCTGCGAACTCGCGCACGCGGCTGGCGCAAAGGTGGTGCTGGACAACGTCTTCGCCACTCCGCTGCTGCAGCAGGGATTGCCGCTGGGTGCCGACGTGGTGGTCTACTCGGGCACCAAGCACATCGACGGTCAGGGCCGCGTGCTCGGCGGGGCGATCCTCGGCGACAAGGAGTACATCGACGGTCCCGTGCAGACGCTGATGCGCCACACAGGTCCGGCGATGAGCGCGTTCAATGCCTGGACGATGCTGAAAGGTCTTGAAACGCTTGCCGTTCGGGTGGACTACTCGAATCGGTCGGCGCATCGCATCGCCGAGTTCCTGGAAGCTCATCCGGCGGTGTCGTGGGTCAAGTACCCCTTCCTGGAATCGCATCCCCAGTTCGACCTCGCCAAGCGGCAGATGCGCGGAGGTGGAACGGTCGTGACGTTCGAATTGGCGGGCGGCACCAAGGAGCGGGCGTTCGAGGTGCTCGACAAGTTGCAGGTCATCGATATCTCCAACAACCTCGGCGACGCGAAGAGCTTGATCACCCACCCTGCCACCACCACGCACCGGGCGATGGGGCCCGAGGGCAGGGCGGCAATCGGACTGGGCGACGCGGTGGTCCGGGTGTCGGTGGGTCTCGAGGGCACCGAGGATCTGATCGCCGATCTCGACCGGGCGCTCGGCTAGCCGCCCGGGCGAGCGAAGCGACGGGAGAAACCGATGTCCAAGGCGAGTGCGGCCAAGAAGGCACGGCGCAAGCGGCGCCTGGTCGCGCGCAACGAGCGGTGGCTGCCCGACGAAGTTCATGCCGACGTCGAGGGCGTGGCCCTGATCGCGAGCGAAATCATCGCGCGGGGTTGGGAATTCGACCGCGAGTTCTCCACAGAGAACTTCATCACCTGGTTCTATCCGCCGTCAGGGGTCGAGGTGGACGACGACTCGGTCGAACCGGTGACCAGGATCTGGCTGAACGAGCCCGACGAACCGCACGTGATCCTGGTCGGCTCGGGGGAGAACGACGGGGACTACCAGTTCACCGTCGAGCAGCTCTTCGCCCGCCTCGACGAGATCGAGACCTACCGGATGGGCGACCCACCGCTCGTCGTGGACTAGTCGCGCGCTGCGCTGGCGTATAGCCAATTCAGAGATCTCACAAAGCAGGTACTTAACTCCGCTAACCATGCTGGGTGTCAGCCGCGTACCGCGACTGTCCAGGTATGGGAGAGGAGTTGTTTCGACATGAGAACCAAGAAACTGCTGGCTGGTGTGGTCCTTGCTGGTGGGCTGGCTGCGGCCGCGGTGAGCGCGGGCGCAGGTCTGGCCGAGGCGGCACCCGGTCCCGGACCTGGGCCCATTCCCGCATGGGGCGGACCGCCTCCCGGACCCGGATGGGGGCACCACGACGACCATCGGTGGGACGGTGGCGGTGGTCCCGGGTGGGGCGATGAGGGCCCGTGGGGACCCGCGGGCTGGGCAGGTGGGTGGCAGCCGCCTGGTGGAATCTGCGTCGGCGACCTCTGCGTCTAGGCGCGCATTCGGCCCGTCCGAACCTGTGAATCGCGTTATAGTCGGCGCGTGACCAGCGGTGATGCGCTGACGGGGCGGGACGTCGAACTCACGACCCTGCGCCGTGCGCTGAGTGGGGTCGGCAATTTCGCGGGCGTGATGATCGCCGGTGCGGCGGGAGTTGGCAAGACGCGCCTCGCGCGCGAGTTGCTGCAGCAGGCCGCCTCGTCGGGCACGCGCACCAATTGGGTGGTCGGAACGGCGTCGGGGCGCCCGATTCCCTTGGGCGCGTTCAACGCCGCCCTGGTGGGCACGGACTTCGCCGACGTCGCCAACCCCGTGCCCAGTGTGCGGCGGGTGATCAATGCCCTTGTCGCGCAGCAACGGAGTGGGCGGTTCGTCCTCGGCATCGACGACGCACATCTGCTCGACGAGTTCTCCGCGCACGTCGTGCATCAGCTCGCGCAGACCCGCGAGGCTCGCCTGGTCGTGACCCTTCGCACCGGCAGCGACGAACCGGATGCCATCAAGGCGTTGTGGAAGGACGGCCTGCTCGCCCGCCTCGATCTCGAGCCGCTGTCCGCGGCCGCGGCCCGCACCATGGTCGAGAGTGCGTTGAACGGCCCGATCGACGCACACAGCGCGCAACGGTTCTTCCGACTCACCGGCGGCAACGCCCTGTTCCTGCAGCGGCTGGTCAAGGATCAGGTGGCGGCGGGCCGGATCCGGCAGGTGGCAGGCGTGTGGATCTGGGACGGCAACGTGGCCGTCTCGCAGAGCATGAGCGATCTGGTGGGCAACGAGCTGAACCGGTTGGCGCCCGAGGTCGCCCTGGTGGTGGACACCCTCTCGCAGTACGAGCCGCTCGGGGTCGACATGCTGGCCGAGGTGGTGGGGCGCGAGCACCTGGCCACGGCCGAGCAGATGCACCTGGTCACCGTCGAGCGCTCAGGGGGTGAGCTGACGGCGCGGCTGGCGCATCCGCTGTATGGCGAGTTGCGACGGTGCACCGCAGGCGAGATGTACCTGTCCAAGGTGCGTGGGGTGCTCGTCCAACGACTGGCAGGCCGGGCCGACAACGATCCGCAGACGACCGTGCGCCGGGCGCTGCTGACACTGGAATCCGATCTGCCCGCCGATCCCGAGCTGTACCTGGAAGCCGCGCGGCACACGATGAAGCTCCTCGACCTCGACCTCGCCGACCGGCTTGCCACCGCGGCTGCCGTGTCCGGCATGGCGGAGGCGGTCGAACTTCAGGCGATCAACCGGCTGGTGGCCGGGCGGGGCGAGGTCGCGGAGGAGTTCTTGCGCGACCTCGCTGCGCACGCCGACACGAATCGGCACCGCTGGGCGACGCTGCGGGCCGTCAATCTGATCTGGATGCTCGGCAGGCCCGCCGAGGCGGCGGCCATTCTTGCCGATCTCGAGGCAGGGCCCGAGACCGATGCCGAGCGCGCAGGCCGCCTCGCCGTAGAGGCGTGTGTCGACGCAGTCTTTACCCGGTGCGTCGATGCCGAGAAGAAGGCAAGTGCCGCATTGGAATTCAGGGAGCTGGCCGACATCAACGCGATGGTGGCGTCGGTGGCGCTGATGATGGCATCGGGCGCACTCGGGCGTGCCGACGTCATCACCCCGGTGGCACGCGCTGCGCTCGACCGGGCGACCAACTCCTTCGAGACGGCGCACATGAGGTTCTGGTTGGGCGGGGTGTATGCCAGGGCCTGTCGCCTGACCGGACGCATCCACGAATGCCATGGCGCCGCGACGGCCCTGTTCGGCATGGCCAACGACATGCCTGGTCTGGCCTACGCCAATCTGGTGTTCCTGATGGGCGCCGCCGAGATGATGCGCGGCGACCTTCGGGCCGCCGAGAAGTTGCTGCACGAGGCGTTGGCCAGAGTCGAGAACCACGGAATCACAACGGGTTTGCGGCCCGCATGCACGTTCGCGTTGGCGGAGACGCATGCCAAGCTCGGTGAAGCCGAGGCCGCCGCGGCGATGCTTGCCGAGGCGCGCCAGTGCGCTAAACCGGACTTCCTGTTCATGCAGACCGCGCTGGCGACCGCAACCGGCTGGACGTTGGCCGCCGGTGGTTCGCTGACGAGCGCCATCGAAACAGTGCTCGCCGAAGCCGCCGTCGCCCGCGATCGGGGCCAACCCACCCACGAGCTGTCCTGTCTGCAGGCGGCCGTGCAGTGGGGCGTCACCGACGAGCTGCCCGACGTCGCCACCCGTGTCAGGACGCTGGCGAAGGAACTGG
>Ga0207671_10005885_pt1 | contig 11131 bp, 7 predicted proteins | sample KBSC24metaG_FD_184352 | JGI IMG/M metagenome (GOLD analysis project Ga0207671, IMG submission 184352) | Corn rhizosphere microbial communities from Kellogg Biological Station, Michigan, USA - KBS C2-4 metaG (SPAdes) (version 2) | ecosystem: Host-associated > Plants > Roots > Rhizosphere > Soil... | reverse complement strand
TTTCGAAGGGAGACTACATCGTCGCGGTGAACGGTAAAGAGTTGCGGGTGACCGACAACTACTGGCGGTCGTTCAACCTGCTGCCGGGCAGCAAGTTCGAGTTCCTGGTGAACTCGGCTCCGAAGCCGGAGGGTGCATGGACGGTGGAACTGGAGCCGTTGACACAGGTGGCGCAGAGCAATCTGGAATACGAACGCTGGGTGGCGACGCGAAAGGCGTCCGTCAAGGAGATGACGAAGGGACAGATCGGGTATCTGCATATTCGTGCGATGGACGCACCTTCGCTCGCGCGCTTTCAGCGTGAACTGGTGGAGAATCTCGACAAGAAGGCCCTGATCATTGATCAGCGTTTCAATGGGGGCGGGGGCATCGATCAGGAGTTGCTGGGGATTCTGGCCCAGCGAACGCGATATCAGACGACGCAGGGTCGGGACTCAGTGATCCTGAACAGACCCAGCCAGGCGTTCTTCGGGCCGATGGCGGTGCTGCAGAATGAACGGTCCGCGAGCGATGCCGAAATGTTTCCGGAAGGCTTTCGGGCGTTGGGGCTGGGGAAGGTGATCGGAGTTACAACGATGGGAGCCGTGATCGGGACGGGCTCATTCACACTGCTCGATGGCTCCGCGCTGAGGACGCCCGGTGCGGGCGTGTTCGGTGCAAAAGGGCAGAACCTGGAGAACTACGGAGTGCCTCCGGATGTTCTGGTGGATAACGGTCCTGCTGATTTTCTTTCTGGCCACGACAGGCAGGTTGAAAAAGCGATCGAAGTTCTCACGGCACAGATCAAATAGCCGAGCGGGCCGAGGCGGCATGGGGAGGCTGACGTTTACTGCCAGCCTCCGCCGAGCGCACGATAGAGATTTACGACTGAGACCAGTTCATCGCGCTTGAGCCGCGCCAGGGCAAGATCTCCCTGGAAGAGATTTCGTTCGGAGTCGAGAACCTGCAGGTAGCTGTCGAGCCCGCCGGAATAACGCAGATTCGAGAGGCGTACAGAGTCGCGCAGAGCAGCCACGAGTAATTCCTGTTCAGCGCGTTGTTCCGCAATTCGCCGGTAGCTGACAAGGGCGTCAGAGACTTCGCGGAACGCGGTCTGGATCGACTTTTGGTAAGTGATCAGCGCTTCCTGTTTCTGTGCTTCCGTCAGGCGAACGCCGTTCCGGATCCGGCCAGCATTGAAGATGGGCAGCGTCACGCTCGGAGTGAAGTTCCAGTCGCGCGCGGGACCGGTGAAAAGGCCGGTGAGAGCCCGGCTTTGGGCACCCAGCAGCCCGGTCAGTTCGATTTGTGGAAAGTACTGTGCTTTGGCCGCGCCGATGTTGGCGTTCGCTGCAATCAGATACTGTTCCGCCTGACGGATATCGGGGCGCCGCTCCAGAAGGTCCGCCGGAAGACCAGCGGGAATGGATTCAGGGGGACGGAGATCGTTCAGATCCTTGCCGCGCTCGATGGACTGGGGATTTTGCGCCAGCAACAGACTGAGTTGATTTTCGGTCTGTTCGATCTGACGCTGCGCCGATGCAATCTGTGAGGTAGCGGTAAAGAGGAACTGCTCGGCCTGGCGCACGTCGAGCATAGTGGACGTACCGCCGTTCTTCCGAAGGGTGGTGAGCCGGAGTCCGTCTGTGGCGACCTGCCTCGTCTGATTGGCAATCGTGAGTTCCAGGTCCGCTTCGCGCAGATTGAAATATCCGGAAGACACATCCCCGATGAGTGTCGTGACGACGCCGCGCCGGCCTTCTTCGCTGGCCAGGTAGTCAGCACGCGCAGCTTCATTCAGGCGCCGGATACGACCCCAGACATCGAGTTCCCAACCAAGAGTGAAGCCTTCCTGGTGGTAGGCGACATCGAGAGGCGTGCCTTTGGGAATGAAGGTGATGGAGCCGACGGAAGAGCCGCGGGAGACGGTAAATTGCCCGTTGGCGTTCAGGGTGGGTAACTGGCCGGATCTTGAAATCCCCAGTTGAGCGCGCGCTTCGAGAACCCGCGCCGACGCGATGCGCAGGTCGAAGTTCTGATCGAGAGCTGTTTTCACCAGAGCGGTCAGCTTCTCATCTTTGAAAACGTCGAACCACTTCGTATCGGCAAGAGAAGCGGAACCAGTTGCAGGGTTGCCGTCCTGCACTCCGCGAAACTGCGTCGGCGGTTTGATTTCGGGCCTCTGGTAGTTCGGCCCCACTGCGCAACCCGACAGCAGAAGGAACAGTGGCGTTGCGAAAAGACTACGGCGCATCAGTCATTGCCTCCGGCGGGCGAAGGCTCCGGCAGCGAACCGGGGCGCGCTTCCGCCCGTCGTTCTTTGAAACGATCGATCACGACGAACAGCACGGGTACGATGAACACCGCGAGCACAGTGGCGGCCACCATACCGCCAAAGACGGCGGTTCCCAAAGCCCGGCGGGAAGCGGCGCCCGCGCCATTCGCAAACAACAGCGGAGCGACGCCCAGCAGAAAGGCAAATGAGGTCATCAGAATGGGCCTGAGACGGAGGTTGGCAGCTTCCATCGCGGCCTGCTGAATGCCCATCCCCTCCTCACGGCGAAGCTTGGCAAATTCGACAATCAGAATCGCGTTCTTCGCTGCGAGACCGATCAGGGTCACGATGCCGATCTGGGTGTACACATCGTAAGCGTAGGAGCGAAGCCAGGTAGCAGCGAGAGCGCCAAAGATGCCGAGAGGAACAGCAAGGATGACAGCAAAGGGAATGCTCCAGCTCTCATACAGAGCAGCCAGAAACAGGAAGACGAGAACACCGGCGAAGCCGAAAATGAAACCCTCTTTCCCCTCAGCCTGTTTCTCCTGAAAGACGGTGCCGGTCCACTCATAGCTGAAGCCGTTCGGCATGATCTTTTTCGCGACATCTTCCATGGCTGCTGCCGCCTGGCCGGAACTGTATCCAGGTGCCGCGCTACCGATCAGTTTGGCGGTTCGGTAGCGGTTGTAGTGGTAGACGACCTCTGGCCCGGTCATGGGCGAGACGTCCACCAGAGTGCTGAGCGGAACCATTTCTCCTCCTCCCGTGCGGACGTAGAAACGCCTGATGTCGTCCGGGCGGTCGCGGAATTCCGGCTGCCCCTGGAGCAGCACCTGCCACGTGCGCCCGAACCGGTTAAAGTCGTTCACGTAAAGGCCTCCAAGGAAAGTCTGGAGCGCGTTATAGACGTCTGTAACAGGGATGCCGAGGGTTTGAGCTTTATCGGTATCGAGCTTGACGTTGTACTGAGGAACTGTGTCCCGAAAGAAGCTGACCACCTGAGCGAATTCGGGGCGCTTACGAGTTTCCGCGATCAGCTGATCGGAGACGTCGGCCAACTGGTGGATGTCCGTGGAACCGGAGCGATCCTCGAGCATAAACTCGAAGCCGCCGGAAGTACCGAGACCGAGAATCGGCGGGAGACCAAAGCAGAAGATAAAAGCCTCCGGGACGGTACCGAATAATTGTCCCTGCGCTTTGCCCACGATCGCGTTGAACTGGAGACCGGCCGATTTGCGCTCCTCCCAGGGTTTGAGGGTCGCGATGATTGTCGCGACGTTCGAATTGTTTGTGGAAGTCAGGAAGTCGAAGCCGCCGAACACGGTCACGTCCTTGACCCCCGGTGAGTCCTGCAGGATCTTCTCGGCGCGGGCTGTGATCGCGCGAGTGCGTTCCAGCGAGGCACCGTCGGGAAGCCGCACCGCGGCGAAGAAGACGCCCTGATCTTCGTCCGGAAGGAAGCCGCCGGGCAGGCTTTTGAAGAGCACCCCGCCGAGCCCGAAGAAGACCAGCAGACCGACGATGGCGAGCGCGGAGCGCCGGATCAGAGTGCCGACGCCGCTCAGATAGCGGTTCTTTGTCCATTCAAAACCAGTGTTGAAGCCGCCGAACGCCTTACCGAGCAGACCCTTCGATTCCGTCTTCGGACGCAGGAGCATCGCGGAGAGAGCAGGACTGAGCGACAGCGCGCTGAATGCGGAGATCAGGACTGACGCAGCGATGGTCAATGCAAACTGTCGATAGATGAGACCGCTGATGCCGCTCAGAAAGGCCACCGGAATAAATACGGCTGCCAGGATCGCGGCAATTGCGACGACCGGGCCGGAGACTTCTTCCATGGCCTTCAGGGTGGCCTCTCGCCGTTCCATTCCCTCATCGAGATTGTGCTGCACGGCTTCGACGACGACGATCGCGTCGTCAACAACGATGCCGATGGCAAGAACGAGACCGAACATGCTCGTCATGTTGATCGAGAAGCCGAGCAGTGGGAAGAGAGCGAAAGTACCAACCACTGCTACCGGGACCGTGCAGAGCGGAACCAGGGTTGCCCGCCAGCTCTGCAGGAAGACGAAAACCACGCAGATCACCAGAAGGACCGCGATAAACAGAGTCTCGACCACATCCGCGATCGCGGCGCGAACGAATTTCGTCGCGTCGTAAGGGACGGCAAACTGCATGCCATCCGGGAAGGTCTTCGAAGCTTCCTTCATGAACGCCGTGACGCGATCCGCGGTTTCGACGGCGTTCGCTCCGGGTGAGAGGTAGACCGCGATGATCGACGACGGCTTCCCCGACGTTCGGCTATAAGACTTATAGTCCTGGGCTCCGAGCGCTGTGTCGGCGACATCTTTCAGGCGAAGCAGCGAGCCATCCGGATTAGAGCGGAGCACGATTTCACCAAACTGTTGAGGGTCAACCAGTCTTCCGGAAGCATTCACGGGGTATTGAAAATCCGTGCCTCGGGGAACAGGAGGCTGACCAATGGCGCCTGCAGGATTCTGCCGGTTCTGCGACTGAATGGCGTTGGAAATATCAGTGGCGGTAAGACCCAACTTGGCCATCTTGTCCGGGTTCGCCCAGATGCGCATGCCGTAACTCTGGCTGGCGGCGAGACGGGCATCGCCTACGCCTTTAAGACTCCCGATGCGGTCGAGAAGGTTGATGGTCGCGTAGTTGTTCAGGAACAGATCGTCGTACAGGCCTTCATTAGCAGTCACGCTGACCGCCATCAGAAACGCAGAGGAGACCTTTTTAACTGTGACGCCCTGGCGCTGTACTTCGGGAGGCAGAATCGGCAAGGCAAGGTTCACCTTGTTCTGCGTTTTCACCGTGGCCAGATCGATGTCTGTGCCCAGTTCGTACGTCACGTCGATGGTGAGCACACCATCGTTGGAACTGCGCGAAAAGAAGTACATCATGCCATCGAGCCCGACAAGTTGCTGCTCGATTGGCTGGGCGACGGTCTTTTCCAGGTCCTGCGAGTTGCCGCCGCGATACTGTGCGGTGATCTGAACCACTGGAGGAACGATCTCGGGATAGCTGGCAACCGGGAGCGAGGGAATCGCGACGGCGCCAATGATTACAATGACGATCGCTATGACAATCGCGAAGATAGGGCGATTGATAAAGAATTTTGCCATGCAGTTTTTCCTTGGGTTCTTACGAGCAGGAGGGGCGTCCTGGCTACGGTCTTACTTTTTGGGTGGCTGCGGCTTGTAGGGCTGCGTGGTCACTGTAGCGCCGGCGCGGATTTTCAGTGTTCCTTCGACAACTACGCGGTCGCCCGGGTTCAGCCCCTGATTGATAATCCAGCCGTCGCCCACGCGGTCACCCGGAACGACGCTGCGCACCAGAACCTTATTATCCGGACCTACGACGAACACCGACTGAAGGCCCTGCAGTTCCAGCACGGCACGCTGCGGAACAACCAGGGCACCACGCCGTTCTTCCAGCTGAAAGCGAACTCGCCCGAACTGCCCGGGGAGAATATCGTGTTTCGGGTTTGGAAACGTGGCCTGCAGCTCCAGGGTACCGGTTTTGGGATCCACCTGATTCACGGTGTTCTGGATGTGCCCAACATACGGGTGTTCCGTGCCATCAGCCAACAACATATGGAGCGAGAAGGAGGAAGGCGCCGGTCTGTCCTTGCGGTTCTGGTAAGTAAGATACTCGCCTTCGCTCACTTTGAAACGAACCCAGATTGGATCGAGCGGAACAATCGTAGTAAGAGGTGTGGCGGCGTTCTTAGAAACCAGACCTCCTACAGGTATAAGAGAGTCACCGATACGCCCGGAGACAGGAGCGCGGATCGCCGCATATTCAAGATTCAGTTCAGCATTTCTTAACAGCGCTTTATTCGAATCCACCTGGGCGCCAGCTGTATCGATCTGCGCCGTAGTGGAAAGACGGTTCTGCTGAACATTCGCGCGGCGTGCGGCGACGTTTGCCTCGTTTGCATCCAGCGCGGCGCGGGCATTGTCGAGGTCCTGCTTTGGCGCGGCTTCTTCTTTAGCGAGCGGCTCCAGACGAGCTACGTCCTGTTTGGCCTTCGCGAGGTTTGCGTTGGCCTGCGCGAGATCAGCTTGCGCCTGAATCAGTCCCACCTGGTTCTTAGCGAACTCCAGGTTTGCCATGGACTGTGCCAGATCCCCTCTGGCCTTGGCAACTTCCGCCTCATATGGCCTCTTATCCAGCTCATATAAGATTTGCCCTTCTTTTACATCAGAACCGACTGTAAATAAGCGCTTCTGGATAAAGCCATCCACTCGGCCACGAACTTCCACCAGATCGCGTGCAAACGTCTGAGCCGAGTATTCGGCATAGATAGGAGCATCAGTGGGGGTGACCTGCAATACAGAGACAAGTGTAGGAGGAGGGGCCGCAGCAGACTTATCGGCTTTTACACTTTGGCCGCAGGCAATAAGAAACGAGATACAAACAAATAACAACACGTACAAAATGGGTCTAAATCTTCGCATCTTATTAGAAACCGTCTGGGGTTTTGGATGCGTCTATGTTTTCTCGGGATTCGCCTTATCCTTGCGTGGTTCTTTGCCAGGAAGTGCTGCTGGGTTCTCCTGAACTCTTTCTTTATACTGGCCCCGCAGCCCTGAGCCGAGTGCTACGGCTGACTCTCCGTACTTATCCCGCAGCTTGTCCGCAGCGCTGAGAGCAAGACGCCAGCGCTCACTGCGTCCGCCGTCCATCAGGTCCAGCTGGCCTGTAACACTATCGAAACCAGTCGCCTGTATCCCAATGAGGCGCACGGCCTGCGACCTGTCCCAGTTCGCGTGCAGTAACCGCCTCGACTGTTCGATGAGGTCGATGTCCAGTTGAGTGGGCTGAGTAAGAGAGTGCGCGCGGGTGATGGTGGTGAAGTCGGAGTAGCGAAGCTTCAGCTGAATCGTACGGGTGTGCAGATCATGTTCGCGCAGGCGTCGTGCGACCTTTTCAGCGAGGTGTGCCAGTGTGGCTTCGAGGCGTTCCGCATCCCTCGTGTCTTCATTGAATGTGTGCTCGTGGCTGATGGATTTCGGGTCAGCCCTCTCGCCGATTTCTCCGTCGAACCAACCACCCGCATCGAGTCCCTGTGACTTCCCTGCGAGTGCCAGACCCCATTTGCCGAAGCGCGCAACCAGCAGCTTTTCATCCAGAAGGGCAAGGTCACCGATGCGGCGGATTCCAATGGCGTGCAGGTTCTTTTCCATCACTTTGCCGACGCCGGGGATTTTCTTAACCTCAAGTGGCGCAAGATAGCGCGCCTCCATCCCAGGCAGCACGTGGAGGATGCCGTTGCGCTTCGCCTGATCCGAAGCAATCTTGGCAACGAGACGGGACGTCGCGATCCCAATGGAGCAGTTCAGATCAGTCGCTTTCTTCATTGCCTCGTGCAACTGATGCGCGGCACGGAGAGGCGGGCCCAGCAGACGGTCAGTGCCCGTCATGTCGAGATAAGCTTCGTCGATGGACGCCATCTCGACTACAGGAGAAAAGCTGTTCAGCACTTCAAAGACCCGTCCTGAATACTCGCGATAACGATCTGGATGACCTTCAACGAAGATCGCGTGGGGGCAGTGCTGATAGGCCGTCCGAAGCGGCATGGCAGAGTGCACGCCGAATTTGCGGGCTTCGTAAGAGGCGGCGGAGACAACGCCACGGTCGTTATGCTTGCCGCCGACAACCACGGCCTTGCCCCGGAGAGAGGGGTCGTACAGTTCTTCCACCGACACGAAGAATGCGTCCATGTCTACGTGGAAAACAGTGCGGCTCACGGCATCTCGAAGACTAACACGCGCGGAATTCCTGCAAGATCCGAAAAGACCTGCAGATCGTGCCACCCCTCCCGGAGTGCAGATACGGCCTCCATCTGACCGAACCCGATTTCCAGCGCGAGGAGACCACGGGCCTTGAGGACGCGCCTGGCTTCAGGGATGAGCCGTTCGTAAATATTCATGCCGGATTCGCCCGCAAACAGGGCAAGGTGCGGCTCCCAGTCGCGAACCTCACGCTGCATCGAGGGAGCGTCTGCTGACGCCACATACGGCGGATTCGAAACGATGACATCAACGCTGGAATCGGCAAAGGGAGCGAGCAGATCGGCCTGTAAAAACGAGACCGTTGCGCCGAGCTTTCGTGCGTTGCGGGCTGCAACGTCCAGAGCACCGGGCGATATATCCACCGCAACAACGGGGCGGGAGAGTTCGAGTGCGAGCGTAACGGCAATGGCTCCGGAGCCGGCCCCGATATCGACCACCACCCGGGGATTCGGACGCAGGCGGAGCACCGTCTCCACCAGCAACTCGGTTTCGGGGCGCGGAATAAGCACCTGAGGACTAACGGCGAAATCGCGCCCGTAAAACTCTTGTTTGCCGGTGATGTACTGCGTCGGCTTACCCTTCATCCGCTCGTGCAGATAACGCCCGTAATGGATCCACTCGACTTCGCGCAGTTCCTGTTCAGGATGCGCGAAAAAGTAGACCCGCTCGCAGTGGAGCGCGTGGGCAAGGAGAACTTCCGCCGTTAATCTGGGTTCAGAGACTTCTGCAGAGGCCAACAACTCCCGGCCCTGCGACAGCGCTTCGCGTATGGTGAGCCACGGCACGGAGAACCGGGCTAAGCAGCCTTGCCTTCGGAACCTTCCTGCTGCAGCTTCTCGGCCTGATAATGCGACGTGAGGGCATCGACAATCTGATCGAGACGGCCTTCCATCACGAGGTCCAGTTGATGAAGTGTCAGACCGATGCGGTGATCGGTCAGACGATTTTGCGGGAAGTTGTAAGTACGGATCTTTTCACTGCGATCGCCAGACCCGACCATGCTCCTGCGCTCCGCACCAATCGCGGCCTGCTGTTTCTCCAGTTCCAGCTCATAGAGCCGCGAACGCATCACCCGCAACGCTTTGGCACGATTCTTGATCTGCGATTTTTCGTCCTGGCAGGAGACGATAACGCCCGTCGGCAGGTGCGTCATACGGACCGCGGAATACGTTGTATTCACCGACTGACCACCCGGGCCCGAAGAACAGAACGTGTCGATTCTGAGATCTTTTTCTTCGATCTTGATTTCGACGTCGTCGGCTTCCGGCAGCACGGCAACTGTGATTGCGGAAGTGTGAACTCTGCCCTGCTGCTCGGTGGCAGGCACGCGCTGCACGCGATGAACACCGCTTTCGTACTTCATCCGGCTATAGACGCGATTGCCGCTGATGAGGGCGATAACTTCTTTCAGGCCGCCTACCGCGGACTCACTCGAAGATGTGATTTCCACTTTCCAGCGCTGAGCTTCGGCGTAGCGCATATACATGCGGAACACTTCGTAGGCGAAGAGCGTGGCTTCATCCCCGCCCGTGCCTGCACGAATTTCCATGACGACGTCTTTCTCGTCGAGAGGATCTTTGGGCAGCAGCAGAACTTTCAGCTCTTCTTCGATTCTGAGGAGGGCCGGCTCCTGGCTCTCGATCTCCATCTGCGCCATCTCGCGGAGTTCCGGATCGGGGTCGGCAAGCATGCTTTTCGCCTGTTCGAGTTGCCCGGTGTGCTCCTTGTACTCGCGATACTTCGCCACGATGTCGGAAAGGTCGCTGTGGGCTTTGGAGACTTTGCGGTACTGTTCGCCGTCGCTGATGATGGAAGCATCCGCCATCTGCTCGGTCAATTCCTGGAAATGCTTTTCGATCTGTTCCAGTTTCACCGCGTAAGGCCGGATACTCATGCGATTACCAACTCGCCGCCCTGTTTGGCCTCAAGCGCCATGGCGCCCTGCAGCGCTCGCACTGCGATATCCACCTCATCATCGGAAGGAGGCTGGGTGGTGATCCGTTGGGTCCAAAGCCCAGGCGCCGTCAGCAGGTTCATAAAGGAGCCCTGCCGTTTGGCGGCGTAGCGAATCAACTCATAACTGACGCCCGCAATTACAGGGAGGAAGATAATTCGAATCGCCAGTTTGGCGGCGAAAGACTGAACAGGGATCACCATGTAGACCAGCATCGAGATCAGCATGATCACGAACATGAAACTGGTGCCGCAGCGAGGATGCCAGGTAACAAACTTCTGGGCGTTCTCAATCGTCACCGGGGTGCGCGATTCAAAGTTGAAAACAACTTTGTGCTCTGCCCCGTGATACTCAAACACCCGGCGGATGTCTTTGGTGCGGGAAAGCAGCGTCAAAAAGCCGACGAACATAGCCAGGCGAATGACGCCATCCACCGCATTGAACAGAATCTGATTCTTCAGAACGGGCAACCAGTTGGCCAGCATGTCCGTCAGTTTGAGCGGAATCAGCTTGTACATGACGATGAAAAACAGTACGGAGAAAATTGCCTGAGCCGTCATCATCCACGAGGAAACCGGTTTGGCGTCCTCAGAACCCTCATCAAGTGCAGCATTGGCCGAGAACTGGAGGGCTTTCATGCCCAGCATCATGGCCTGGCCGAGCACTCCCAAACCCCGAAGGACCGGAAGTTTGAAATACGAGTGCTTTTCAGAGGGCCGCGTGACGGGCATTTCTTCCGTCACCACCTCGCCATTCGGCTTCCGAACAGCCACACAGTAGCTGTGGGGCGCGCGCATCATGACGCCCTCCATCACCGCCTGGCCACCGACGAGGGTCTCCTCGCCGCTTTCCAGGATCGGAAGCATCTGTACATGCGCGAAGAGACGAAAGAACTTACTAACCGACAATCGTAGACCTCAGCCTTTCATTATACGTTGATGCTTGCCGCCGCCTTTTTGTTGCACAGCCCTCTTATATACTCCATTAGCAAAGGTTTCCAATGAAAACTGCCCTGCCCGCAGCCTTACTGGCCCTATCTCTGTCGTTTTCTCTGGCCGCTCAGACTCCTGCCCCCGACGGCCTGGTATCACCCGAAGTCCATGCTGA
>Ga0207671_10005880_pt1 | contig 11137 bp, 13 predicted proteins | sample KBSC24metaG_FD_184352 | JGI IMG/M metagenome (GOLD analysis project Ga0207671, IMG submission 184352) | Corn rhizosphere microbial communities from Kellogg Biological Station, Michigan, USA - KBS C2-4 metaG (SPAdes) (version 2) | ecosystem: Host-associated > Plants > Roots > Rhizosphere > Soil... | reverse complement strand
CACCAAACAGCGGCGACGACGCTACCACTGCCAGAAGAATCGTGGCGGCGGCGATGTAGGGCTTACCAGTGCAGCGGCGATAAGTGAGGTAGAACGCGGCAGTGATCAGACCGGAGAATACAATGAGCAGTCCGGCCCATCCGACAAACCGAAAGATCCCGTAGATCAACACTTCCGAAAGCCATTCATGTGTGACCCACTCGGAACCGGCTTTCGTAAATGAATAGATGTCGACCTGCGGGATCGCGCGCGAGGTGACAATGTCCTGGCCTGTTTGCAGGTGCCACCAAAGATCCGGATCGATGAACGCGCTCTGGCGAATGGCCAGAGCGAAGATCATCAGAAAGAACGCCAGAGGAAAGACGTTGCGAAATGACAGGCTACTGCGCATGAGTTAAGTTCGGTTGCGGCGCTTCATGATCAGAAAGCCTGCGCCAATCACAATCACGATGATGGCTACCACTGTGACCACGTCGAATTGCATCGGATTGCTCCTTCGTCCAAAGATTTATAGAGCCGTCTTGCTATAAAAGACCTATCTACAAGACATTTCCACGTAGTGACCTAATTATGAAGTTCTTCTCTGCGGTCCTCTGGGTATCTCTGCGATCTCTGCGTAAATACTCCTTTTTAACGCAGAGATCGCAGAGATACGCAGAGGGCCGCAGAGAAAAACTACCTAATCAATGCCTGACTGGAAAGCGAGGGAAATTCGTAGGTGTACTGGTACTGTTTTCCTTCGCCTTCAACGATTCCGCGAAATGATAAATCACTTTGTCCTTCTGCGGAATGACTCCCCACACCTCGGTATCGACATTCACAACTGCCGCAAACTGCTTATTTCCGCGCACGACAGCGTCATCACCCTTCCTGAATCCCCAAACGATCGCGGCCGGCGCGGTGTAGGGAAAGATCAATGCGGACGTCGCGGCAGCTCCGACGGCCACCATACCGGATTTATTGTCGCCCTCAGCCGCCGCCGTCAGGTCAACCGGAATGCGTGTGCCGTCGATGGCCACGATGCGCTCCATTTCAAAGGTAAGAGCACCGGCGCGTCCCCAACTCTTCGCTTTTTTGACTTTGACGATTTTCGCGCGCGCAATCGTGCCACGCGGGATCGCCAGGGCGCCGTCGATATAGACGTCACGGGCAACAGAGAAAGCCGCGGTCGTGTTCAACTTGAAATCTGCCGACGACACCGGGTACAGCGTTTCCACCACCACGGCCGTCCCCCGCGGCAGTTTTACCTGGGCTAGCTTGAGCGGCGGCTCTTCCGTTGAGCCCGCTTCCGGAAGGTTTGGCGGACCGTTCGGAACCACCGACATGAAGTGCAACACGTTCTCCGGAACTCCTCGTCTCTTCAGATCCAGGAGCACCGGCGGAAAAGTATCGAAGTTGCACGTCGACGTCAAAATGGTCGAAATGATCAGGTGAGATTTCACCCCGCTGCGACTCATCTGCAAAATGTCGCGGTTTGTGAGTATCCGCGTCGTACCGGGCTGGGTCTTTGGTGCTTGGGCAAAGGATTCCAGGGGGGTGGTCGAAAGCAGAAGGGCAGCGAGAGCCAACCAGTATTTCCATCTCATAACTCGGACTCCTGGTGTGCGAACAAACTCGGGGGTAGACATGACTTCGCAAGCAATGTGCCGCCGCAAGTCGCCGTAAGTGTAAGCAAATTCAACGAATTCGTCGTGCAAGGGTGGGCGCTGCGACACAAGTGCTCGCCAGCGAGCAGTTTGTTGGGCAGACGCGGTGATTGGGAGACGCGGTGACGCGGAGACGCGGAAATTGGCGGTGTCACCGCGTCTCTCCTTCTCCCCGTCTCCGTGTCTTCTTTCGGGGCTGTTTAATGCGAGCGGAATTGGTGGCCGTCGAGCTCTTCTTCCTGTATGAACCTGACCGCCATCACACCGTACTGCTTCAGTCTTCGATAGAGCTTGCTGCGATCGATCCCGAGTGCGGCTGCGGCGCGCACCTGGTTTCCGCCAAACTGTTGTAAGACGGAGAGAATGTAGCGCTTTTCGATCTCTGCGAGCGGCACGGTGTCGTTGATGTAAGCCTGCAAAACTTGCCTGAAATTATCAGGCGTTGGCTGCGGGCCGGTAGCGAGAATCTCGGGCGGAAGATCACCGATTCCGAGTTCCTCCTCCAGGCCGATCGCGAGCGCATATTCGATCGTGTTTTCGAGTTCGCGGACGTTGCCGGGCCACGGATATTCACAAAGAGCACGCATCGCTTCCGGGCTGAATTTTCTCAGCGCCTGACCGTTTCGCTCGGATTTAACCCGAAGGAAATGGTCGACCAGCAATCGCACATCTTCGCCCCGCGTGCAGAGTTCCGGCACGTGCAAGGGAAGAACACGCAATCGGTAGTAAAGGTCAGGTCGAAAACGTCCCTCGGCGACTGCCTGCGCGAGATCGCAATTCGTTGCGGAGATGATGCGCACGTCGATCGCGATATTTGCGCGAGCTCCGATGCGACGTACCGTCCGCTCCTGAAGCACACGCAACAACTTCGCCTGCGCCGAAAGGTTCAATGCGTCGACTTCGTCGAGGAACAGCGTTCCGCCTGAAGCTTTCTCGAAAAGACCGCTGCGGTTCTCATGTGCGCCGGTGAAGGTGCCGCGCTGATGACCGAAGAGTTCGGCTTCGATAAGTGAATCAGGGATAGCTGAACAGTTGATGTCAACGAATGTGGCATCTCGCCTCGGACTCAGGTCGTGGATGGCGCGTGCTGCCAGTTCTTTGCCAGTGCCGGTAGCGCCAGTGATCAACACCGACGCATCGGTTGGCGCGACGCGTTCAATGACCGAGAAGAGTTTCCGCATCACCGGCGATTGGCCAATGAGAGTCGGAGCTTTAGACCCGCTTGTTCTGTGAGTTTCCTGCTGGTTGAGTGCGATCGCGCCGGAGCGATTACTCAAATGGGTAGTCCAGCCGTCGATCACTGTGGGAGTTGTTAGGGGCATTAAATAACTAAACTCCTAAGGTTAAGATCTTCTATTCAATTGCGGCTAGCAATGAGCGTCCGCGATGACAACCTCGGGAGCACTCCTTTCGAAACTGAAGTGTCAAAACGCCTAAAGGATGCGTTGTTCCGAATACCTTGAGCCGAGTAGCCTGCGATCTGAACCTCGATGGTACGTACACCCGTATTAACGGGGTGACCTCGAGTTTGTGTTTTTCGATTGTAAAAAGAGGACCGACGAGACCTTAACGGTTTTGAGTAAAGCTTAGGATCTTGCTAACTCGACACTCCTCAAAGCCAAGCACCAGATATGTGAATCCGACCGAACGCTGCAAGTAATGGGCCACATACTCCTTGGTCGATTACTTCACAATTCCTCTGAAAATAAGTGAAAAAACTGTCACTGATTCGGATAATGTCTAGCATCTGGACAGTCATTCTAGAATTGGGATTCTGATGGTCCATCAGCGTCTACTTGGACTCGTCCCGGCAGCAGGTCCGAATTGGGTCTTACAACTAGAAGTGGCTGGAACCAGCGACATATTACCCGTTTAATTTTTCTGTTGAGAAAAATGAGTGACACTATGCTGACGTTCCCTCTTGCCGTCTGCGCGCTATCGAACATTACGTAAGCAATTTTATGCTGGTTATCAGACTTTACATTTTTGCACTCGTATCGCTCTTCCTGTTTCTCGTGATCGCACAAAGAGGTTTGGGAATCCTCGAAGCGATCGTCATCACCTGCGCCGTTCTTTTTCTAATACTCGATGTTAGAAATGACTTGCAAGCGATAAAACGTGAGTTCGAACTTCTGAAAGAGTTGGAAAAACAAATCTCTCCGCTTCTGCGATCATGAACGTCATCGCCATCAACGTCATCGTGAGTTTTTTTGCCGCACTCGTGCTTCACGAACTGGGGCATTACGTAGCAGCTCTGATCTGTGGCGTTCCGATCAAGCAGGCGGGATTCGGTTGGGGACCGAAAGTCTTTGGCGTTCGTCTTAGCCAGGTCGAGTGTCAACTTCGTCTGCTTCCGGTCGGCGCGTACGTGCAGATGGATATCGCGACGCTGCAACGTCGACCGTTGTTACAACAGTTGTTCGTGCTCGGAGCAGGAATTGGCGTGAATTTGGTGTTGTGCGTTATGACGTGGGGATCGCTTTTCAGCGCGTTTAATCTCGCGCTCGCGATCGGAAATCTGATTCCGGTGTATCAGCTCGACGGATGGAAGAGCGGAATGGTGATCGTTCGAAAAATGTTTGGACGGCCGAGTCCGCTGGTCGAGTGGATCCTGACGCTCGGGGGTGGAGCGATCGGATTGGCAGTTCTGGTGCGTGCGTTTCTTAACTTCTAATGAGACCGTTTTGGGGGAACATCGATAGTCGTCGACTCGCGCGCGCGTATATCGCGTTGGCTTATGCGCAGGATGTGGCGAAAGGCTACGTCAAGGAAAACACTTCCGCGCACCCGATTCTTTCGGCGCTCGACATGTCTGCGAAATTGTTAGAAGAGATTTTGGAGGATGTGTTGCCGGAAGTAGAAGAACTTGCCACGGATGACGCGGATTACAAACGATTGATTATGTAATCCGCATTCATCCGTGGGATCCGTGCTTACATGCCCATGCCGCTCATGCCGCCCATGCCACCCGGCGCCGGGCTCTTGTCTTCCTCGGGAATCTCCGAAACCATCGCTTCAGTCGTCAGCATCAAGCCGGCGATCGAAGCTGCGTTCTGAAGTGCCGTGCGAGTGACCTTCGCAGGGTCGATCACGCCAGCCTTCACGAGGTCTTCGAAGGTCTCAGTCGCTGCGTTGAAGCCGATGTTCTCGTTCTTCTCAGAACGAATGCGCTCGACAACCACCGCACCCTCTTTGCCTGCGTTCTGAACGATCTGGCGCAGAGGCTCTTCCAGGGAACGACGAACGATGTTGACGCCAATCTGCTCGTCAGGATCGCCCTCGCCTTCTTTGTTGACTTCGAATTTCTCGAGTGCCTTCGCCGCCCGTACGAGCGCGACGCCGCCACCCGGAACGATTCCTTCTTCGACAGCCGCGCGAGTCGCATGCATTGCGTCTTCAACGCGAGCCTTCTTCTCTTTCATCTCGGTCTCTGTCGCAGCACCGACTTTGATCACTGCCACACCACCGACGAGCTTCGCGAGGCGCTCCTGGAGTTTCTCGCGGTCGTAGTCGGAAGTCGTGTCGTCGATCTGCGCGCGCAGAGTCTTGACGCGGCCTTCAATGTCATACTGCTTGCCGGAGCCTTCGACGATCGTCGTGTTGTCTTTGTCGATCGTGATTTTCTTGGCGCGGCCGAGATCTTCGAGTTTCACGTTCTCGAGTTTGATTCCGAGATCCTCGCTGATCACCTTACCGCCAGTGAGAATCGCAATGTCTTCGAGCATCGCCTTGCGACGATCGCCGAATCCAGGCGCTTTCACGGCAGCGATGTTCAGCGTGCCGCGGAGCTTGTTCACAACCAGCGTCGCCAGTGCTTCGCCTTCGACGTCTTCGGCGATGATGAGCATCGGTTTGCCGAGTTTCGCAACCTGCTCGAGCAACGGCAGCAGATCCTTCATCGAGCTGATCTTCTTCTCGTTGATCAGGATGAGTGGATTCTCGAGCACCACTTCCATCCGCTCCGGATCCGTTACGAAGTACGGGCTCAGGTAACCGCGATCGAACTGCATACCTTCGACCACTTCGAGCGAGGTATCCATCGTCTTCGACTCTTCAACAGTGATGACACCGTCTTTGCCGACCTTGTTCATCGCTTCGGCGATGATGTTGCCGATGGTCTGATCGCCATTCGCGGAAACAGTGCCGACCTGCGCGATCGCATCACCTTTGACCGGCTTCGAGAGGCGCTTGATCTCTTCAGTCGCGCGCTCGACAGCTTTGTCGATACCGCGCTTGAGCGCCATCGGGTTCGCGCCCGCTGCAACAGTCTTCACGCCCTCGCGGAAGATGGCCTGGGCGAGAACGGTTGCGGTGGTAGTGCCGTCGCCGGCGACGTCGGAAGTCTTGGAAGCGACTTCGCGCACCATCTGAGCGCCCATGTTCTCGAGCGAGTCTTTCAACTCAATCTCTTTCGCAACGGTGACGCCGTCTTTGGTGATGGTGGGTGAACCAAACTTCTTGTCGATAACAACGTTTCGGCCTTTCGGACCGAGAGTGATCTTCACGGCGTCGGCGAGCTGATTGATACCGCGCAATATCGCCGCCCGCGAGTCCTCACCATGAACAACTTGCTTAGCCATTTTTACTTACCACCTTTCTTACTGCCGCCGCCGCTTGCTGCGCCGGCACGTTCGAGGATTCCGAGGATTTCGTCCTCACGCATGATGAGAAGCTCTTCGCCATCAATCTTGATTTCCGAGCCACTGTACTTGCCGAAAAGAACGCGATCACCCTGCTTCACGTCGAGGGGCTGGCGCGTGCCGTCTTCCTTGTATTTGCCCTCTCCGACGGCGACGACCTCGCCTTCCTGTGGTTTTTCCTTGGCGGTGTCGGGGATGATGATGCCGCCCCGCACCTGCTCGCCCTCTTCGATACGTTTCACGATAACGCGATCATGAAGGGGCCTGATGTTCGTTGCCATTACCCTGCTCTCCTTTCAATTCTGCTTAACTGTGGGATGTTTTGAATGATAATAACTGCCCAAACCTAGCACTCTTTGAGTTAGAGTGCTAAGGATAGAGCCACGAAGAATTGTTTGTCAACTAGCCACAAAAAGGCACAAAAGTCACATAAACAGAAATGATTCAGGCAGACTTCGAGTAATGCAGGGGTTTTTTATGATGCGAGCCGTTTGTGCCTTTTTGTGGCAAATCCTGGTTTTTGTACGTGGCGACGCGCTTCGCGAGTGTGTTGCGGTGGATGCCGAGGACGACGGCGGTCTTTGAGAGGTGTTGCTTGTGGCGCGCGAGGGCCTTTTTTATATAGAGCTTTTCGAATTCGGAGAGGGCCTCGTCGAGAAGGATGTGGCCTTCGAGCATTTCGTCGATGAGGTTTTCCAGTCGGGTATGAATCAAAGCTCTTTTCCGGTCAACAAGCGATACGCTTCAAGATAACGAGCAGTGGTGGCGGCCGCGATCTCGCTGGGAATAGCTGGTGCAGGTGGCTTCTTGTCCCAGTCGAGTGTTTCGAGATAGTCGCGCACGAACTGTTTGTCGAATGAAGGTTGCGAACGCCCGGGCACGTACTCATCCGCCGGCCAGAATCTCGACGAGTCGGGAGTCAGTACCTCGTCGACCAGCAGCAACTGTCCGTTCTTGTCCAATCCAAACTCAAACTTGGTATCGGCGATGATGATGCCACGTTGCCGCGCGTAGTCGTGCGCTTCGGAGAAGAGACGTAAAGAAGTATCTCGAAGCAGCGCCGTCTGCTCGTCGCCGATCATCTCTCTCACCTGATCTTCAGTGATGTTTTCGTCGTGTCCTTGTTCGGCTTTTGTGGACGGCGTGAAGATTGGCTCGGGCAACTTCGCCGACTCGATCAGGTTCTCCGGAAGTTTGTGACCGCAAACAGATCCGGTTCGCTTGTAGTCTTTCCATCCCGAGCCGACGAGATAACCACGAACGACGCACTCCACCGGAAACACTTCCGCACGACGCACCAGCATCGCGCGTCCAGCGAGAGTTTGCGCGTGACGCTGAATCGCAGGCGGCATGGCGTTGACGTCGCTCTCGATCAAGTGATTGGCGACGACGTGTGGCAGCTTGTCGAACCAGAATTTGGAAAGCGCTGTAAGCACCTCGCCTTTACGCTCGATGGGCGTCGGCAGAATGCAGTCGAAAGCAGAAATCCGATCGGTTGCGACGATGAGCAGGCTGTCGTCGTCTACGGCGTAGACGTCGCGCACCTTACCGCGTCGAACGAGTTTCAGATCGGACAGCGAAGTTTTTAGAAGAGTGGCAGCACCCGTGTTGGACATGATTTCACTTTTTGATAGAGGCAATTCGGATAATGCTCGCGCTAAAAAACTTTGTCAAGAAACAGGGGTGATTTACTTAGCGGCTCTGGGGCTTGGTGGATTGGACCTGGCGGAGGATGTCGTCGCTGGTCAGGGATCTCAGGAATTCGACGAGGTCATTGATCTCTTTCTCATTCAAATTCAGCGGATGCATTCTCGCATGAAGGTGTGGATTCTTACGTCCACCCTCGTTATAAAACCTCACGACGTCGAGCAGGGTTTTGATCGAGCCGTCATGCATGTAAGGACCGGTCAACTCGATATTGCGCAACGTCGGCGTCTTGAATGCGCACATGTCTTTCTCGTCGTGCGTCACGAGAAAACGTCCGAGCACTGAAAAATCCGGATCGTGCGCGAGTGAGCCGGCATCAGCGCTCTTGCGCGCCTTGATCTCAGCAGCACGTTGGACCACGTTCGCGAACTTCGGATTATTGACCACGGTCCCAGTGTTGTAGAAGTTGAAGTCGGTAAACAAAGGCGACGATGCAGTGAATAAATGACACTCGATACACTTCGCCTTTTCTCTGAACACACCCCAACCCGCTTTCTGATTCTCCGAAATCGCATTCTTGTCGCCTTTAATAAACCTGTCAAAGGGCGAATCGATCGAGACAAGCGTTCGCTCGTACGCAGCGATCGCCGCGGCAACGTTATCGAGTGTAATGCCCGTTTTCGGAAAGATGCGGCGGAATTGTTGTGCGTATTCAGGGATCGACGACAAGCGCTTAACGAGTTCGGCTTCGCTCTCGAGTCCCATCTCAGTCGCATTCAACAGCGGTTGCCTGACTTGTTCTTCAAGCGTGCGGACGCGTCCATCCCAAAAGAGTGAGGCGCTGAACTTCGCGTTGATGATCGTCGGCACATTGCGCGTTCCGCTGCGTCCCATGATGCCGACGGCGACTGCGTCTTTGCTTGTGAATGCCGTTGCCGGATCGTGACACGAGGCACAACTCGTCGTCCCGTCGGCTGAAAGACGCTTGTCGAAGAAAAGCGTCTTGCCCAGCGCAATCTTATCTTTGGATACTTTTTGAGCTCCGGCAGTCGCGCCGATTAGAACTACGACGAGAACTACAAAAAGGTACTTCATGAAATTCAGTTGTTCTAACTAAGAGCGTCGCGCAGTCGCTGGATTTGTGCGGCGTGGTTGTGTGCGTGCTTAGCGTAGATGGTCAACCAGTCTTCGGTCGAGTACGCACCGCTCTCGGTATGTGTGCCTGCGCGTTTCCAGTCGTCTTCAGTCATTAAAGCAAGAAGTTGGACCGTAGTTTCACGCGCATAGCGAAAAGCTTCGAGTGCGGGAGCCATGTCGCGCTCGTTGTAACGAAGCTTGCTTGCGAACTCGTCCTGATCATAACCCTGGATCAATGGATTGTCTTCGACGAGAAGCTTTCGCAGGCGCCCTGCGGAGGTGGTTTCACTATCGCCGAGATGATGAACGATCTCCCTCGCGCTCCACTTGCCGGGAATCGGATGTGCGCTAAAACTATCCGCGGGGAAACCATTCAGCGCCTTCATCACTTCATCGTATCCAGCAGCATATTTCGCGATCAGGTCGTTTCGTTCCTGGGGTGTCATCAGCTTCTTACCTCGATGGTTTTGTGGTGACGGTCGGGGGTACAGCATAACAGGTGTGCAGGCTCCGTGACACTTTGGGCTTGAACAGCGGACCAATTCTTGTGTACTATCCACCCGAACCGAGTTGCGCCAATGACCCCATTGTGGTGCTTGCCCTCTGAGCCTCCTGTCAGTTTCAGATCGACTTATAATTCCGATGGCTACAGCTACTGACAGACAAAAGACAGCAAAAGAAAACTTCGCAGTTCCCGACTCCGGCGAGCGTAAAGTCTCGCTGCTCGTTGTCGAGGACGACGAGAATATCTCGACTGCAATCAGCGAGTATTTCTCGCGTGCTGGTTATAACGTAAAAACCGTCGAGGACGGTCTGAACGGCGTCAAAGCCGCTTTGGACGATCCTCCCGACGCCGTGGTGCTCGACCTCATGCTGCCCAAAATGGATGGCCTGGCAGTGTGCAAAGAACTCCGCGAGAAAGTCGGCTACTTACCTATTCTCATGCTCACCGCGAAAGACGACGTCGTCGATAAAGTGCTTGGGCTCGAGATGGGTGCGGACGATTACATAACCAAGCCTTTCAGCCTCCGGGAGCTGGAGGCCCGGATTAAGTCTGTACTCCGGCGTACACGGAATGGTCCAAGTGCGGATGGAATGCGAGACGAGGCGCCGATCATTCGCGGCCGTCTGAGGATCGATTCGGCGAAACGCGAAGTCACGATTGGCGACCGGCAGGTTGAACTGACGCCGAAAGAGTTTGATCTCCTTCGACTCTTCGCGTCCAACCCGGGCAGAGTTTTTCCCCGTAAATACTTGCTGGAGAAGATCTGGGACTACTCTTACGAGGGCTACGATCGTACGATCGACTCACACATCAATCGCTTGCGAGCCAAGATCGAAGAAAACCCCGAGAACCCGCAGATGGTCCTCACGGTTTGGGGAATTGGCTACAAGTTCAGCGACGAACAATAGACCGCTTCACAGGATTTACAAGATTCAAAACTTGTAAATCCTGTCTAAGATCCGACCTATCAACCACGTAATCCTCTTAAGCTCAAGTAATTCTCTAGCTTTTTAAGCACGGTTATTGTATTCTGCGCGGCAGTTTGTACAACATATGGGCTCGTGTAGTCCGTTCCCCCGACGATATTTGAAACTGGAGGAGTCGAGATGAAGTGCATTGTGCGGCGGCTTCTGCCTGCTTTGCTGTCATGTTTTGCCGTTCTGACGATTGCTGTGCCTGCCCTGGCGCAAGATAGCAATGTCTCCGCGCGACCCGCCGTAACAGTCCTCGACAGCACGAAAGAGCAGGATGGCCTCGTTGGCTCTGTGCGTCGTGTGAAGACCGAAACCGCCAGGATCGAGCTCAAAGACGGGCGCTCCGTCGAAGGACCAACTCAACTGGTCGAGGTCACCACCTACGGAATCAAGGGAAATCGCATTGAAAACACCTCCTATCCCACCGGCGGCTCTGTAGGCGGGAAGGAAGAATACAAGTACGACGAGCGCGGCAATATCACCGAGATGACCGCGCGCGAGGGGAGGATGCCGAGGTGCTCCTTCACGTCGGCGCGCAGCGATTTCAGCACCTCCGCCGCGAGCTCCTCGGGCTTCTTCGCCGTCTTG
>Ga0207671_10005876_pt1 | contig 11140 bp, 12 predicted proteins | sample KBSC24metaG_FD_184352 | JGI IMG/M metagenome (GOLD analysis project Ga0207671, IMG submission 184352) | Corn rhizosphere microbial communities from Kellogg Biological Station, Michigan, USA - KBS C2-4 metaG (SPAdes) (version 2) | ecosystem: Host-associated > Plants > Roots > Rhizosphere > Soil... | reverse complement strand
GGATGAGCATGCGGCCGAGCTGTCCTCCGCCTAAAATTCCGAGTTTGAGGTCTCCGTAAAAAGCTTTCATTGCGAGGTGCAAATTTAGGCTAAATGTTTGGGTTTAGTGAATAGTGATCGGTGAATTGTGATTGGTTGGTTTATAGGGTGCCTGTGAGGACACAGCCACCGGGATGAAACATTAGGATCAGTTTTGGGGTTGTTTAGGCACGAAGATGGCAGAAAAATATAATACTATATTTGCGCAAAATTTAATAAAGGTATAGCAAGCGATGAAGACTAAAATTGCAGTAGCCAAAGGGGACGGTATCGGTCCGGAAATAATGCAGGCGGTATTGAGCATTTTCGAGGCGAACCAGGTTCCGCTGGAATATGAAAATGTGGACATGGGGAAGTCTCTTTTTGACTCGGGCTATTCCACCGGCATGACACCTGCGGCGAAAGCAACCATTGAAGAATTGGGCATACTGTTCAAGGGTCCCATGGAAACCCCCAAAGGCAAGGGTGTAAAAAGCATCAACGTTACCGCGCGCAAAGTTTGGAACACCTACGCGAACCAGCGAGATTTCAGAACTTTGAATGGTGTGGAAACAGTATTCTCCAAAGCAGGTATACCTATCAACCTAACCATCATCCGGGAAAATATAGAGGATACTTATGGCGGTATCGAGCATTTGCTTACTTATGACGTTGCTGTAGGGCGGCGTATTATTACCCGCCCGGGATCGGAGCAGGTGATACGTTATGCGTTTGAAATGGCGCGTCGCAAGGGTTATACCAAATTAGCCTGCGGCCACAAAGCCAATATCATGAAACTAACTGACGGCCTTTTCCTCGAGACTTTCCAGGAGATTGCTAAAGAGTATCCTGATATAGAATCATCTGATATTATTGTTGACGACCTGTGCATGAAGCTGGTTACCCATCCTGAAAAATTCCAGGCTATCGTGCTAACCAATTTACAGGGTGATATCGTATCCGATCTATGCGCCGGCTTAGTAGGCGGATTAGGCTTCGCGCCATCAGCCAATATAGGCGACAATATCTCAATTTTTGAGGCCGTGCATGGTACAGCACCGGACATCGCCGGTAAAGGTATTGCCAATCCAACTGCTTTGCTGCTTTCTGGTATCCTGATGCTGCGTTATATGGGTTTTATAAAAAATGCAGCCACTATTGAAAATGCACTGCTTTATACATTAGAACAAGGCACGCATACTGGTGATTTCGGCGACAGATCGACCAAATCTTCAAACACAGACGAATTTGCAGATGCCATTATTGCCAACCTTGGCAAAGTGCCTGCCGATGGCGGAGTAGTAGGCAAAGCGAATGTGGAGCAAAAAGCCAATGCTGATCATCGTATCCTGACAAAAAACAAACTGACCGTCACCAAAGGCATTAAGGAAGAAATGGTAGGAGTGGATGTCTTTGTTGAGGCGAATGACCTGCAACCTGCTGAATTGGCTGAGCTCGCAAAGAAAAGATTAACCGATAATTTCGACCTGGTGATGATCTCCAACCGCGGTACACAAGTCTGGCCTACGGGTTCCATCTTTACCGAATTGGTAAATGAATACCGCGTCCGTTTTGAAAAGAAACCCGGAACAGATGTCACACAAAAAGAGCTGTTGCATATTGCGGCAGATTTCTCGCAGGATGCCAAAGTATGTTCTGTAGAGTTCCTGATGAAATTTGACGGCAAGATCGGCTATACACTGGCACAGGGACAATAATAAGCCTTTATTATACACTTGAGCTTCTGACCCTTCGCTGTGCGCTGCGGAGGGCCTTTTTACGATAGTATTTTTCTGAGATAAATGCTACGGGTATTCCTACGGCTATAATCAAAGCAATTATATTTTTAAGGGCTACCATCTTATCAAAATGCGGAGGGTCGGGGCTTTTCGGGAGATTGGTAAGCGGTAATACGGCATAGGTCATCGTTAGCCATATCATAAAACCGTATATGATCCCTATCAGCAAGGCTTTTTTTGTCAGCAGCCTGAACTTTGGATACAGTTCGAGCAGCATCAGAGAAAACAGGGTGGCAATAAAATAGTGAAAAGCAATTCCCCACAATACGGTTTCTGTATTGTCAGATCCCGCTGCTCCCGGGCCAAAAAAGCCACTGGCAATGTGCCTGAAGATTTTAGCAACAGGTACATTCGGATTGAGGATGATGGCAGCTATGGCATCTAATGTTCCGGTTATCAGGCCGGCTGTCAGTACATAATAAAATTTATTGCTCTTACTCTTTGAGCTGGATCTTGGCATTCGTATAATTTAGCTTTCGTGTAATTCAGGTTTCATGAAGGTATACAAATCTATTAATAATTGAAAGCACTTCATATCCTTTTAAGTTTAATTAGCTATGGCACATATATGAATTTCAACAATTTAAAGTCATGAAAGTTTTTATAGAACTATGTATTGCATAATACTATATAAAATGTATCTTTGTTTTAATTCAAAATTTAAATATAGATATGAAAACAATTATCCTTTCACTTTTCCTGCTGGCAGCCGGCAGTACAGTGTGTTTCGCCCAGTGCGATAAAAAAGTAAGTCTTTCTTCATCCAAATCCGAACACCTTGATGGCAGCGGCAAGGTAGAAGATTCTAAAGACGAAAAAACAACTGTCGTAATTGGAAAATCCGATCTGACAGTTTCTATTACCAGCGATGAGGGTGATCAAAAAATGACCGGCCCGGTAAAATCCAGGACCTGCGATTGGAAGGTGCCTTTCAAAGATGGCAAATTGGTAGTTACCACCACTCTGACTGATCAGAATGGCGGTAATGAAAAAGATTTTACCATCACCATTGAAGGTAAAGACGGGAAGATCACACTAACAGCCGAAAGCCCTGCAATGCCCGATAAAAAGATCAGGCTTTTATCGGATAAGTTCGAAGAGGTGAAATAGGTTTATTCAGCATTTCAAATGCGGGGATATTTACATCAGGTAAGTATCCCCGTTTTTATTTATACATATCCTTAGTGTAATTGTAACACATAATTTACATTTGCGATAAGTTCATATTGAATTAAAACTTTTTATTTTTCCAAACCATTTAATTGAACTCAGGTTTAATAAGGAGTTTTGAAATTTTTTTAATGATGAGCCGTTTAAAAAATTGTATTAATTAACCCATAAAAATTATATAAGTATTCTAAGTATGAAAAAACCAGCTTTAATAATCGCAGCACTATTATCTATCAGTTTATTTTCAAGTAAAGTAATGGCCCAAACGGCGCCAGCTACACCTCCGGCAGCCACCGCTGCACCAGCAGCCCCTGCAGGCGGCGGTGATGTGGTAGCTACGTTAACGTCCTCCGATACCTATAATGCATTAGCCATCGCGGTTAGGGCAGCAGGTGTGAGCGATGCGTTGGAAGGCGCAGGCCCCTTCACCATATTTGCACCAACAAATGAAGCATTTGGTAAATTACCTTCAGCACAGTTGGATGCTTTAATGAAAGATCCTACTAAACTGGCAGCTTTATTAAAAGGCCACGTAGTAAGCGGAAAGCTAATGAAAGCCGATGTAATAAAAGCGCTGACAACCGGAAAAGGTAAAGCAACCTTAAAAACATTGGATGGACAGGACCTGACGTTAAGTGTAGCAGGAGGAAAATTACAGCTGGCTGATGCCGCCGGTAATACAGCATTGGTTACTGCATTTGACTTATCAGCCAGCAATGGTGTGATCCATGGATTGAATGGCGTATTGGTAGGTAAATAAAATTAACTTAATATCAATTAAAAAGCCCGGCTTATCAAAAGCCGGGCTTTTTTTGTTATAATTTGTCTTTAAGCAGATAATTTTCAAGAGCTTACCGGCAGAAAAAAGCAGCCGGGGACGATTTATTCATCGCCGAAAACTCCATAAATCGACTACTTTAGCCCGGGTTATTAACACAATACTCAATCGTTGTGGAAAAGTATTTTTTTTGCAAAACCAAAACCAAATTTTATAGGTTTATATAATTAGTTGTATTGTATTGATAATAAAATAATTATGATGAGCGTAAAATGCCCTGAGTTGCTCAAAAACGGTTTATTTTAAAAAGAGCTTTGTTTTTAAAAAGACTTATAAACATTGTTGGATTTTTGCAAATGTTTTTTTTATTTTTAAAAGTTAATGAATGATCCCGCAAACATTATCGAAGTGCCTGCATTGGTCCGTAATAAGACCAGGAGGAGATTCGTGTTTGCTGACGAAGGCTTGACGATTGAAAAGTCTTTTATCCTTAATTCCAAAGATTTTATCCGGGGCGAAGATATCGCTGCATTCAGATTTGGTACCCATGATTTTTCTGGCTATAAATTCTCATTTGGCCGTCAATACTTTATAGATGTTAAAGATTTTGACAACCGCGTATACCGCATCAAACTAAATAGCTTTTACGGGATCAAACAAAAAACTTACTATAGGATATGGGCCGAGCTTCTTCAAAGGCTGTGGGATTCATACCTTGCCGATCAGCTTAGCTATTATATCGAATTGTATAATATCCGCCAGTTATTTGATTTGGCAGGGGTAACATTTCATGAAGATGGCATTAGCTGGGATAGGAAAAATAAATTACTGTGGAACGAGATCGCGGTTAAAAGTTACCGTACTTATTTTATGATCCATCACGTGGATAACCCTAAAAAGTATAAATGCTGTGTTTTTTCTATTGAGTGGAATGCCGTTATCCTGCAATCGCTTCTAAAAGCGATCATTAAAGAACAGAAAAGAGTTCCCAAATCATCCTCTTTGTAATATTCATTTAAGGTATTCGCTCAAATACCAGAACACTTTCTTCCGGATATACTCCTGGTCGAACATGACACCGTAATGCGGCGCGCCCGGTACAACGATCAGGTCATTTTTAACCCCTTTATCTTTTAACAACTTACTGAGTGAAATCGACTGCTCCGGATCTACCGACTCATCTTTTTCTCCCTGCACGATCAGGAATGGCGGGTCATTTTTATCAGCGTAAGTGGCCGGACTTGCTTTTTTAGCCACGTCGGGATGGTCTGCCACCGTGCCGCCCAACAACAGGCTAAGCGGGCTTTTCGGATCATTCAAATCAGCGCCTTTAACAGCCGCTAAATTCGAGGGCCCGTAAAAATCCAGCACCAGCTTTATTTTGAAGTTTGATTTTTTGCCTGCCAGATAGAAGGCTTTTACATTATTATTGTTTGACAGACCTAACAGCGAGGCCAAATGCCCGCCCGCCGAAAAGCCGATTAAAGCGATCCTGTCCTTATTGAGATTGTACTTTGCAGCATTCTCATACAAGAATTCCACGGCCTGGTTACAATCCTGTATCTGCGCCGGGAATATCGCCGAAGTACTCCAACGGTAATCAATGGACGCCACCGCATAACCGCTATCGACAAAACCTTTTACGGTGTTGCGCATATAATCCATGTCGGCATACTTATCATTCAGCATCCATGCGCCGCCATGCACCCACACTACAACCGGGTTACTGCTTTTCCCGGTAGGGGGCAGGTAAATATCCAGGAGGTGCTTTTTAAGCGTGTCATTGGCATAGGGGATATTGCCATGCAAAATGGTACCCTGCGGAAAAAGATTGAGTTTGGGATTAGTTTGAGCCGATGCACAAAATGAGAAAATAATAAGACACAGAATGGTTAAGGTATTTTTCATCGGTTATAAATTAGGTATACCGCAGTCTGTGTCCTCACAGACGACTATTAGAGCACTAAATAACTTCCGTTTTCTCCGGCTTCCCAATGCCAAACAAACGCTCCCCCTCAATCTTCTTCTGCAATTCCAATATCGCGCCGATTAGTGCTTCCGGCCGAGGAGGGCAGCCCTGCACATATACATCCACCGGTATCACCCGGTCTACGCCTTTTACCACATGGTAGCCATGCTGCCAGTATGGCCCGCCGCAGTTGGAGCAGGATCCCATCGAGATCACATACTTAGGCTCCGGCATTTGCTCGTATAAGCGTTTAATGCGTTCCGCCATTTTAAAGGTAACCGTACCCGCTATGATGATCACATCCGCTTGCCTGGCTGAGGGCCTTGGGAATACCCCAAACCGATCCATATCATAAGTAGAGGCAAAAGACCCCATCAGTTCTATCGCGCAGCAAGCAATACCGAAGCTAAGCGGCCAGATAGATGACAACCTCGCCCAGTTAAGCAGGTCGTTCATTTTGGTGATCACCACACCGCCGCTTTCGTTCATGCTTTCAGGATTCATTGCCGGGCTTTTTAAAGGTTGGTTTAAACATGGGCTTGCGTATCGGTGGGGCAGTGGCTGTATCGGTTCCTGCCGGAGTAGGGGTGGTGGCAGCAACGGGCTCAGGTGTATTTTCGAGGCTGAAAGGTTTTACCTTATAACCGCTTTGTTTTTCATTCAGGCTATCATATAACGACAGGGGCACCCGTGAACTAACCGTCGGCCTGACCACATTCGGTTTGATCCAGTCCAAATCGCCCTTTACCCAAACATAGACCAGTCCCAGTATCAATATGCCGAGGAATACAAACATTTCGATCAATGACAGCCATCCCCAGCGGCGGTCGAAATTAATAATATCATGATTGCCAAAGACCGTCGCCCACGGCAAAACAAAAACCATTTCCACATCAAATAACAGGAAAACAAGGGCAATCACGTAAAACCGCGAGTTAAACGGTAACCATGCATTTCCTGTTGGTTCCTCACCGCATTCATAAGAAGTAAGCTTTTCTGGATTAGGGTTATTGGGCGCCAGGATGCGCGTAACAAAAAAGGCTACGGCAACCATTAAAATTCCGGTAATTAAAAAGATGAGTATCTTTCCAAATTCAGATATTTGCGAAACCCCTTCCATGAGCACAAATTTAACAAAACAAACAGACTTTGACGCAATAATAATCGGTGCAGGTGCCTGCGGGTTAATGTGCGCCGTGCAAGCAGGTTTTTTAGGCAAGCGTGTGCTCGTGCTCGAAAAAAACGATCGCCCCGGAGCCAAGATACTCATCAGCGGCGGGGGCAGATGTAACTATACCAACCTGTATTCTTCGGCGCAGCAATTCATTTCGCAGAACGAACATTTCTGTAAATCAGCCTTTGCCCAATGGACGGTAGAGGATACCATCAGCTTTTTTGAGGCCTACGGCATTGAAGGTAAAGAAAAAACATTGGGCCAGCTTTTCCCGGTTAGTGATAAAGCAAAAGATGTGGTGAATGTATTTACCAATCTTTGCACCGATATGGGGCAGGAGATTTGGTGCGATACCGAGGTGATAGGTATTGAAAAAATTGCAGATGATTTTACAATAGAAATATTGCGTAACGGCAAACAGCAAAAAATATCTGCGCCTAAAATAGTAATGGCTGCGGGTGGCCTTCCCATACAAAAATTAGGCGCTACAGACCTTGGCCTGCGCACAGCCCGCAAATTTGGCATGCAAATTACCGAAACAGCGCCTGCCTTAGTGCCGCTCACCATCACAGGGAAAGACCAGGGCTGGTATGAGCAGCTATCAGGTAATAGCCTGTTTTGCAGGGTTTGGAACGACCGTATTAGTTTTGAGGAGAATATATTGTTTACTCATTGGGGATTGAGCGGCCCGGCTATCCTGCAAATTTCATCCTACTGGCGGCCCGGTGAATCTATTTATATCGACTTGCTGCCGCACAAGGATATTGTTGAGCTGATACAAACGGAACGGGAAGCGAACGGTAAAAAAATGCTGCTGAATTACCTGGCAACCTTGTTCACCCGCAAGTTTGCCGAGGCGATATCGGATAAGTTACCCGCAGATAAAAACCTGGCTTCACTAAGTAAAACCGATCTCGAAACGATCTCAGCCCTGATTCACGAATTTAAAGTAAAACCGGCAGGGGACAAAGGCTACGACAAAGCCGAAGTAATGCGCGGCGGTGTATCCACGGATGAACTCTCATCCAAAACGCTGGAAGCTAAAAAAGTACCCGGATTATTTTTCGGAGGAGAATGTGTAGACGTTACCGGCTGGCTCGGTGGCTACAATTTCCAATGGGCATGGGCAAGCGGCTTTGTAATCGCGCAGAATTTATAGTTGAAGCGAAAGGTGCTTTCTCTTTTGTCCTTCCTCTTTTATCCTTTTTCCTGCTTATGCGAAGCCTTCACCTGCCTGAAATAAGCGATCAGCTTATCGATATTAACGAGGTTAAATTGATTGAGCCTGATCTTTTCCACCACTTCCGGTTCGTCGCCCATGATATCGCTCATCACATCGTTAAAGTTCAAAGGGGTTAATTCTTCCATTTCGGCGGTATTGGCGCCATAGTACCATGTGGTTTTCACTTTACCACCACCTCCGCCGCCACCGAGGTTGATCGCGAGGCCACCGCTCATTCCGCCGTAGCCGCCTGAGCCTAAGCCCGCGCCAAGTGCAGGGTCCACGCTGATGCCTTTACCGCTGCCGCCCCCGCCGCCAACCCTTGCTACGAACAGTTTCTGGCTTTCTTCATCCAGGGCAACTTTTACAAAATCAAGTTCTTTTTTGGTCCAGGTAGTGTTATGCGGGGCGTGCGCCACCACAAAGCTGTCCTTGCCAATGGTAAACGATTGCAGGTCACTTGCGCTAAGCTTGTAAGGGTTGGTTTTATCATTATCCCTGAACTCGATAAAGCCTTCATCCTTTATCGGCCCCTTGCCCGGCGGGTTTTCCCTGATAAAACCGGTTACCTTATTGCCCTTAATATCAGTGAACGAACCTGCCGGCCATTTTTGGGCATATGCTGATACACCTGTCAGCATTAGAAATAAAATGATTAAAATTGGGCGCATAATTCAACTAATACAAAATAACGCAATTTTCATTGATATATGATAGTCGACCTGAGAAGTGATACTGTAACCAAACCCACTCCTGGTATGCTCGAAGCCATCTGGAGCGCCAAAGTAGGGGATGATGTTTTTGGCGAGGACGAAACCGTAAACGCACTGGAAGAAAAAGCCGCTAAAATATTCGGCATGGAGGCCGGCATTTTTTGCCCTTCAGGGACGATGACCAACCAGATCGCCATTAAATGCTTTACCCAGCCGTTGGACGAACTGATAGCAGATCAAACCGCGCATGTGTATCGCTATGAGGGTGGGGGCATCGCTTTTAATTCGGGGGTATCCACCCGTTTGCTTTATGGCGACCGTGGCCGCATCACCGCCGAAATGATCGCGCCGGAGATCAATGAGAAAAATAATGTTCATTACCCACATACCAGTTTGGTAGTATTAGAAAATACGGTGAACAAGGGTGGGGGGAGCTGCTATACTTTGGACGACATCAAGCCCATAGCCCAATTGTGCCAGGAAAGAAAGCTGAAACTTCATTTAGATGGTGCCCGGATATTTAACGCCCTGGCAAATACAGGAGATAAGGCAATTAACTACGGTAAATATTTCGACGGCATTTCGGTGTGCTTATCAAAAGGATTAGGTGCGCCCGTAGGTTCTGTTTTGCTGGCCGATAAGGAAACCATCAAATACGCCCGCCGTATCCGTAAGGTATTAGGCGGCGGCATGCGCCAGGCGGGCTTCTTAGCCGCTGCGGGAATTTTCGCCCTCGATCATCATGTGGAAAGATTAGAGATCGACCATGCCCATGCCCGGCTATTGGCCGAACAATTGCAAAAGTGCCACTGGGTAAAATACGTAATGCCCGCCGATACCAACCTGGTTCTGTTTGATACGATTGAACCTGCTGATGTGATACTAAACAAGCTTCTCGAAAAAGGCATTAAAGCCAACAGCACCGATACCCACCGCATCCGCTTCGTAACGCATTTAGATGTTCACCCTGAACAGGTGGAGTGGGTGATTACTGCATTAAAAACTCTTTAAGTGATAAGTCCATGGTCCATCGTCTATGGTCCATGGACATTTATCTTTATTTTATCTCCCTGTCCGCACTCTGCCTTTCCACCATCCATCCAGGATACTCCCGTGGCAAGGCACTTATCTCATCGATCTTTTTCAGGTCATCTGCCAATAACACCAATTCTGTCGATTTAATATTATCAAGCAACTGATCCGGATTTTTAGCACCGATAATGGTGCTGGTAACCCCTTTTTGCAAACGCACCCAAGCCAGCGCCACCTGCGCAGCAGAAACATTATATTGCTTTCCAACTTCGGCGATTACGTCAATAATGTCATAGGCTTTATCTTTATTCACCGGCGGAAAATCAAAAGAATCCCTGCGCGAATCACCGGCCTTCTCATTATTCCGGGTATATTTCCCCGACAGGAAACCGCCCGCCAGCGGACTCCATGGCATAATGCCCACGTTCTGATCCAGCGCCAGTGGAACTACCTCGCGTTCGATATCCCTGCTGGTTAACGAGTAATAATATTGCAGTCCCACAAATTTGTTCCAGCCATGTTTGTCGGCAATGCCCAATGCCTTCATCACCATCCAGGCGGGCCAGTTACAAACGGCGATATAACGGACTTTTCCGGTCAGCACGATATCATTCAGCGCCCGCATGGTTTCCTCAACCGGAGTTTTTGGATCGACGCCATGCACATAAAGCACATCAATGTGATCCATTTGCAATCGCTTCAGGCTCTCGTCAATCGACTGGAAAATGTGATAGCGCGATAAACCCACGTAGTTTTTACCCGGGCCCATCCGTCCGCGTACCTTGGTGGCTATTACCAGGTCGTTACGGTTAAGGCCAAGGTCTTTAATAGACTGTCCCAGTAATTGCTCCGATTGCCCGAACGAATAAACATTAGCCGTGTCGATGAAGTTGATTCCAGCTTCAACAGCTGTTTTCATAAGATCGTTTACTTCTTGTTGCTGTAATTTGCCTATGGCTTCCCATATACCTCCGTTACCGCCGCCAAAGGTCATGGTACCAAAGCAAATCTCGGACACCACCAGCCCGGTGTTCCCTAAATAATTATATTTCATAAGTTGTGATGATTTGAATTGAAGTAAAGTTGAGAGTTTGATTAGAAAGAATGGTCAGTTAATAGTAAAAAAGCTTTTTCTTCACCCTCTTTGCGCAGCAGGGAGATTCTGTGTTGATTATCAAATATTTTTTAATTTTGCTTTATAAGGCGGCTATATGCCAGCCTGTTTAGGGCGGTTCGATTTCGTATTGAATTCGCCCTAACCCTTT
>Ga0207671_10005875_pt1 | contig 11141 bp, 10 predicted proteins | sample KBSC24metaG_FD_184352 | JGI IMG/M metagenome (GOLD analysis project Ga0207671, IMG submission 184352) | Corn rhizosphere microbial communities from Kellogg Biological Station, Michigan, USA - KBS C2-4 metaG (SPAdes) (version 2) | ecosystem: Host-associated > Plants > Roots > Rhizosphere > Soil... | reverse complement strand
ATTCTTACGCAAATTCTAATAGTAATGCCGGTACGTGATAGGTAATGGAGGTACTGGAGCTAACGCGTTTGCGGCAAAAGTTACCGGAGTTTAACCTACATGGGCGCCTTGGCTCCCCATAAAAGGGGGTATTGAATTTGGATACTAACTCGATATCCCTTCCCCAAACTTCAAACTTGAAAAAATAGGAGGGGGCACGGCAGAACCCGCCGTAGGGCGCAACCCAAAGCAGTCGGTGGCGCTTGGAGTGAACCTGGTCGCCTGGGGTGCCAAAAACAGCAACATCTTTCAGTGACTTCCACCCTTCCGTCCGCTATGCACCTCATAGAAGGTTGATACTTTTTTACTTCCCCCCACTCTCTCATGGAAATTGAACCTGAAGCGGTACCTTAACCAGTACTGACAGCCCTTCTTTAAGAATTCAATTAGATTCAGAATTAGAAGTCGGAAGGGGAAATCATCTTTGCTTTTGCCAGTCGAATCCGTAGTCTTATCACTGATGGTAGTTGGTTTGAAGATTTACGAGCGTCACAAATTTGCGCAGCATCGAAGAGCAACGATACTAATCGAGGCGCTCAATCAGACTCGATCACACCATCGTCCTCGATCTCACGCATCCGCTGGCGTTTGTGAGATGGAAAGCCTGTTGGGAGATATCCGGAACTCCGCCGATGCGCTGGTTTGTGCCTTGTCGATGGAAGAGGAGGCGAAAAGAATCGCGTCCCAGGTTCATGATCCGAAAGATGTGTCGCCGATCGCTCACTTACGGATGGCCCGCGAACACTCCGAAAAGGCTCAGGGAGATTATTACCACTGCGTCGAGAGTTACCGCCAGTTCGTACAATCCTTGGCGCCCCCGCTGCGGGCTAAGGCCGAGGAACGAGGCCGCGATGTCATGATGTTGGCCTGGGCCTAGACGCCAATTTTAAGTCTCTAGCTGGAAAGGAAGATAAACTCTTATGGACTTCTTACTAATTGCAGTTTTGACGATCGTCGTTGGACTTCTGGCCTTGATACAAACATTCCGACTGCGGAGTATTCGGCGGACGGATCGCGAGAGGATGAGCCGGACTCTGATTCAGTCAATCCGCAATATGGATCCACAAAGGTCAGAACGATGAGAACTGGCTAGTTTCGAGGCGTCTGGGCCAGCTTCTGCATGAAACTCCCTATCCCCCAGAGCCGTCCAAAAAGCCACGTGCTCGTTGTAGCTTTCGGTGGTGGTCATCGCGTCTTTTTGAGCGGACGGCAACTTCACATATTGTGACCGGGAGAGTGGTAGGATGTCCGTGAAATTCGTCCGGACCTTGCGAACCTGGCGGGTCAGCGGTTGGTCCGCGTTGCACGTGCGAATCTAATCGGACAAGATCGAGGTTCTCCAGCAGATTGCCAAACCCACTTGAGTAACCCGTGGCTATTCTCTCTGCGCTCTACTAATCCACGCCGTCAGTTGAGACCGTGACCGAACCGAGTACCCAGCCTTTGTCGTTTCTCTGCGTCTTCCTCCGTGTCTCGGTGTCTGCGCGGTGAGCTTTTGCCTTTTCTCGGTTTCAGCACGGATCGATTTTTCACAGACTCGTCAGGGAGCGCCCCGCTGACAAACAGATCTCGCCGTCACGGACCTGGTCGTTCGTTGCCGGCCGTGCATGGGTTCCCCGAGCGCGATTACATGTGCATCGTCGATCGTATTCCCCAGTGCCTGCAAGTCGGCGTCCTCGCCAGCAACTTCATCCACCCACTCACGGAAAAAGTTAAGAAGGGGCGTTCTGCCCATAAATCACGGAATTCGCTCCAACCCCGATTGCCAGCGCTACGGCGAAACTCGGTGACAGTCCGATGCACCGAATCGATTGTCGGAATTGCTCCATTCCGGGCAGTCACGCGACCGCGGAGCCGGAGCCGAGGCTCGCGAACCCTTAGTCCAGTCTAGCCGTTCTGCCAGCGGGTCCGGACGCGCTGCGCCATGCGTGCCTGGGCCTGGAAGAAATCGTGCGACAGATTGGCGGCTTTGCGGCCCGCGCCGTCTAACGAGGGGAACTCAATGGGCTTCATGGCGTACCGGCACCAACGCTTGAGACTAGGCACCAGACGGCGGAGGGCCATGGTGGCGAGCATCAGGAATGCGATACCGAGTCCGACGGCCATCGGCTGAAGCCAGTTTTCTGCGAGTGGCCGGGCGTCGAATGGGGCATTGGGGCCGATGCCAATGTTATCGAAGTCGGCCGTAACCCAGACCACCGTCAGTTCCGGGACAAGACTGCGGAGCAGGGCGAAGACGAAAAATCCGAGCGCAATGCCGTAGCCGTAGATCGCGATGATCGCAATGGCGCCGGCGTGGGCGGTGGTGACAACCCAGGCGCCGGCGCGGCGAAGGACGACCAGCGGAGAGAATCGGTCGTGCCACGTCACCAGCGAGCCTGTGCAGTACTCACGTGCGAGGTCTTCTGGGGGACCGAGCCTTTCCAGGATCTCGGGAATGGGCATCCCGGAAACGCACATGCGCTCGTGCACGTGCGCGCGAATTTCATCCACAATGTCCTGCCGGATATCCAGGGTCATCCCGGTAAGAGACATCTGGAATCGGGCGATGTATAGTTCCAACGGGTCGTTCGTCATCCTCGAGCCCTCTCTTGTGCGGCCGGCAACAGCGGCTCAATGAGTGCGTTGACGCCGGCGGTGAACTGCATCCAGATCTCGGCCATGCGAGTGGCCCGATCATAACCTTTATTGGTGAGCGAGTAGTATTTGCGCGGATGTCCGGACTCGGATTGCACCCAGGAGGAGGTGACCAGGCCGTCGTCCCGCAGGCGGTTCAAGATCGGATAGACGGTACCTTCGGAAAGGTCCAGGTTGGAATGCTTTTCAAGCGTACGGATAATTTCGAGGCCGTAGCTGCGCGCGGGAGCCAGGGCGGCCAGCACCGCCATTTCGAGGCAGCCTTTCCGAAGCTGCGCTTCCCACTTTTCGTCGTCTTCTCCGCGCTGTTTCACTTCGCCGGGCACGATACCTCGCAATGCATAGTATGATGCTATGCGATAATTTCGGGCGGGTCAAGACATATTCCATAAGGCTCGCCCTACCCATGCAACTGCCGCCTTGTCCCACTATGCACTGCTTATGGGGGCGGGCAATCCTGCCGGCCATCGCCAAGGCTTATACCGACAGCATCGAGGGCCACCTGATCGATCTCCAGCACGGTGCCCCGGACGTCGAGCAGGCCCACGAACTGCACCATCGAATCGAGCGTAATACGGGCGATCTTTTCGCGGAACCGTTCACGAGAGTCGCCGATGGATAGCTGCGTTCCGCGGACGTGCGCGGTGAAGTCAGAAAACTATTCCGGATCGCTCCGGAAGCTCGGTTCGCGCAGGTCTGGCTACGAACAGGAAAGAGCTGAAGCCGCGCTATCCCCCATCGGGTTCGCGGCGCTCCTTGAAGTGGGAGGAAGAGTCGAAGTCATTTAAGTTTGCCCTTCTCTGGTAACGTTACGCCGTTTATCCGGCCAATCTGCGCCGCGCCGCACCCAAGATCCAGTCGTGCTTGTCTTCGTGAGCCCGCTTGCGCCGTAGTCCATTCCCAACGATGGTGTCGCGGCCGCAGAACGGACAGCGCCGCCGCAACTGCGCCCGGCTGATCCCAGCTACGCAGGCAGTGCGATAAAGACAACCATCGGCGGCACTGCCAAATAGAACCCGTCCGAATATAAATGTCGAGCCGGCGGCTAGACAACACTAAGGTCTCAGCGCGCTGACGATAGTTACGTGCCAAGATACCGCCGAAGGAACCCAACCATCCTCTTCACTTCATCATCGCGCTGAGTCGAGTTGGTGAAGAAGGTGTTGTGGCCACCTCCTTCGTAGTAATTAGCCTCGACTGATTTCCCGTTCCGCCGCAACGCGGCTTCGAAGTCGCGCGCCAGCCCTACATCCGTGTTCACGCTTCCGCCACCCGCGGGTCCGTCCACTGTTCCATGCATGATGAAAATCGGCGTATTGAACTCCGCGGCGCGGGTCACCGGCTTAAGCGCAAGGCCTGCGTCATGAAGAATGATGGCCTGCACGTTGCCTATCGCCAGTACGTATTGCAAGCTTGCGCCGCCGCCGCGTGAGTGTCCCACAAGGGCGATCCGATCGGGGCGTGCGCCCGGCAACGCGCGCGCCGCTTGAACCAAGCCGTCGATGTACTGCAGCCCTTCCTCATACGCACCGGGCCTCAGGGGCGGCACCTCTCGACACGGAATCGGCGGACTTACGGCATGCTCACCGGCGCCGTTTCCCGCGATGTCTCGCGGGTTGTTGGGGTTTTCGGCGCCAGAAAACCAACATCCAGCGACGGCGAGAAAACCACCGCGCGCCAGATCCTGGGCCAATTGCACGTACTGCCGGGCGAACCCGTGGGTGCCGTGCAGAACAAGTGCGACAGGAAAAGGACCCGCGCCCGACGGTCGTGCGACCGCTGCCAACATGGCTCCCCGATCCGGAACCACTACTCTGAACCATTGCACTGCTAGTCCTTCAGTTCCGGCTGGCGCGTCGGTCGGCGACACGATTGGCGGCCTCAAGTTGCCACGCGTCATCTGACTCGACCCTTGCCAGGCTGGCGAAACCAGCGCGGCCGACGTGAGGAGCGTCGCGACCAACCGCAATTTCAACATAAGTACTCTCTAGTCTAAGCCTAGCGACGATTGAACTCCCCGACAGGCACACGCGACAGACGCGGGGTGGAAAGGCACTGTTTCGCCAGGAGTCTACGTCTGAAATTCGCTTCGACCCGTTCACGCGGGATCTTGACACCAGGGGGCTTACTCGTGAGGGTCTCGAGATTCACCTGACGCCTGAAGCACTCGGGAAGCGTCGTCAGCGTGTAGCTCGCCTGTGACAGCCATTACGGTCGTTTCCATCGGTCCGCTTTCGAGCCGGCGAGCGGCCTTCACCCTCCTGCACGAACCAGTGTCCGAACGAAAAGAAAACGAGCGTACCTGGGTCGGCGCTGCGCTCCCACCGCTAAAGATGATTGGCCGGCTCAAAACCGTCAGGCGGGCCGAGCGCGGTATCAAGCGTGTACCAGCAACGGGGGCGTGATACGTCAAGTGGCGAGAGTGGGACTTGAACTTCAATTCAAGACGACGTGGCGCCTCTTTGCCAGGAACGCCGGATGGCAGCGAATCCACCCTTACTTTGCCAGCTCAGCCATCAGCCAGGCCCTCGCCATTTTCCAATCACGCATTACGCTTTGACCCGAGATTTTGAGAACCTCTGCCGTTTCCTCCACGGTGAGCCCTCCGAAAAAGCGGAGCACAATCACCTCCGCCTTGCGCGGATCCACCTTTGCGAGCACTTCGAGCGCGTCGTCGATTGCGACCATCTCGCGGTCCCTTGATGAGGAAACGAGTTCCGGGGCGTCGTCGAGGTTCAAGCGTAAGGCTGCTCCGCCATGTTTCTCAGCCCCTTTTTCGCGTGCCCGGTCCACAAGGATGCGTCGCATCATATTGGCGGAAACCGCGAAGAAGTGCGCTTTATCCTTCCAATCCACGTCGCTCGCATCCACCAGTTTGAGAAATACCTCGTGCACCAGCGCGGTGGCTTGCAGCGTGTTCCCGGCGTTTTCCCGCCGCATGTATTTGTCGGCCATGCGACGCAATTCGACATAGACCTTAGGGGTCAGTTCGCCCAAAGCCCCCTGATCGCCACCACTCCATGCCTTCAACAACTGTGTGACCGAGGCGGCCATAGGCTTTGGATTCTAGCATCCCCCAAAATGTATTTTCGGCGCGTGATAGTTCTTCCAACGCTATTCCGCTTACTACGTGAACGAAAGAATTGAGGGATGCGGACCCGGATGCAGGCCGCTCCCATGCCTTAAGGAGGCTCAACATGAACACACGAAATTTTCGCAATACGCTCGCTCTGCCCGCTCTGATCGCCGTGGGGCTGCTCGCAAATGTGGCGCCGCTACGCGCCCAGTCGGTACCCCAACAACCCGTTGGCTCGTGGCTCTATACGGTGACGATCCCGGTGGACGGCGATCCGGCGCATAACATCGTCTTCCAAGGCGTGGAGACCTACATGTTGGGAGGCGGCTACATTGAGACCGATCAACTCTCATTTTCGCCCACCTTGGGCCTTTCCACGCCCTCGCATGGATCCTGGGCGAGCACGGCCGGCTCGGATTTCCTGATGACCTACCTCAACTTCACCTTCGACAGCACCGGCACCGCGCAGGGAAAGGGGCTGGTTCGTCAGACGGCGACCCTCGGCAAGGACAAGAAATCCTATAGCGGCAGTGGCGACTTCAGCTACTTCGATCCAGCGGGAAACGTGGTCCTGGCCGGGACCTTTACGGTGACCGCCACGCGAATTGAGGTGCAAGCGCCCTCCGCCGTCCCTGCTGCAACTCCGCTTGTGCAACAGCTGAACAATCTCCACGGGCTCCGCGGCTTGCGACGTAACTGAAAACCCTGTTCAGGCAACCCTGCACTAAAGAAGTGGACTAACGTTCGGTCCGGAAGCTATTGCGGTAACATTGTGATTTCCCCCGCAATCCGAAAGAGGAGAGACCAAGCCCCCGCTGAGGGACAAGGTCACCTGATGACTCCGGACCTCTGGCACGACATGGAAGCGCTCTACCACGCGGCGCTGGAACTCACTGGGGAACAGCGTTCCGAGTTGTTGCGTCGGGCTGACCCGAAAGTTCGAAGCGCCGTGGAAGCGATGCTTGCGCAGGACGCCAGCGCCGTGCTGGACCGGCCCGCCTGGGAACAGGCCAGCGCTTCCATCGAAGCGCCTCCGTTCGAACTCGCCGCAGGCGTCAAGCTCGGCCCGTATGAGGTGGTCTCCGTGATCGGCTCCGGCGGCATGGGGAAGGTTTACCGGGCCAAAGATGCCCGGCTGAATCGCGAAGTGGCGATCAAAGCGTCCGCAGCCCAGTTCAGCCAGCGTTTTGAAAGGGAAGCCAAGACCATCGCGGCCCTGAATCATCCAAATATCTGCCAGATTTACGACGTGGGCCCGAATTACCTGGTCATGGAATTGGTGGATGGCGGGCCCATCGTTTCCCCTGACCAACCGCACCCGCTCGCGGCGGACGAGGCAGTGCGGTTCGCCGTGCAGATTGCCGCCGCCCTGGAAGCCGCACACTCCAAGGGCATCATTCATCGCGATCTCAAGCCAGCCAACATTCTGGTAACTGGCGGCTTGGTCAAATTGCTGGACTTCGGCCTGGCGAAACATAGCGATCCCAGCTCGACCGGCGATCAAAACCAAGCCACCGGCCTGACCCAGGCTGGGATGATCCTGGGCACCCCGGCCTACATGTCTCCCGAGCAGGCGGAAGGTAAGAGTACGGATCAGCGCTCCGACATCTTTTCATTCGGCGTGGTGTTTTACGAAATGCTCGCCGGCCGCTCCGCGTTTCCGGGAGACAGCCCCGCCGCGATCCTGGGAGCGGTGGTGCACAAGGAGCCCGCGCCGCTCGATGCGCCGCCAGCACTAGCTGCGATTGTTCGCAAGTGCCTCGCGAAATCGCCGGAGGCCCGTTTTCAGACGGCGACGGACCTTCGCCTGGCTCTGGAATCGGCTTCCACCCAAGCCGCCTCTCCCCTCAACCGTCGCACGCTTGCGGTCATCGCCGGCTTGCTCGCCGTCGTCGGGCTGGCCCTATTCTTCTTCCTCAGAATGCCTCCCGTCGAGGGTGAGATCAACTCCATCGCCGTTCTCCCTCTCGATATCAAGAGCACCGACCCCGATGCCGATTACATTTCCGATGGCATCACGGAAAGCGTCAACAACGCTCTGGCCGGGCTGCCGGGGCTCAAGGTCGTCCCGCATAGTGTCGCCCTCCGATATAAAGGAAAGTCCGCGGACATCCAAAAAGTGGGTGCACAACTGGCCGTGCAGGTAGTGTTGACCGGACGGATTGTGCAGCGGGGCGAGGATCTCACCGTCGCCATGGAACTCGATGATATTGGCAGAGGGAAACAGCTGTGGGGCACTCGGTACAATCGCAAGGTAGCCGATTTGCTGGCGATCCAGAGCGAAATCGCACGTGAGGTCTCGCATCGCCTCCGCAGCCATCTTTCTACCGACGACCAGCAGAAGCTGACGAAGGGTTCCACCGAGAATTCCGAAGCCTATCAGTTCTACCTCAAGGCTAAGTACCACACCAGCAAGTTCACCAAAGACGAGTTTCGAAAGGGGATCGATTATTTCAATCAGGCCCTGGCAAAAGATCCCAATTATGGCTTGGCATACAGTGGCTTGGCCTACTATTACATCCTCCAGGACGATTGGTATCTGACGCCCAACGAATCGGCATCCCGAGCGAAGACAGCCGCACGGAAGGCGCTCGAAATCGACGAGGCCAATGCCGATGCGCACCTGGCGCTGGCCATGGAATCGCACTGGTATGAGTGGGACTGGGCGGCTGCCGACCGAGAGTTTAAACGGGCGCTCGAGCTGAGCCCTAAGAATGGGGATGCTTACGGGCTTTATGCTTGGTACCTGGCGGCGATGGGGCGAAAGGATCAGGCAATCGCTACGGCGGCACAGGGGCAACGCGTGGACCCTCTTTCGTTGTTGGGGAATTTTGGACCAGGGTCGATTTCGGTCTTCACGCGGCAGTGGGGCCTGGCGACACTGCAACTGCGCGGCGCAATCGATCTGGACGCCACCTACTGGCTGGACCACATCTTCTTGGGCCGGGCGTACGAACAACAAAACAAATTGCAGGACGCCTTCGCCGCCTTTGAGAACGCGAGGAAGTTGGATCAGGACCACGCGGAAATCTGGTCCGCACTGGGACACGCCTACGCAGTCTCGGGCAATCAGGTGGAAGCCCGGAAAGTGCTGGACCGGTTGCAGGATCCCAAGGCCCTCAGTTACGTAGCGCCCTATAACGTGGCAATTGTCTACGCGGGCCTGGGGAATCGCGATCAAACCTTCGCCTGGCTCGATCGAGCTTACCAACAGCGATCGTATTACCTGCCCGTTTACCTCACCACCGATGCGCGGCTTGACGGATTACACGGCGATCCCCGCTTTCTTGACCTGCGGCGGCGCATCGGCCTGCCTGAGTAACTTAAGTTGCGGTGTATGAACACGGATCATTCCCGTGAAACACGACGGGAACTACACGAGCGAGAAGTCTTAGAATCATAAGCGCCCCGTTTCATAAATGACGGAGCTTAGTGAGATCCATGATCCATGAGCCGGGGGCGCTTTTGATACAGCTCTAAGACCTCCCGTTCCTAATCCGAAGCCTTGTACGAGTCGCCATTCGCCCAGAGACCCAAATGACTCTTCCTGGATCGCCACTTGGAGCCATTCTACGATACCCCCACATATCACTCCTGACACCCGCGCGAGATAATGTTGACGAGATCATGTTGCGGAACCAAATCCGCTCTTTTCTACCGTTATTGATTGTCTCGTTTTCGGTGCTGCCCGAGATGTCTGCTCAGCGTATTTACGAGCGCAGCGCCGAAATGATATTAGAGGACGCCGGAGGGCGCGTGAGTTCGCTGGGTCCAGATTTCAATTCGGTTCCGATTTCCACCCACAAGTTTCTGTTCATTCGAGGCGCTCGGCTGGGGTACGGCGAGAAGTCAAGCTGCGAGCGCCCAGCGGCTAGGAACCACGCCGTGATCTACGACGCACAAGCCAATAGAGAATCGTCGCTCTTCGATAAACCGCTTTCGGATCGGATGATGGGCCACGATGCAGCCTGTGTCTATGAACACGCGGATCTGTCTCCATCTGGGTCCACCTTGTACATCGTGAGTCCCTGTTACGCCACGTCAGGCTGCCTCGCGATTATCGATCTGCCCTCGAGTAAGGTCCGATATGTTCCGGGCGTTATGGATGTATTCGTCATTCGCGGAGGCCCGAAGGCGGGCGACCTGATTTATAGCAGGCGGTTGTTGTCCAAACCAGCGGCACAAGATGTCGGACACCCATATTATCCGTACATCCACGCGCGACCTGACAGATCGCAAATCGCCATTATTTCAGACGAGGATCTGGTCCTAATCGGCGGAAACGCACCCGCTCCGATTCTGCGAAACTACTTGCGACGCATCCACGGTCGCATTTACGTTCAGGGTGAATGGGTTCCGTAGACGGAAAGCATTTCTGAACGCGACAACCGATTTCGTCAAATAGACGGCGTCAGGAAAAGTGCACGTCGCGGGTTTGGACTGGCCATTTTCCCCAAACCACTTTTACACTGTTAGCGGAATTCAGTGCAGGCTGCCTACGCGCAACTACTCTCTTGCCAGTCCGCATTCGCGGACTCGGGCCAGGAATCGCAGGAACGCCAGTCGTCGCCTGCAATTCGCGCAAAATTTGTCCTTGCTCACCTGCGGGTCGAGAACGTCGCGGACGAATGCCATACCCTTCCCGTAGTGAACACGATGACTTCGTCCGAAGTAATCTGGAGCGTACGAGCCGAAGTCCACCTGACAAAAATCGCAGAGTATGATCGCATCGAAAATCAGAAACTCCGCATATTTGTGACACCCCTCGGCTAGACGGCCCAGTTCGGCAGAATCGGCTCCGCAGTCCCAACATGGAGCGACATCCCGAACTTCCAGTGAGGCGTAGCAGATTGGACAGTTGCTTTCGCTCATGTAGCCGTCTACCAGACTACCTGTTGCGGCTTAGGCAACGAAAGACGGGCTTGTCGGTACTACACCGGGAGGATCTGATTTGGACGGTCAATGCTCCCCACATTCACATAGAGCTCTCGGAAGGCTGAAATTGCCAATGCAGGCCTAAGTAACAGATAATCAGGTCGTGGAACCCGCAACTCGCAATTTCCTCCATCGTGTGTCGAAACGCGAGTGGATGTGGTGGCTCAGGGCCTGGAACTCAAGCCTGTCACTGGTCCCATTAAGAACGTCACGCCCTGGATGCTCATCACTTTCTCCATCTTCCTGATCGGTGCAAAACTCGCCATATATCTTGCGGCTTCCGCACGGATGAGAAAGATCGCTGTCGGCGCGATCGTGGTATCGTTTCTCCTATTCGTCGCCACGTTGTTACTTCAATGGAATCGATCTTTGTTGTGGCATCGCGCTCTCTTCGAAGGAAAGCCGAAGGCACCAAGGCCAACTGGTTCGCCCGATGCTGAGTGAATCACGAGCA
>Ga0207671_10005873_pt1 | contig 11150 bp, 7 predicted proteins | sample KBSC24metaG_FD_184352 | JGI IMG/M metagenome (GOLD analysis project Ga0207671, IMG submission 184352) | Corn rhizosphere microbial communities from Kellogg Biological Station, Michigan, USA - KBS C2-4 metaG (SPAdes) (version 2) | ecosystem: Host-associated > Plants > Roots > Rhizosphere > Soil... | reverse complement strand
GACGATGAATTATACTTTCAGGACCTTAATTTAATGGAGATGATCGAAACGTATGGCACACCATTGCGTTTTACTTATCTGCCCATGATAACCAAGAAAATACAGCAGGCTAAGCTGTTATTTCAGCAGGCTATCGTTAAAAACAACTACCGCGGCAGCTATAAATACTGCTATTGTACCAAAAGTTCGCATTTCAGACATATTGTAGAGGAAGCATTGAAAAATGAGATCCACCTGGAAACATCGTCGGCTTTTGATATGCCAATGATTGATGCGCTGGAGAAAAAAGGCGCGGTAAACAAGGATATCACCGTGATATGTAACGGTTTCAAAACTTTCCAGTATAAAACTTATATTATTGACATGTTACATGATGGATTCAAAAACATCATCCCTGTACTGGACAATAAAGAGGAATTCAACCTGTATGACGATGAGATCGAAATGGACACCCCTTGTAACCTGGGTATCCGTATAGCTGCTGAAGAGCAGCCCGACTCTCAATTCTACACCTCACGTTTAGGGGTACGTATGGAGGATGTGATCGATTTTTATCATAACAAGATCGAAGAAAATCCTAATTTCCAGGTAAAGCTGTTACACTTCTTTATTAATTCAGGTATATCTGATACTCCATACTACTGGAATGAGCTTGAAAAATACGTAACACTTTATTGCAAGTTTAAAAAGGTGAACCCGGCTCTGGATACACTGGATATTGGTGGCGGTATGCCTTTCAAAGATTCGTTGGTTTTTGATTTTGATTATGAGTACATGATCAACGAGATCGTGAGCCGTATCAAAGAGATCTGTGCCGATAACGACACGATGGAACCGGATATTATTACTGAGTTTGGTAAATACACTGTTGCCGAAGCTTCGGGTATTTTATATAAAGTATTAGGTCGTAAACAACAAAATGATCGCGAAAGATGGTTGATGCTTGATGGTTCATTTATTACCAACTTGCCGGATGTTTGGGCCTTGAACCAAAAATATATTTTGCTTCCGGTTAACAACTGGGATTCGGAATATGAGCGTGTGAATCTTGGTGGTATTACCTGCGACGGTCAGGATTATTATAACCAGGAGGCCCACATGAACAGCGTATTTATGCCTAAAACCCGTAAAGTACAATATCTTGGCTTTTTCAATACAGGAGCATACCAGGAAGTATTAAGCGGATATGGTGGTATACACCATTGCTTGCTCCCATCTCCTAAACACGTGATCATCCGCCGCAACCGCGACGAAACATTCAATTTTGAAGTGTTTGGCGAAGAGCAAAACAGTAAACAGGTATTGAAAATACTGGGCTATACCACATAATCAGTTGGCAGTTTTGAGTTGGCAGTTAGCATAACTCATGTCATATTTTATTTATAGCGATGGGTTAAACCTATCGCTATTTTTTTGACCATTGATTGCTTTGACTTTTTAGCTAAATTGATGCCCCATTTTGAAAAACTGCAAACTGCAAACTCACTTCTGCGAAGCCACTCCCCAGTAACAGCTGTTTCTGATCTTTTTCAATATCTCTGGTGTTATGCTGGATATGGGTTGTTGATATTTACCTTCATTATTAAGCAGGTACATCGTGCCGCTTTCATTGTTATAGGCATAAGAGCATAAATTATGTTCTTCTCCGTCTTCATTTTTTCGCACATCTATCCTGAGCCCATCGGTCATGTTTGATTTGTTGGCTGGCTCTGCGGGTGCCGATGCCCTGATCCAATTAACGGTATAACTTATATTTTGCGATGATATCGCTGCAGTGTTTTGCTTATAGCTCTTACTGGCCTGTATCACTTGCAACAGGCATTTTACACAAGGTTCTGCCACAGTAGCGGTGCCATAATTTTTCTGCGGATTATTGATCACACTATCCTTTTTCCCCGCCACTTGTACCGTGGTCTTGGTAATATCAATAGATACGGGTTTGGTTTTGGCGTGTTGACAAGCGGATAATGCTACCACTACTATTATACAAAAACAAGTATTCAATTTTAATATCCTCATGCCAGATCACCTAGTATTTATTGTATATACAGTGATGAAAGCTTTTTGTGTTAACCATATGTAAACTACATCATCCAAATTGGCAAAACCATTGCCATTTTAATTTAAACAAGTTATTTATTGCATTTAATGGACACGAAAAGACCCGATTTTCTATAAAAATTTCTTAAAATTGTCTGATTTAATTTTCCCTTGCTGCTAAACATGCCTGCAGGACTTAATCATCACAACAATTTTCAAAAAACCGGGTTATACCTGGTATAATTTAACTTGAGCATACCTTTACAAGGTATTATAAAAAGATGGCTAATAGCGATAAAGTTTCAGAAACAAAGGTTGACGTAGTTTTAATTGGCGCGGGTATCATGAGCGCTACATTGGGAGTAATGCTTAAAGAACTGCAACCAGATTTGACTATTTAAATTTTGGAACGCCTTTATGTTATAGCCGCCGAAAGTTCGGCCCCGATGAATAATGCGGGTACCGGCCACTCTGCTTTTTGCGAATTAAATTATACCCCCGAACTTCCTGACGGAACCGTCGAAATAAAAAAAGCCATTAAAATTGCCGAGCAGTTTGAGATATCCAAAGAATTTTGGTCATACCTCATCGAACAAAAATATATTCAATCGGCACAAAGCTTTATCCGCAAGGTGCCGCATATGAGTTTTGTTTGGGGGCCCGAGAATGTAAACTATCTTCAAAAGCGTCAACAAGCCCTTACCAAACATCATTTTTTTAAAGGGATGCTTTATTCTGAAGACAAAGCACAGCTTCAGCAATGGATCCCACTGGTGATGGAAGGACGTGAAGAGAACGAAAAAGTTTCGGCCACATTTATGGATTTAGGCACCGATGTAAACTTTGGTAGTTTAACCAGTAGTTTGCTGGATCAGCTTAAACAAAAAAAGGGGGTCGCCCTTCATCTTAACCATGATGTTCGTAACATTAAACGCAATAACGATAACAGCTGGCTGATAACCGTAAAAGACAAAACAACCGGACAAAAAAGAAAACTAACCTCCAATTTTGTGTTTGTTGGTGCAGGTGGCGGCGCTTTGCCCCTGCTGCAAAAATCGGGCATTGCAGAAAGTAAAGGTTTTGGTGGTTTCCCCGTAAGCGGACAGTGGTTGGTATGCAACAATCCTGCTGTTGTGGAGCGCCATGAGGCCAAAGTATATGGTAAGGCATCGGTAGGTTCGCCGCCAATGTCTGTACCTCACCTGGATACCCGGATGATAAATGGTAAAAGAGAATTACTTTTTGGCCCTTACGCCGGTTTCTCTACCCGTTTTTTAAAGAGGGGGTCATTGCTTGATCTGTTTTGTTCTATCAAGCTCAACAATATATGGCCCCTGCTTGCCGTAGGGCGCGACAACTGGCCGCTAACCAAATACCTCATCAGCCAGGTGCTTCAATCGCCGACAGATCGCTTAAAAGCCTTGCAGGAGTACATGCCCACAGCCAAAGCCAGCGAATGGGACCTGGATATAGCCGGCCAACGTGTACAGGTAATTAAAAAAGATGCCAAACATGGCGGTGTTCTGGAATTTGGAACCGAGGTGGTAACCTCTGCTGATGGTAGTATATCCGCATTGCTGGGTGCATCGCCAGGAGCATCAACATCGGTACCTATTATGATACAACTGATAGAACGCTGTTTTAAAACACATATCAAAACCGATGAGTGGCAGCAAAAATTAAAAGAAATGATACCTTCATACGGGCAATCATTAGCTAATGATGAAGCGCTAAGTGAAGTTACCAGGGCCAGGACGAGCCAGGTGTTAGGATTAGTGTAGATACATAAGTAACAGGCAGGCCATTTTATTAAAAAGTGGGTTTACATGGTTTACACTTTTCATGGTTCACATTATTATATCTAATTGATAATAAAATACTTAATATATTTTATCATCAAAAAGTGGGTTTACAGTGTAAACCATGATTTATCCCCTGAAGCAGGGAATCTGCTGTATTATTTTTGAACATAGTAATAGCTTAGGAGAACCCGGCAAAGTTGACGTAGCAGTGAATATCCATCCGATCAAATATTGAGGTGATAAGTTTTCGGAACTGACGTTATCCGTTTCCCAAAGTATCAATTATAAACAGCTTACTGAAATCCTCCGGCAGTCATGCCGCTATTTACAGCCGTTTCTTTAACCTTGAATTCTGCTGATTGCCCAAGTAGGGTAGTTTTGATCAGGAATGGTATCCGGATACCACCGTTGATACCTTCATAGTCGCCAAATTCTGTTACCGAGTTTACGGAGCCTTCAACTACTTGCTTTATTTTGAGACCGGTTTTTTGATTATAAAAATTCCGTATCTGTGTTCCTTCGGCAAGGTTTATATCAACTTCATAAGCCAGGTCACCATTTACGATCTTAAGGGTGGAATCGAGCTCCACGGCATATCCGCCTTTTTCATAATCAAGTTCGGGGAAAGGTCTGCTTTTCGCTTTTATTATTTTTTTGCCGGCATCATCCAACGATATTTCGCGGTTTAACTGCTGTACACTGATACGCTCGCCGTTCACCAAAACATGGGTCACAATTAAATTATTGTATGATGGTACGGTTATTTGCTGAAAAAACATATCAGGCGATCTATATCGGCTAACCATCTGTACTTCAGAACCCTGAACTGTACCCGTTGATGATATTTGCAGGTCTTTAATATTTTTCAATTTCTCAGCTCCGCCTATAGCATCAATATAAGTTTTGATGACGCTGGCAGCAGTAGTACCAGCTGGTACAGGCAATCCGCTAAATGAATTATTTTCCGGGTTGATATCAGGCAAAAGATGATCCGGGTCAACAATAGCCGAAACAATTTTTGAGGTTGATTTATAATGGAATGTCCAAAGCCCACCCCGCTGCCATATTTCAACCGGGAGTTTCATGGTAGCGGTTTTACCATTTTCTTCTTTGATCAGGATAGTTACAGGCAAAGCCATTTCTTCCAGGTTCTCCAGCGTAATCAACGAGCCTTTTGAGGCATCACCATCCGGATAAGTGATATCTCTTATCCCCTGGTCAAGTTTCCAGGTAGTGAAAAACCATTCGTTCCAAAACCAGCTCAGATCCTCTCCTGCCGCGTTATCCATGGTATGGAAAAAATCCCATGGCGTAGGATGTTTAAATGCCCAGCGTTTGATATAGGTTTTAAAGGCATAATCAAAGCGTTGTTCACCCAGAATCTGCTCACGCAGGATAGTAAGCCCCAATGCTGGTTTCTCATAAGCAGCCGCGCCTAAATAATCGGCCTGGATCACATCTGGTATCGTCATGATCGGTTCCGCCTCAGGGCTGAATAATTGTAATGCTGCCTTTTGCTGATCGGGTTTTATATAATACTCGCCATTATTAAATACTTTGGTATCTACATTATTTAAAAAGGTATTAAAACCCTCGTCCATCCAGGCGTATTTACGTTCGTTCGATCCTACGATCATTGGGAACCAGTTGTGCCCAAACTCATGGTTGGTCACCTCCCAGAGTTCTCCCGTCTTATTTTCCGATCCACAAAAAACAATACCCGGGTATTCCATACCCCCAACAGTACCTGCAACATTAGTAGCTACCGGATAAGTATATTCAAACCATTGGTTGGAGTATAGTTCAATAGCACCTTTTACATATTCTGTAGAGCGGCCCCAAGCCTGCTTACCTTTACTTTCAACCGGATAAACTGATTGTGCCAGGGCTTTCTTTCCACTGGGCAGATTAATGCGTGCCGCATCCCATATAAATGCTTTTGAAGCCGCCCAGGCAACATCCCGCGCATTTTTACATAAAAAGTGCCAGGTAAGGGTTGGCTTCTTCGGATAATCATCGTTTCGCACGATATCAGCCGAATCTTTGATCATCACTGTTTTATCGCTCTTCCGGGCCTCAGCCAAACGTTTCAGGGTATTTGGGGAATATACCTCGTTAGGGTTAAGCAGTTCACCCGACCCTGCAACTACCAGGCTGGCCGGTGCAGTAACTGTATAGTCAAAGTTGCCATATTCCAGGTAAAACTCACCAGCTCCCAGGTATGGCAGGGTATTCCATCCACTTACATCATCATAAACCTCCATACGGGGATACCATTGGGCCAATTCATATATCCAGCCGTTTTTAGTAAGCAGGCGCCCCATACGGTCGGTGCCATACTGCGGAATATCAAAGCCATACTCTATCCTGATCTGTAACTTGCTCCCCTCGGCCCGTAACGAGTCTTTCAACTTTATTTGCAGACGGGTGTCGGTTACAATATAATCCGCTTTTTCGGTTTTGCCGTTTTTGGTCACGAATATGGCCTTTATCTCATCGCCTTTAGTATAAGTACGATTGTTAAATCTACCGCCGGTTATCGGGCTGGTAGCTTCGGCCCTTGAATCTTCCCGGTAAATATTTTGCTCCACCTGTAGCCACAAAAAGCCCAGTGCATCCGGGCTGTTATTGGTATAAGTGATTAATGCAGTACCATCAATCCTGTGTTTTAAGGTATCTAAAGTAACGTTCAGCTTATAGTCGGCCCTGTTTTGCCAGTATTTTGAACCTGGTGCTCCCCCGGCGTTCCTGAACGCGTTACCTTTTTCGGGATAAAAATTAGGATTGAATACTTTGTGCTGGTCGTATTTTACACCGGGCTGATCGGTGTTTTGTGCATATCCTTTAAAGGTTATGGCACATAGCAGTATACAAAGCGTTAGGTTATAAAGCTTCATGTAGGTGATTTATCATTTATGAACGCCAATATATCAAAATTATGGCGATGCCATTATGACAATTGAACTGTTATAACATATTTTAACATATCATTACTGTTACATCCATCCCCAAGTGCTGTTTGTAATTATCGTTCCTCACAAAAACAGTATACAAACCATTATCTATTTTTTATATTTTTGCGGATGATTGAGAGTGTGCAAAATCGCTGCTCCGAGTCACATTCCTAATAAATGGATATATCAGTAGTAGTACCACTTTATGACGAGATAGAATCATTGCCAGAGTTAACCTCATGGATAAGCCGGGTAATGGATGAAAACCGTTTCACTTACGAGATCATATTAATTGACGACGGTAGTAAAGACGGCTCATGGGAAATGATCAGAAAGCTGCAGCTGAACAACCCTTTTATTAAAGGCATTAAGTTCAGGCGTAATTATGGCAAATCGGCAGCATTGAATACGGGTTTTGAGGCAGCCAATGGTAATGTTATCATCACCATGGATGCCGACCTGCAGGATAGCCCAGACGAGATCCCGGAACTATACCGCCGTATTATCGAAGAAAATTACGACCTGATATCTGGCTGGAAGGCCAAACGATATGATCCGCTAAGTAAAACTATTCCAACCAAGCTATTTAACGCGGCAACCCGAAAAATGAGTGGCATTGATAACCTGCATGATTTTAACTGCGGTTTAAAGGCTTATCGTAAGGCTGTAGTTAAAAACATTGAAGTTTATGGCGAAATGCACCGCTATATACCTGTACTGGCTAAATGGGCTGGTTTTACCAAAATTGGCGAACAGGTGGTTGAACATCGTGCGCGCAAATACGGTAAAACAAAATTTGGCATGAGCCGCTTTGTAAACGGGTTCCTGGATCTGCTTTCGATATTTTTTGTAGGCAAGTTTGGTAAGCGTCCCATGCACTTTTTTGGTACCATGGGCACATTGAGCTTTTTTGCCGGCTTGATCATCGCCATTTGGATCATCAGCGAAAAACTGTATAACCTGGCCCACGGTATTACTGTACGCCAACCAACCGATAATCCTTTATTTTATATAGCGCTTGTTGCAATTATTTTAGGTTCTCAACTATTTTTAACCGGCTTTGTTGCCGAGCTGGTTTCCAGAAACTCAAGCGAACGCAACAATTACCAGATAGAAGAGATTATTTAAAACAGATAGGAGATGTGAGATATGAGACTTAGAAAAATGTCTTCCATCTCACATCTCATATCTCATATCTCACATCTAACCACATGTTTTTTTCCATCGTCATTCCTTTATACAACCGCCCGCAGGAGATCAAAGAACTACTGGAGACTCTTGTGGTACAAACTTACCAGGCCTTTGAGGTTTTGGTAATTGAGGATGGTTCTGTAAATGATGCCGAAGCGATTGTAAACAGTTTCAGTGATAAACTGGAGCTGCGTTATTTTAAAAAGCCCAATGAAGGACAAGGCTTTACCCGCAATTTTGGTTTTGAACGAGCCAAAGGTGATTATTTTATCGTTTTTGATTCTGATTGCCTGATCCCCGCCAACTATCTTGAAATTGTAAATAACTCACTCAGTACGAATTATCTCGACGCCTATGGTGGCCCGGATGGAGCCCACAGTTCATTTACACCAACACAAAAGGCTATCAGCTACTCTATGACCTCTCCATTTACTACAGGGGGTATACGTGGCAATAAAAAAGCCATAGGGCAATTTCACCCGCGCAGTTTTAATATGGGGATATCCCGCCAGGTATGGGAAAAAGCCGGTGGCTTTATCATTACCCGTTTAGGAGAAGATATTGAATACAGCATCCGTATCCATTCGCTTGGTTTTAAAATAGGCTTGATACCGGATGCCGTAGTGTACCATAAACGGCGTACTAATTTTTTACAGTTCTATAAACAGCTTCATTTTTTTGGCAGGGCGCGTATCAACATTTATAAATTCTTCCCAAAAGAGTTAAAGGCGGTTCATTTTTTTCCGGCAGTGTTTACTATCGGCGTTATACTAACACTCATTTTCAACCTGTTAGATTGGCAAATAGCTATATTAGCTAACATTATATTAGCAGTTTACATTTTGTTAATATTTTTTCACGCGTGGTGGAAAAATAAATCAGTAAAAATCGCATTTTTGAGCATTATAGCCGCCTTCACCCAACTTATCGCCTACGGGTTAGGATTTATGCAGGATTTTTGGAAGCGTGTAATTTTTAACAGATCATAAGAACTTATGTACCACCCATTTTCTGTTGCAGAAACTATTAAAACTGCATGGAATGTATTAAAGAAAAACTTCGCCACAATTACAGTATACTCAGTAATTGCCTTTGCAATCGTTTTTATTTCTGGGTTTTTAGTGTTTTATTTTGACGATGACGCTATAATCAGTTCTGTGGGCTTTATTGTTTTACTGGTTGAAATCACATTTATTTTCTTAGCGTTTATAAAGCTTGGGTTTAAACTTATGGATAAAGCTTATTATGATTTTGATTTCAGCGAGATCATTCCTAAGTTCAGAATGCTTGTAAGTTATTTAACTTTATTGGTATTGGTGAGTACACTCGCCGTTTTTGCTACCCATCTGATTGAGAATATCAATGTGCTTAATGTAAAAAACTTTCTAAACTTTATTCTCGGCTTAGTTGTACAGTTTTTCTTTCTGTTCTATTTTCCGATATGTACCTGCTTTATTGTAGATGATGCCTCCGGCCCTCTTGAATCCTTAGCTCAAAGTTTTCATTTAATTAGAGGAAATTTTTTAAAATATTTCTTAATATTTTTAGTGATAGAAGCACTTATGATGTTGGGCGCTATAACTATTGTAGGGTTAATACTGGTTATTCCTTTTGTCAATATCATATTAATAGTGGCTTACCGCAAATTGGTTTACAGCCACCTGGATGTAGATGATGATATTGCCGAAACTAATTAGCACATGGGACTAAAATCTGCATTAAGCAAAATATTTGCGGCCGCAGTGAACCGGCAGCTAAACCGGCTACGCAAAAACGCCATAGTATTACAGCAAAACACATTCTCTGATCTGGTTGATGCAGCTAAAGACACCGCTTTTGGTCGTGAACATCGCTTTGCAGAGATCAATAATTACAACGATTTTAAAAAGAATGTCCCCATACATGATTATGAGGACATTCGTCCTTACATTGATCGTGTTGTCAATGGCGAAGAGAATGTTTTGTGGCCCGGAAAACCCGCTTATCTGGCCAAAACCTCGGGCACTACATCTGGTGTAAAATATATTCCTATTTCCAAAGAAAGCATGCCGGAGCATATCAAAGCGGCACGTAACGCGCTGCTCAGCTATATCCACGAAACCGGCAATGCTGATTTTGTAGATGGTAAAATGATATTTCTGCAAGGCAGTCCTACGCTTACGGTTAAGGCGGGTATATCAACCGGCAGGCTATCAGGCATTGTGGCACATCATGTACCTGCCTATCTGCAAAAAAACCGGCTGCCCAGTTATGAGACCAATTGCATTGAGGATTGGGAGCAAAAAGTTGATGCCATAGTAGAAGAAACGTTTAACCAGGATATGCGCCTCATATCGGGCATACCTCCCTGGTGCCAAATGTATTTTGACAGGTTATCGGCCAAAGCCGGCGGTAAAAAGGTAAAAGATATATTTCCTAATTTTAAGCTATATGTTCACGGTGGTGTAAATTACGAACCTTACCGGGCCCGTATGGAAGAGAGTATCGGCGCAAAAATAGATGCTATTGAAACCTACCCAGCCTCTGAAGGTTTTATCGCTTTCCAGGATTCGCAAAAGGAAAAAGGCCTGCTTTTACTGGTTGATTCGGGTATATTTTATGAATTTATCCCATCCGAAGAATATTTTAACGAAAACCCTACGCGTATTAATCTGAAAGATGTGGAGCTGGATAAAAACTATGCTCTCATCATGAACACCAGCGCGGGGTTATGGGGTTATAGTTTGGGTGATACCATTAAATTCGTATCAAAAGACCCTTACAAAATAGTAGTGACAGGTCGCATTAAGCATTATATATCGGCTTTTGGCGAACATGTGATAGGTGAAGAAGTAGAACAATCATTAATGGGTGTGGCACAGCAGGAAGGTGTTGATGTGGTAGAATTCACCGTTGCACCACAGGTTAATCCTCCGGCAGGGCAACTGCCCTACCATGAATGGTTTATTGAATTTGGCTCGGCGCCGGTTGATTTGAAGGCATTTGCGGTTAAAGTAGATAAAGCCTTGCAAAAGAAAAATATTTACTATTTTGACCTCATTGAAGGTAACATTTTGCAACCCTTGATCATCCAAAGCCTGCAAAAAGACGCGTTCATTAATTATATGCGTTCGCAGGGGAAGCTCGGAGGGCAAAATAAAGTACCGCGATTAGCCAACGACAG
>Ga0207671_10005872_pt1 | contig 11151 bp, 9 predicted proteins | sample KBSC24metaG_FD_184352 | JGI IMG/M metagenome (GOLD analysis project Ga0207671, IMG submission 184352) | Corn rhizosphere microbial communities from Kellogg Biological Station, Michigan, USA - KBS C2-4 metaG (SPAdes) (version 2) | ecosystem: Host-associated > Plants > Roots > Rhizosphere > Soil... | reverse complement strand
ATAAGCGGGTCATGGTTCAAAGTTAATACATCCTTTATACAATAATAAACCTAATCTTATTTACTAAGTTTTATATTTAAGTTATGAAACTTAAACCTGTTATCACAGAAGTTATTATCTTATTGGTGATTTATATAGCAGCGCGATTGTCTATATCATTATTTATTGGCAATACTTCATTAGATATCAATTTTAATGACACCTATTGGGTTATAAGCCAATCCGTAATTGTTATCCTGATATTTACTGCCCCGGTATTTTTAATGCTGACAACAATAACCTACTTGATTAAAGAGGGATTTTATCGCTATAAAAGAAAATTACAAAACCTGATATTGATCGTCGCCAATTTTTTATTTCTTACTGTCATGTATCCCTTATCAGTATTAGTTAACATGATACAAAAGGCAGGAGGGACATTGTACCCTCCGTTATCTGCCTTACCAAAGACAGTATCCCCGGCTCATCATGATAGCAATGTGCTGTATATTTTTATGCAAATAACCCCGGCATTGATCATTATTTTTATGCTGATATTGGTTATAACCGCTATACTTACAGGCAAAAACTGGAATTTGAATAAGAATGAACAAAGCCCTGCTTAAATACCTGCTTGCTATATTGATCTTGGGCGGATTACAACACCAAGTCGCCGCTCAGGCCAATTACCGCAAAATAGAAAACTACAAACCTTTTTATGGCTGGGCGCACCATGCCCCACAGGATTGGATGATACTGCGCCAGTTTGAAAACGAAGGCAAAACCTACTACTTGCTGGTAAATCCGCAAACGCTGGTGACCAAAATTGATGAACCCAACTTTTACCAGGTGAAGCCCATGAGCATCACCGAAGCCCGCGACTTTTTTAAAAACACACCTTACCAGAAAGCGCTTCGCAAAGCCGAAAAACAATCCGTAGCCCTGCAGGACGCGGGTATTGAAAGCGGTATCCCCAAAGAAACAGGCATCAGTTTAACCGCCGATCTTTGTCCCTCGCACCGCCCGTTGGACAGGCGCATATTTACCGACATTTTTACGGAGTTTCAGAAAGTAGAGCGCCCTGCACCCATCGCCCTTTCGGTTACCGGTGTGTGGATGCGCCAGCACCCGCAGGACCTGGAATGGCTCAAACAGATGCAGGCCAAACACGAGATCTATATCACCTGGATCAATCACTCCTTTAATCACTGGGTAAGCGCGAAAGCGCCGCTCAAAGAAAACTTTTTATTGGAGCCGGGCACCGATATGAATTACGAGATACTGGAAACCGAAAAGGCCATGCTTAAAAATGGTCTGCTGCCATCGGTATTTTTCCGGTTCCCGGGTTTGGTATCCGATCAGCAACTGGTGTATAAACTAACCGATTATGGTTTGATCCCCATTGGTACCGATGCCTGGCTGGCTAAAGGCCAGCAACCGCAGGCCGGCAGTATTGTGCTGATCCACGGTAATGGCAACGAGCCCACCGGCGTAAACGATTTCATCAAACTGTTAAAAGCCGAAGCCGGCTCCATCGCCAAAAAGCAATGGCTGCTGTATGATCTGAGGGAAAGTGTAGAGGAAGAGTTTGAGGGGAGTAATTAAAAAAACGGACTTCATACAACGCGACTCTACAACGCGTCATTGCTGTAAGGCTCGAAGCAATCCCCGATTTGCAGAGTCACTCTGTATAGCATAGAGATTGCTTCGTACCTCGCAATGACGCGTTGAGTGTAATTCCTTTTGTTTCTTAATGCCCGCGCTGTCCGAAGTTACATTTCATTTTTCCTACTCAGAACTAAAGACTTTAGACTGCGGACTATATTCCGTATATTTGTATATACAACAGCCCGGTTTTTCTGATCAAAAAGGAAAACCGGGCTGTTTGGTTAAGGAGAAAAAGAGCCAAAAATCAACCATTTTATACATAGTTATTTGACAATCAAGAATTTAACACTTTTTAAAGTTTCAAAAACTTGCTAAAACCACGTTAAAATTTGTTAAAAAGTGTTAAAATCGATGTTTTTCGAATCAATTTTGAGCTGTTTTGCCCCGTTTTTGGGCAGAAAAGTGTTAAAATTCGTGGTTTAAAAAGTTTTTTAGCTGCCTCCGGCCCCGGTAATTTGTCTACCCATTACTACATCTGTTTTATAAATATTAAATTAGCATTTACCATCTAGCTTATCTTAATAAAAACCTATGAAAACAAAATTCGGCCTGCTCTTTATCGCGGTCATGTATACCCTTCCCGGGCTCTGCCAAACCTATATTAAAAATGTAACCCTGGTTGATGTTAACCAAAATAAACTGTTACCCCGGCGAACGGTAGCTATCACCGGCGATATCATTTCGGGGATCTATCCGGCAACCGTAAAAATCCCCGGGAACGCTACAGTGATCAATGGCGAGGGAAAATTCCTGATGCCGGGACTTACCGACTCGCATGTGCACTTCTTCCAAAGTGGTGGTCTGTATGCCCGTCCGGATGCTATCGCCTTACAAAAATATATGCCTTATGAAAAAGAAATGGCCTGGACCCATCAGCATATGGAAGATTTTCTGCGCCGCTATACCCGGGCAGGCATCACCACGGTTATTGATCCCGGCGCCAACTTTAACTACCTGGCCCAGCGCGATAGTTTCGCCAATAAAAGTTACGCTCCGGCTATCTACATGGCGGGACCATTACTAACCACTTACGAACCGGAGGTTTATAAAAATCTGGGAAACGACGAACCATTTAACCTTTTTAGCAATACCGCCGAGGCTACAGATCTGCTGGCAAAACAACTACCGCATCGCCCGGATTTTATCAAGATCTGGTACATCGTGCTCGGGAAGAACAAAGAGGAAGAAGCCAAAAAGTACCAGCCAGCTGTAAAGGCCATTATTGACGAGGCGCATAAAAATCACCTGCGGGTTGCCGTACATGCTACCGAAAGATTAACGGCGCAACTGGCGGTTGAAAGTGGCTGCGACTACCTGGTTCATGAGATAGAAGACGAAGTTGTATCTGCCGATTTTATCAACCTGCTCAAAAAGAACAAAGTAGTGCTTTGCCCTACGCTTATTGTGATGGATGGATACTTCGACACCTTTTCGCAAAAAAAGAATTTTTCCTATGACGAACTCATACGGGCCAGCCCAGAACAGTTGGGTTCCATCAGCGATCTAAAACATTTGGCCGATACTGTTTTGACAGGTCGTTATAAATCATTAGGTATAGCGAGGGCGCGCGCTGCCGCGACAACCGATTCTATCCGAATGGTGAATCTCAAAAAGATGGCTGACGCAGGCGTTATTATTGCGGCCGGCACCGATGCGGGTAATATTGGCACAGAACATGCCTCTTCGCTTTTTACGGAGTTAAAAGCGATGCAGCAAAGTGGTATGAGCAACTGGCAGGTGATCCAATCGGCCACCATCAACGGGGCAAAAGCCATTGGTAAAGAAAAAGAGTTTGGCAGCATTGAAAAAGGCAAAAAAGCCGACCTGATATTACTCAACGCCAACCCCGCTGATCAATTAGAAAATCTGCAAAAAATAAGCCTGGTTATCAACAAGGGGCATGTTATCGCACCGGATACTTTGGTTAAAGAAACCCCACTGGCCCTGGTGCAGCGCCAGTTAAATGCCTACAACCTTCGGAACATCGACGGATTTTTAGAACCTTATGCCGATGATGTAGAACTGTATACCTTTCCAGATAAGCTTATAGGTAAGGGCAAAGATAACATGCGCGAACTGTACGCTGCATTTTTTGAGCACGTACCAGCCCTGCATTGTGAGATACAGTCCCGGATTGTAAAAGGCACTGTTGTTATTGATCATGAGCGTGTAACCGGCACTGGCAAACTACTGGATGCGGTAGCCATTTATCATATCGAAAACAACAAGATAAAGAAGGTTTATTTTATACAGTAATTCGGATTAGTTAGTTTTTCAACTGCTTCAGCAGTTCAGGAAAAAGCCTGCCGGTGATCAAGGCGGCTTCTTTAATGGCTGTGGCATCGGCCACGCTGGAGTTGGTCATGATCACGGCTTTTAAAGAGGGGATGATAAACATAAACTGCCCGCCCCAACCCAGCGCGTAGGCTATCTTTGTCCCCTGGTAATCGGCATGGTACCAGCACAGGCCATAGTGGGAATTATCCAGTCCCCAGGGTGTTTTGTAGGTGACTTCGGGGTTGATGATGGAATTGATCCATTTGGCCGGGACGATTTGCCCGTGATGGTATACGCCTTGATTTAACACCAGGTTACCCAGTTTCAACATATCAAGGGAGCGCAGGCGGATACTTAAAAGTCCGCAGCCATCGTAATAGCCGTCCTTCATTTTTTTCCAGTCGAAACTGGTAATACCCAGGGGATCGAACAGGAACTTTTTGGCAAAGGACCGGCTGTCCATTCCTGTACTTTTGGTAAGGATCACGGACAACAAATGCGTAGCCGCGTTATTGTAACGAAAAACTTTCCCGGGTTCTGAAACCAGTGGTGCTTTGATAACATAACCCGATGGATCCGGGATATTTAGCAAGGCGCCCACGTTTACTCCTTCGTGATAAAAACCAGAGGCCTGGTTCATGACCTGGCGAATAGTGATATCCTGTTTCCGTTTATCGGTATCGGTTTTCAGTTCCGGGAAAAAGTCGGCAACTTTTTCATCTACCGATCTGATATAGCCTTTGTCAATAGCAATACCGATAAGTAAAGCAGTTACACTCTTGGTAAGCGACTGATCATTAAACAAGGTAGTGCTATCCTGTCCGTTAAAATACTCCTGATGGATGATCTTATTGTTCTTTGAAATAACCAGCGAGTAGATGAGTGGATTGTTTTTGATATACCAGGCTGTATCAATCCGCATCTGGGCAAAACTGCTAATATTACCGATAAAACTCAGGATCAGGAGGAGTTCGATTCTTTTCATAGATTAAAGGTATGCAGCGATATACTTAACCTGTTTTCTTTTTGACGAGTGGGACCGGACTTTTGACAAATGGACAAAAGGTAAACAAAAAAGGCATGATCCTAAAATCATGCCTTTCAATATTTAATTTAATATGTCTTAAAACTCAAGACTCATAACTTACAACTTCTTAGTACCTGTAGTACTCCGGTTTAAACGGACCTTCAACAGTTACACCGATGTATTCAGCCTGATCCTGATCAAGTACTTCCAGCTCTACGCCAATTTTAGCCAGGTGCAGGCGGGCAACTTTTTCGTCCAGGTGTTTTGGCAGGGTGTATACTTTATTTTCGTATGCTGCGCCATTTGTCCAAAGCTCTAACTGGGCCAAAGTTTGGTTAGTGAACGAGTTACTCATTACAAAGCTTGGGTGACCGGTTGCGCAACCCAGGTTCACTAACCTGCCTTCGGCCAGTATAATCACATCTTTACCATTAATAGTATATTTATCAACCTGTGGTTTAATTTCAATTTTGGTATTGCCGTAAGCGCTGTTTAACCAGGCCATATCGATCTCGTTATCAAAGTGACCGATGTTGCAAACAATGGCTTTATCTTTCAAAGCACGGAAGTGTTGCTCACGTACGATATTTTTGTTACCTGTAGCTGTAACTACGATATCGGCCTCGGCAATAGCAGTGCCTAATTTTTTCACTTCGAAACCTTCCATTGCTGCCTGTAACGCACAGATAGGATCAATTTCAGTTACAATAACACGTACACCTGAGTTACGTAAGCTATCGGCAGAACCTTTACCTACATCGCCATAACCACAAACAACAGCTACTTTACCAGCCATCATCACATCAGTAGCACGGCGGATAGCGTCAACCAATGATTCGCGGCAACCGTATTTATTATCAAATTTTGATTTGGTAACCGAATCGTTCACGTTGATAGCTGGCATTGGTAAGGTACCGGCTTTAACACGCTCATATAAACGGTGAACACCGGTAGTAGTTTCTTCTGACAGGCCTTTAATATCGCCGATCAGTTCAGGATATTTATCCAGTACCATATTGGTTAAATCGCCGCCATCATCCAGTATCATGTTCAATGGTTTGCGGTCTTCGCCAAAATATAAGGTTTGCTCAATACACCAGTCAAACTCTTCGGCATTCATACCTTTCCAGGCATAAACAGAGATACCGGCAGCAGCAATAGCGGCAGCGGCGTGATCCTGGGTGGAGAATATGTTACATGACGACCAGGTAACTTCAGCACCAAGGGCAATTAAAGTTTCAATTAAAACAGCGGTTTGGATGGTCATGTGCAAGCAGCCTGCAATACGCGCGCCTTTTAAAGGTTGCGACGGGCCGTATTCTTTACGCAGAGCCATCAGGCCCGGCATTTCAGCTTCGGCCAGCTCAATTTCCTTACGGCCCCACTCGGCCAGTGAAAAGTCTTTTACTTTGTATTTAACGAATGCAGTTTCTACTGATGACATAACATTTCAATTTTTATGAGACACAAAAATAAGTCATAAAAACATCAAAATGAAATGAAGGGAGGGGCAGGCTTAATTAGTTGCCATAGGATAATTCAACGCAGGAAGTTGTACGTGACGCTGTAGGTGATACGTATGACGTTTTACGTTATACGTTTTGAATTAAGCATGATAACGTAAAACGTACACGTCCAACGTAAAACCTATTACGCTCCCAGAAGTTTTTTATCCGCTGATTGCATGGTGAGTTTACCGTTGTACACTCCCCCGGTTTCAACCAGCAGAGTTTGTGTACTTATTTCGCCGGTAATCTTGCCTGTGGCTTTTATTTCGAGCGAATCGGTTTGGATATCGCCCTTAACCGTACCATAAACAACAATTTCTTTGGTTTGAATATTCCCGGTGATCACCCCTTTTTCGCCCAGGATCAATCCTTCATCAATGGTCACGTTTCCGTTTATCTGACCGTCGATACGAACAAAGGCCGGAGCTTTAAGGTTACCATCTAAAATGCCGCCATCACCAATCAGGGTGGAGATAGCCTGAAGATCAAGCGCAACTTTATCTTTTTTTCCGAAAATAGCCATGGGAATGTTGTATGTTTTACGTTGGACGTTTTACGTTTTTTGGTGACGGTATGTTATACGTTATACAATGAAATTTCAGATAAAAACGTATTACGTACAACGTCTCACGTAAAACCCTCTTCTACTTATTGAGCGTTAAAAAGTTAACCGGATTGATAGGTCTGCCATTTTTACGTACCTCATAATGCAGGTGCGCACCGGTAGAGTGGCCAGTTGAACCCACCAAACCAATCTCGTCCCCAACATTTACCTCCTGACCTACTTTTACTTTGATCTTTGACAGGTGACCGTATACGGTTTCCAAATTATTGATATGCGCAATGCGGATGCAATTGCCGTAACCACCACTCCAGCCTGCAAAAACTACTTTACCACTGGCGGTACATTTTACCTCGTCGCCTTTGTGGCCTTTAAAATCGATACCCGGATGAAATTCGGCATGGCCGTCTTCAAATGGGTCATTACGGTAGCCAAAAAATGAAGTAAAGGAACTTATACGCGGATATCCCATTGGTGTAAACGCGATGGTACCCACCAAACGATTCAGATAATCGTTATAAAGGGAGTATACTTCTTTATCACTCAGTTTTTTACCCTCAGCATTATTATCACCGCCAACACCTTTGTTTGAAAAACCTTTTAGGCCCCGGCGTTTTAAATAACTGTTAATCGTTTTTAACTTTCCCTCAATAGCCTGAATGTATGATTGTGCGCTGCCTTCTTTAACCTGGGCGGATGCCACCGGAACGGCACCTTTTAATTTTACTATCTGCGCAAGCAACTGTTGTTTCTCCTGCTCCTGCCGGGTATTTTCTGCTCTTAAATAGATAACCAAACCAACCAACACTACTACAACCGACAGTGTGCTAAACACATAGTGCCGTATTCTGTTAAGATGTTTGGTTTTTATTTGTACCGATTGGGTATGTTGATGGTTCTTGCTAATAATAACAACCGTACTAATTTCAGAAGGTTTTTTGCTCATCAAATTCATTAATTAGGGTACGCAATATACTTATTACTATTTATAAATCAACCCTTGTTGTAAATAAAACAATAACTAATAAGCAATTAACGGTTGTACTTTTGGCAGCCCTTCATCGTCAGCAAAGTGTTATTATTGTGTTTTTTACATACAAGCTGCTAATCATTTGTTATTTTTGTTTGAAGTAAATTTTAGTGTAACCAAAAAAATTATGTATCCGGAATATTTAGTTGCCCCAATGCGGGAAGATTTGACAAGAGTTGGCTTTGAGGAGCTTAAGGATGCCGATGCTGTAAAGCATGCTATTGAAAGCGAAGGCACTGTATTTGTAATGGTAAATTCGGTTTGCGGTTGTGCAGCAGCTAATGCGCGCCCTGCAGCAAGAATTGCAGCAGCCAATGAAAAACACCCCGATAAACTGGTAACCGTTTTTGCAGGTATGGAAAAAGAGGCTGTTGATGCAGCCCGTAACTATATGCTGCCATATCCACCATCGTCACCAGCTATGGCTTTGTTTAAAGACGGCAAACTGGTACATATCATTGAACGTCATCAAATTGAAGGCCGTCCGGCACAAATGATAGCCGATAACCTGATTGGCGCGTTTGAACAATATTGCTAATTAGGCCCAAGGTTTAAAGCAAAAGCTGAAAGGAGTTTGATGATCCTTTCAGCTTTTTTTATTTAGGGTGATATTGCAACGCAAAAGGTACCGAAATAAGCTTTTTAATATCGGAAATGCCGGGTGTGAGGTAAAGCAGGTCCAGGTCAGCGTCTCCTTCTTTCTGGAAGTACTCCACCCTGATAGGATAAAAGCCTTTCTTTAATGGCGCTATATATGATCTGGCCCCATCCCCACCATGTAATCCATCATAGTCAATTACCAACTGGTTGTTAATGTAAAATCTTGAGCCATCATCAGAAACGAGCGCAAAAAAATAATAGCCATCTTCTTTTATTTGCAGCCAGCCATCAATAAGCAGGGCAAAGTTATTTTTGGCGGGAAGTTTACTGAGTTTGAAAGCCGTATCTGTAAGCCCTGATTTAATGGGTTTTAATTTACTAAAATCGGGCACCTTATCCCATTTACCCTCATAATAAGTATAATGAAAGCCTCCCGGTATTGCATTTTTCACCTTCGAAAGGCCTGGCAGATAGGTTCCTTCTTTAAATTCAGCGATGCTGGAAATATCATATTTGCCATTATTCGAAAACCTTTTTGCAATTAGTTTACCCGGCGCAGATAAAGTAAACTCCTTTTTTATTTTTTCTGATGCCAAAGTAGGTTCCGTTCCATCGGTAGTATATCTTACATTTGATGAATCGCCAAAAAACCACATTTTAATTGGTTTGCTCTTTAAAAAGATCCCATTCGTTGGATGAATTGTGGGGCCTTGGGCGCCATATCCCTTGTAGATAAATTTCAACCCGTCATGCGTGAGCTTTAGTCGTACCGAACTATGCGTTTCATCAGGATACATCACCGTTTTCCAGGTAAAACCCGCGGGAGCCATTTTTTTAAACACAGCATCCATGGTATCAATCTTCATGCTTTTACCGTCTTCACTATCACGGCCACCCATAAAAAGTGTGGTATTTAAACCGGCTAAAGCAGGTAATTTACCGGCAGCAACTTTGGGCAGGTAAACCTTATCCCACCAAAGACTGGGGTCAACCGCGATATACGATTTAAAAGTCCTGGGCTCATTCAACAGCGTGTACACTACAAATAAGCCCCCCAATGAATGCCCCCAAAGTGTATTATTGCCATTGGATGGGTATGTTTTATTAACATATGGAATCAATTCATTTTTAAGAAAACTCAGGAAGTTATTTCCCCCACCCGAAGTTTTCCAATCATCCACATGAGTTGGTGTAAAATCTTTGATGCGATCGATATTTAAAACGCTTACAATTATAATTGGAGGCATATAAGGCTCCCCCTCTAAAAACTGCTGGAGCTGCAGGATCAGGCCCGTATTCCAGTTGCCCCCATCGAGTACATACAGTACATCGTATTTATCAGTACTGCCTGGTTTATAATTGGCCGGGGTAAATACCTGTATCAATCTTTTCTGTTTTAATATGCCCGAGTTTATAGAGTCGAGCTTGCCGTGATAAGTTTTTGTGACAACGGTGTCCTGTGCATTGGCCACATTAACGAGGCCGCTGGTCAAGATTATCGACAGTAATAAAAAAAGGCGAAGTTTATTTTTCATTTTATTGATAATTACTCCGTTTTTAAACTTTTTACCGGGTTGGCCATTGCTGCTTTAATGGCCTGGAAACTTACAGTAGCCAGGGTAATTATAATAGCCCCTATACCTGCACAGGCAAATATCCACCAGGGCATGGTAGTACGATACTGATAGCCCAGCAACCAGCGCTGCATAAAGTAATAGGTTAATGGCGCGGCGATCAATATGGATATCACCACCAGTACCACAAATTCTGTAGAGAGCAGGCGCCACAGGTTGGCAACGGATGCCCCCAATACCTTGCGTACCCCAATCTCTTTGGTACGCTGTTCCGCTACAAACGATGCCAGACCGAACAAGCCCAGGCACGAAATGAAAATGGCAAGCGTTGCAAATGTGGAAGCCAGGCTGCCGATACGTTCCTCATCCGAAAACTTCTGGGCATACTCATCGTCATTAAATTTATACTCAAACGGACTACCCGGGTTATACTTTTTAAATATGGGCTCCATTTTGCTCAATGCATCACGTATAGGCACGGTTGGTTTGATGCGCACGGTCATCCAATGAACCCAACTGGGCTTCATCGTAAAAACCGTAGCCACCGTTTTGTTATAAGGCGATTCCATCACCATATCCTTAACTACGCCAGTAATGACATGATCTTTACCATTCCAGAACATTGTTTTGCCAACGGGGTTTTTAATGCCGCTCATTTTTAATGCTGATTCATTGAGTATAAATGCATCGGTATCAGCAGGGAAATTTCTGGAGAAATCGCGCCCGTCAATTATTTTCCAGCCCACGGTATGGCCAAAATCATAGGTTACAGCAATGCAACCAAATGTAGGGTCAAAACCGGCTGGCTTTCCGACCCAGTTAAAACCACTATTATTTGACCAGATTTGTGTTGTGGTGCTGTTTGATTCGGCCATATCCTCTACTGCACCTGTTTGTATGAGGTCATGACGCATGGCTTCATAATG
>Ga0207671_10005868_pt1 | contig 11154 bp, 8 predicted proteins | sample KBSC24metaG_FD_184352 | JGI IMG/M metagenome (GOLD analysis project Ga0207671, IMG submission 184352) | Corn rhizosphere microbial communities from Kellogg Biological Station, Michigan, USA - KBS C2-4 metaG (SPAdes) (version 2) | ecosystem: Host-associated > Plants > Roots > Rhizosphere > Soil... | reverse complement strand
ATAAAGGTGGTACCGCCCAGGTCGCGCGATTTTTGTACCCATCCGCATAAAGTAACCGATTGGCCTAAGTTGCTGATATTTAATTCGCCGCAGGTATGAGTTCTAAGCATAATAGCAATAGTTTTATAAAAGTCTGCAAAAGTACATTTTTGAGGTGAAAGGAAAAAGGTAAAAGGACAAAGGTTTTATGGTCTGAACCAGTATTAAACGGATTGATCAGATTAGTGGATTTTTATTGGCAACGGAAGAGAAAATCGAGGTAATCATTTAATCGTATAAAATCCTGGTTCAGACAAATTCCACTTTCGGACTAAAACCCTATCTTTGCCTTATAATTTTCTCAAGGGGGTGCCTTGCTTTGAGCAATCAAACTGAAAGACAGGCTGAGATCAAACCCATTGTTTAAGTACGGAGTCTAAAGCTCAAAGTCAAAAGTCAATCATCCGACTTCAGACTAAAAACTTACGGCTTCGGACTTCAACATGCACCTGATCCGGATAATGCCGGCGTAGGGATAGGTAATAAGTTAAGTGTACTGCGTATTTACCCTGATGGGCAGATGGTTTAACTACATTTTTGTATTAGTTATTTTGAAAAATTTGTTTGCAGCTATCGCTGCTTTGCTGCTGCCTGTCATGGCATCGGCCCAGCTTTCCATCACCGGGAAGATCACCAACACATCCGGCGAAGCTCTGCCAGGTGCTACCGTATCCATTAACAACCCGGCATTGAGTACCGTTGCCGATGCTTCCGGGAAATTCAGCTTTACCGATCTGAAAGCAGGTTCGTATGTGCTTAAGGCCAGTTATATCGGCTATCAGGCTATCAGTAAAAGTATCAGTTTAAATAAAAACGAGGTTGTTAACCTCAGCCTAAGCAACGGCACCCTTACCGCCGAAGAGGTTACCGTGAGTGCAACCCGGGCCATAAAAAATTCACCAACGGCTTATACCAACCTGAGTAAAAAGGATCTGGTCAAGAACAATTTTGGGCAGGATCTGCCATATATGCTTAATCAAACCCCGTCCGTAGTCGTTACTTCTGATGCTGGGGCTGGCATTGGTTATACGGGTATTCGCATCCGCGGATCAGATGCTACGCGCATCAACGTTACCATCAATGGTATCCCTTATAACGATTCGGAAAGCCAGGGTTCGTACTTTGTCGACCTGCCCGATATTACTTCATCTATCGATAATATCCAGATCCAGCGTGGGGTGGGTACTTCCACCAATGGCGCGGGTGCTTTTGGCGGTAGCATCAACATACAAACCACCACCCGCCGCGATACTGCTTATGCCGATATCAACGCTTCGGCGGGCTCCTATGGTTCCATCAAAACCACGGTTAGTGCAGGTACAGGTTTACTGGGCGGGCATTTTAGCCTGGATGGCCGTGTGTCGCGTATCCATTCCGATGGTTATATCGATAGGGCATCGTCAAACCTCAAATCGTTTTTTGTAAGCGGTGCCTGGTATGGTAAAAACAGCACTTTAAGGGCCAATGTGTTTTCGGGTTACGAAACTACTTACCAGGCCTGGAATGGTATTGCCGATTATGTGATCGGCGATAATACCCGTTCAGATAACCGTACCTATAACGAACTGGGGTTTATAGACGCGACCAACTCGTTCTATAAAAACCAGGTAGATCATTACACCCAAAACCATTACCAGTTATTGTACGATAAAAAAATATCCAGTCAATTATCTTTTAGCGGGGCCCTGCATTATACCAAAGGCAAAGGCTATTATGAAGAATACCGCAATGCCGACTCCCTAAAAAATTATGGTATAGCTCCCGTTGTTGTTGGCCCTAATACCATCAGCGCTACTGATCTGGTGCGCAGGCTTTGGCTTAATAACGATTTTTATGGCGTAACTTATGCCCTCAAATATCAGCCGAAAACCAACCTGAACATGACCCTGGGCGGCGCTTATAACCAATACAAAGGGGCCCACTACGGCGATGTAATTGATGTCTTTACGCCTATCGGTTTGCCATCCAATTATGAGTACTACCGCGACAACGCCAAAAAGAACGATTTTAATATTTTTGCCCGTGCCGAATGGCATTTGAACAAAGTGTTGCTGTATGCCGATATGCAGTACCGCCATATTTATTATTCCTTTTACGGGATCGATAAAAACCTGAACAACGCGCAGCAAACCGCCGAACTTGACTTTTTTAACCCCAAGGCCGGTATCACTTACCAGTTTAACGAGCATAGCAATGTATACGCTTCCTTCGCCGTAGGTAACCATGAGCCCAACCGTGATGATTATGTCGACTCGCCGCCGCAAAACCGACCGAAATCAGAGAACCTGAAAGATTTTGAAGCTGGTTACCGCATCATTGGTCCGGTATTTACAGGCGGCATCAACGGCTTTTATATGTTGTACAAAAATCAGCTGGTATTAACCGGGGCCTTGAATGATGTGGGTAGCCCGGTGCGTACCAACGTGAAGGACAGCTACCGCGCCGGTGTGGAGTTTGATGGCAAAGTGAAAATTACCAGTCAGCTCAATTGGGGCTTAACCGCTACCTGGAGTGCCAACAAGATCAAGAACTATCAGCAGTTTTTTGCCGACGAGGACGGTGGTCCTTTAGTGGGTGAAAGTTTTAAGAAAACCGATATCGCTTTCTCACCATCGTTAACCGGTTCAAGCGTGATCAGCTACAGCCCGGTAAAAGGCGGCGAGATCGCTTTCATCAGTAAATATGTAAGTCGGCAGTATATTGATAATACCTCCAACCAAAATCCGCAGGGCTATACCATAGCGCCGGAAAACCTGGATAATACCTATGCGGCCAATCGCCTGCTGAAAAGTTATTTTGTGAACGATGTACGGATAAGGTATAACTTTAAAGTAAAGGGTATAAAGAACATTGGGCTGGGCCTGCAGGTGAACAATATCTTTAGCGAAAAGTATGAGGCCAATGGCGCTACGTATGCCGATGTTAAGGGAAATAATATCCTGAATTATAACTACTTTTTCCCTCAGGCGCCGCGTAATTTTATGGCCTCGGTGAGTTTGAGTTTTTAGGTAACACTAATTGCACGAATTTGTGCGAATTTCACGAATGGGATGATATAAACAGATAGAAAACGGCGATTAAACTTATGGGATGGTCGAGTCGCAGGATCGACTCTCCCGGTCTACGCTTCGCTGGACCACCCTCTCTTCGGCTTCGCCGGAAAGAGGGTAAAGGAAAAAGAAAGAAAATCCCCTCTATGCGCGAAGCGGAGAGAGGGGTGACAAGCGCAGCGATGTCGGGGTGAGTCGGTTCGACATTTGCCAGGAAAGGGAACTCAATAATTTAATAAATCACTAACTCAATAATTATCATATTGCACAGCCTCATTAATCTATTCCTAGAGCAGATCAAAGAAACCACCTGGGTGCAATGGCTCGCCGTGGCCCTGGGAGTTGCCGAAGTATTGCTGGCGCGGGTTAATAACATCTGGCTTTACCCCGCGGGGATACTGGGTACTGCTTTATCCATACTATTATTGATGGAAGCGCAGCTATTCGCGGAATCATTGCTCAATGTATATTACATTGTAATGAGTGTTTACGGTTGGGTGTACTGGGTAAAAAAGCGCGATCAGCCGCCGGTCAGGGTCACCTGGTCCACAAAAACAGAGTGGATCATCAGCCTCGCGATATCATTGGGTGGCTGGGCAGTGCTGTACTTTTTGCTCCGGTACTTTACCCCGTCAAACGTGCCCTTATGGGATGCCTTTGTATCGTCAACCGCCTGGGCAGGAATGTGGTTGCTGGCCCGCCGAAAAATAGAGAACTGGATATTTTTAAACATATCCAACCTGTTTGCCGTACCGCTGTTGTTTTATAAAAAACTGCCCATGTTTGCCGTGCTCACCATATTTTTATTTATAGTAGCCTGTTTTGGCTATTTTGACTGGAAGCGGAAAGTAGTGAGTTTTGAGTGAATGCTCAAAACAATAGCTAATTAATTAACTTTTTACTCACTACTCACTACTCACTACTCACTACTCACTACTCACTACTCAAATGCATCCATCAACCCACCTCAAACCCGAATGGGTAAAAATAATACGAGAAGCAGTACCCGCGGCCGAAAAAGCGGGGATGCTGCAGCCTGCGCAATTGGCGCTGGTGCATGAGCTGGGTTGGTTTAAGTTTTTGGTGCCCCAGGTTTACGGTGGCTTGCAACTGTCGCTGCCCGATATGGTTAGGCTGGAAGAAAGCCTGGCCTGGGCCAATGGCAGCCTGGGCTGGGTGGTTACCCTCTGCGCCGGAGCGGGTTGGTTTGGCGGATTTTTATCGCCGGATGTGGCTCCGCAGATCTTTACTGATCCTCATTTATGCCTGGCCGGGAGCGGTGCAGCCACGGGTACGGCAACCATAACCGATGGGGGCTACCTCATCAATGGCCGCTGGAAATATGCCAGTGGTGTACATCATGCCACACATTTAACAGCCAACTGTGTCATCAAACAAAACGGAGAAGCTGTGCTGAACGATGACGGCACGCCGCTGATATTGCCATTTATTTTCGATCGTAAAGATGTTAGCCTGATATCGGCATGGAAATTTATGGGTATGATGGGTACCGGCAGCGATGCCTACGAGGTTCGCGATCTTTTTGTGGAAAGCAACCGCTGCTTTAAAATTGATCCTGCCAATGCGGTAATTGACGGACCATTATATCAATACCCTTTTATACAATTGGCCGAGGCTACGCTGGCGGCTAATATATCGGGCATGGCGGTTCATTTTACCGACCTGTGTGCCGCCATTTTTGATGAAAGGCCAGAGAATAAATACTTAACAACCGACAGGCGGGTGATCATCAAACAGTTACATGAAAAATTGACCGGCAAACTAAATGTGGCACGCCTGGAGTTTTACAGCTCGGTCGACGCCTCCTGGCAGGGTGCGTTGATGGGTAAGGCCACACAGTTACAGCAAATTGGCGAAAGCAGCCGCAAGTTGGCCCGTACCGCCCGCGAATGCGTAGACGAACTATATCCCTACTGTGGCCTGCAAGCCGCCAACCCGGATACCGAGCTCAACCAGGTATGGCGCGATCTGCATACCGCCAGTCAGCATTCGTTACTGGTGTTTGAGGATTGATCTGTTTCGCGTATTATCTAAAAATCAATTTGTCATGCTGAACGAAGGTGAAGCATCTATTCTGCTGGCAGCGTAGTTCATCAATAGATCCTTCGTACCTCAGGATGACAAAATATAAGATCAAGCAAAAAGACATCCCAAAATAAAGGCATGGTGCGATTCCCTCCCAACGGGAGGGGGAGGGAGGGGTTTATAGAATAGGATAATCACCGCACGCATAAACCCCTCCCAGCCACAACACAAACCACCGCGCCCCTCCCGAGGGGAGGGAACTAAAAATAATAAGCGCACATCACTACCCGGTTTTTCTTAGCCAATGGTCGGTGTTATCACCGGACCACTGCCCAGTATTCTTCCCGTCAGCAGATAAGCTTCGGACGAAAGCAGGCAGAACATGATGGCCTGTGTAGTAGTAGGGGCATTAGCAAACCTCGCCGAAGCATAGGAAATGAGCGAACAAAGTGGAGGTGGGGTTTAGCAGCCCGTGGTTCTGCCTGATTTGCCGGGCAAAGGCCATGAGCGCAAAGAAGCATTTCTGCTGACAGCCTTTTTGGTTACTTTTGTGGCGACAAAAGTAACTGGCCCTCCCGCGGCCAAGAGCGGGTATGCGCCAGGCAAGAAGCCCTATATGGCTTAAAGATAAAACGCAAGGTTTATAACAAAAAGGGTAATGCCTCAGCCTGAAATTTAATTTTCACTTGTAGCCTCAACCCCATATCGTATGGCCGCTTCCAATATGTTCATGTTTATATCTTTTAATTTATTGAACCTAATACAATACCCGGTCACGCTCGCCTTGCCTATTTCTTTCCCATACGTTTGGGCTAAGTATGTCTTATCCTTTATGCCGAGGATATAGACAGAGATCCCGGTTTTGTTTGCGCTCAAACCAATTTGAAAAAAATCCCGGGTCTTTCCATCCGCATATTTTATGGTGTGAAATCCATAGCCTATAGTGGGGTTAGTCACAGTTTTATTTTCGCTGTTTTTTCCGTCATCGAACCATAGTTTACATTCTGGTAATACCCGAAGTATGTGCGTATGCAACTCTTCCACGTCCCTGCGTTTCGGTTCAGGCAGGCTGGTAATATACTTTTCGATTTGTTCTGGTATGTTCATTTGAAATGATGGGTTGCTTACTTTGCCTTTTCTAATCTAACTAATTTCTCAAACTAAGACACTATCACATAAGGTTATAATTAATAAAAAAACTATAGCGCATTTTAAAAGCATTGTTGATATTTGGGCTTCTCCAAATCAATGAAAAATGAAGCTTAAATATCTACTCCTTGTTCCTTTATGCATTGCTGCTGTTTCGGTATCGGCACAAAAAAAGAAAATCAGTACCGCCCAGGCCACGCCGGTTGCCGCGTCATTTCCCCACCCCAAGCTGGTAGTAGGCTTGGTGGTTGACCAGATGCGCTGGGATTACCTGTACCGGTATTACGATCGTTACCAGGCAGGAGGTTTTAAGCGTTTACTTAACGAAGGTTTCACTTGCGAAAACACCAATATCGACTATATACCAACCGTAACGGCTGCCGGCCATACCTGTATCTACACCGGTTCGGTGCCGGCCCTGCATGGCATAGCAGGTAATGATTTTATTATACAGGCTACCGGAAAATCCATGTATTGCACAGACGACAGCACCGTACGGGCCGTGGGCAGTACCTCCAAAGCCGGCGAGATGTCGCCCCGCAACTTGCTGGTGACCACCGTTACCGACGAATTAAGACTGGCTACCAACTTCCGCTCCAAAGTTATCGGCATAGCGCTGAAAGACAGGGGCGGTATCCTGCCCGCCGGGCATACCGCCAATGCTGCTTACTGGTTTGATGATGCCAATGGCAGCTGGATCAGCAGCACTTATTACATGACCGATCTGCCGGCCTGGGTTAAGAAATTCAATGATCAGAAAATAGCCGAAAAATACCTGAAACAGGATTGGAACACGCTGTACCCGATCAATACTTACGTACAAAGCGCGCCCGATAACAGCCCCCGTTATGAAGGCAAATTTGGTGGAGCAGAGACACCAACCTTCCCTATCAAAACATCTGAGTTATATAAAGGCAGAGTAGGTTTGATCCGTTCTACCCCGTTTGGAAATACCCTGACGCTCGACCTGGCCCGCGCCGCGGTTGAGGGTGAGCAATTAGGCAGGAATACCGTGACTGACTTTTTAGCGGTAAGTTTATCTTCTACAGATTATGTGGGTCACCAATTCGGTCCCAACTCGGTGGAGGCTGAGGATACTTATTTAAGATTGGATAAAGACCTGGCTTCCTTTTTCAGTTACCTGGATGCCACCGTTGGCAAAGGCAATTACTCCGTTTTTTTAACAGCCGATCATGGCGCAGCGCATAACCCAACTTTTTTAACCGATCATAATATACCGGCCGGTTTCTGGGATGATGGAAAAGCCGTTGTGGATATGGAGAAACTGATGGAAGATAAGTTCAAGGTGAAAAACCTGATCCGCAGCATGGCCAACTACCAGGTAACTTTTAACAATACCATCATTAAAAAAGAAGGTTTAAATATCGACGCGCTGAAACAGATCTGTATCGATTACCTGCAAACGCAACCGGCCATTGCTTTTGCGGTGGATATGCAAAAGGCGCAAACAGCCAACATCCCCGAAGAGCTGCGCAGCCGCATCATCAACGGGTACAATGTGGAGCATAGCGGTGTGATACAGATAATCCTGAAACCGGGATATTTTACAGGGCATGGCAGCACCGGTACAACCCACGGTTCCTGGAACCCGTATGATACTCACATTCCGCTGGTATTTATGGGCTGGGGCATTAAACATGGCAGCCTTACCCGCCAAACACACATGACGGATATTGCACCTACTGTAGCTTCGTTATTACACATACAGGCGCCAAACGGCAATATTGGCAAAACCATCAGCGAAGCATTGACGCAGGAAAAATTGTAGTTCGGAGCGAGTTGCGGGTTGCGAGGATCGAGTGTTTTTGATGTGACAAAAATTAGAACAATGCAGGGATGTGTTACAGCATCTCTGCATTAATAAATACAGGATCCCGGAAACCCGAACCTGGCAAGTGAATAACATGAAAAAATACATCTCCAAATTTCATTACCTCACGCAGGATTTGTCCGACCGCAGCCATGTGCAGCAGGTACAGATAGCCTGCGAGGCGGGCGCCAATTGGGTGCAATACCGCTGTATGAGCAAGTCCGAAGACGAGCTGATAGATGAGCTAAACGAAATAGCCGGCATCTGCGATGATTGGGGCGCAACGCTCATCATCACCAATCATTTTCATTTGCTGGATAAGGTAGATGCCCAGGGCGTACACATCGAAGATCCCCTGGCCAACCTGGCCGCCATACGCTCGGTAATAACAGAAGAAAAAACATTAGGCGCATCGGCCAGCAACCCGGATGCCCTGTTAAAAATACAAAACCTGGGCCTTGCCGACTATTGCGGCTACGGCCCCTTCGCGCATACCCATACCAAACAGAATGATCACCCGTTGCTGGGCTTTGATGGTTATCGCCAATTAGAAAAATTACACATCGATATCCCGGTGATAGCGGTAGGCGGCATACAACTGAATGATGCAGAGCACCTGATGCAAACGGGTATTTATGGCATAGCCGTATCAGGGGCCATCAACCTCGCGCTCAACCCCGGGGCGGCGCTAAAAGAGTTTTACAGGAAGGTTTATTAAGGCAAAAGTCTTGAGCCCGAAGTCTTAAGTCAGACTTTTTGACCCATGACTTCCAACTTCGGACTTGTATGCGCAAGTTCCCTCTTTCGCTCCCGCGAGATTAGCGCAGCGTATCTCGTGGGTGGCATGACTAAAGCTTCCAGCTTTATTTTCAGTTGAAAGCTTATTTCCTGTAATGAATTTCCCAATTCATTTGGTTTAATTGATCAAGGGAAAAATCTACTCGTTTCAGATATTTTTTGCTGCCGATCAGATAATTCATATCTGCTTTATGCTGATACCTGTTTAAGGTATCAATATCGAAAAAGTATAGGTATAGCCGTTTTTCCGGACTTTTTTCAACGTAATTTATCCATTCGTTTTTTCCGAATTTTTTTAAAGCTGCCGTATCTTTTGGGTGAATTATATTAGATTGGTAATATTCAAGGTTGTTTTGAATCTCACCTTTGGAGCCATTCATTTCGTAAACAGAAATAGTGAGCGGTGATTCATTAATTACATGGAGTCGGCTGTCATCATAATCACAACCTATCCACATAAAAACAACCGGTAATAGAATTAATTTTTTCATGTGATGGTTTTTGATTGATACTGATATCCACAAAAGGTAACCCCCATTCCACCCACGGGCTGAAAGTCGGTTGCAGCCGAGGATTATTGAGTCTAAAGTCTTAAGTCAGACTTTTTGACTCATGACTTCCAACTTCAGACTTAATTTCGTATCTTTATATAAATCACGGCCCGGCTTTCTTTTTATAGAAAGCCGGGCTGTTCTATTAAAAGGATAAAAGAGCTCAGAAATCGACCTTTTTTCATGTAGTTATTTGATTGTCAATAAACTAATACTTTTTAAACCTTTCAAAACGTGTAAAAACCGGATTGAAATTTGTTAAAAAGTGTTAAAATGAGGGTTTTTTAAGCAATTTTAAACTGTTTTTACCCTGTTTTTGAGCCGAAAAGTGTTAAAATTGAAGGTTTAAAAAGTTTTTGATCAACTTAGCACATTCATTAAATATTCATTTATTCTATCTACTTTTAATCGATGTCTTCTCACCATATTGTAAGGGAAAAACAGGAGCCGGCATTACTGGTACTGGGGCTTGATCATTTCCCGGAAGAGTTATTGGGGCAGTTACTGGAGTGGAGCCCCACAGTAATAACCACCCCGCATACCGCCGAAAAGCTCAATATGCTGGGTATTAAGGTAGATTGGGTGATCAGCAAGGGCGAAGAGGGAGTGGTTCAATCGGATGTAAAACTGATGCCTCCCGGCGATAATACATGGGCAGTAACGGCATTAAATTACCTGATAGCCAACCATTATCCGGCCGTAAACGTAATAACAGATGAACCTGCATTTGATAATCTGTTAAAATATACCGGGAAAATTGACCTGGTGATATTTCAGGGGCATCAAAAAATTTATGCCGTAAGTTCTGGTTTTAGTAAATGGAAACCGGCAGGCGAGGAAATACAGGTACTAAACAGTGCAGAGGGGTTGAATTATACGGGCCTGGAACAAACAGGCCCTGACAGTTTTAAAACCACACATGACGGCTTTTTTACCCTGAGCTTTGAACAAGCCTTTTTATGGGTTGCAGAAGGGCTGGATTAGTCAGAAAAGTGTATAATTGAGCTGTTTTTACAGCGAATTACTATATTGGTGTACTTTTTGTTAAATATAATTAAATACGCGTTAAACCGTTTAATCATTTATTAGTCTATATCCATACATCAGCAAAGAATATCGGGCTGATTAGTTAAAAAATTTTCATCATGAAACGCACATATAAAAATTTATTCACACTTGCTTTAGGAGCTCTGTTGAGTTTGCCTTTAGCTTTTACCGCCAATGCACAACACAGAACTGGCGGTGGTGGTGGCGGCGGTGGCGGCTCAAGATCATCTGGTGGCGGCGGTGGAGGCGGAGGTGTTTCCCGTTCATCTGGAGGCAATGCCAGCTTTTCACGTCCTTCATTTAGCAATGGTGGTGCACAAAGATCAGCAGTAGCTGCACCTCAGCGTACCTATGGAAGCAGCGGTTTTGCTTCTCGTTCCAATGTTACCGCAGCTCCGCAACGTACATATGGGGCAGGAACGCGTACTAATGGCAATATCGCTGTAGCTCCTGGCGGCACTCGTAGTGTTGGAACAGCCACACGTAATTATGGTTACGGAACCCGTGGATATGCCAGCGTTAACAGAAATGCTTATAGTGGCGGTCGCGGTACTTATTACAGAAGCAGTGGCAATGGTTACGGAAACCGCGTATATTCAAACTATCGTTACGGCGGTCGTGGCGGCTATTTCGGCAACCATTA
>Ga0207671_10005859_pt1 | contig 11161 bp, 3 predicted proteins | sample KBSC24metaG_FD_184352 | JGI IMG/M metagenome (GOLD analysis project Ga0207671, IMG submission 184352) | Corn rhizosphere microbial communities from Kellogg Biological Station, Michigan, USA - KBS C2-4 metaG (SPAdes) (version 2) | ecosystem: Host-associated > Plants > Roots > Rhizosphere > Soil... | reverse complement strand
GCGGCGGTTCCAGCCGGTGTTCGTCGGCGAGCCGACCGTCGAAGACACGATCTCGATCCTGCGCGGACTCAAGGAGAAATATGAGCTGCACCACGGCGTGCGGATCACCGACGCGGCGATCGTCGCCGCGGCGACGCTTTCCAACCGCTACATCGCCGACCGCTTCCTGCCCGACAAGGCGATCGACCTGATGGACGAGGCCGCCAGCCGCATCCGCATGGAGGTGGAGAGCAAGCCCGAGGAGATCGAGAGCCTCGACCGGCGGATCATCCAGCTCAAGATCGAGCGCGAGGCACTGAAGCGCGAGACTGACGAGGCCTCGCGCGACCGGCTGGCCACGCTGGAGGAGGATCTCGCCAATCTCGAGCAGCAATCGGCCGAGCTGACCACCCGCTGGCAGGCGGAGAAGGACAAGATCAACGCCGAGGCGACGATCAAGGCCCAGCTAGACCAGGCGCGGATCGAACTCGACCAGGCGCAGCGCGCGGGCGACCTCGCGCGCGCCGGCGAGCTGTCCTACGGCGTGATCCCGCAGCTCACCCGCCAGCTCGACGAGGCGCAGAACGTCACCAAGGGCGCGATGCTGCGCGAGGAAGTAACCGCCGACGACATCGCCGGGGTGGTCGCGCGCTGGACCGGCATCCCGATGGAGCGGATGCTGGAAGGCGAGCGCGAGAAGCTGCTCCAGATGGAGCAGCAGCTGGGCAAGCGGGTGATCGGCCAGGCCGATGCGGTGAAGGCGGTCTCCACCGCGGTGCGCCGCAGCCGTGCAGGGCTGCAGGATCCGAACCGGCCGCTGGGCAGCTTCCTGTTCCTCGGCCCGACGGGCGTGGGCAAGACCGAGCTGACCAAGGCGCTCGCCGAATTCCTGTTCGACGATCCCAACGCGATGGTGCGCATCGACATGAGCGAGTTCATGGAGAAGCACGCGGTCGCGCGGCTGATCGGCGCCCCTCCGGGCTATGTCGGCTATGAGGAAGGCGGGGTGCTCACCGAAGCGGTGCGACGGCGCCCCTATCAGGTCGTGCTGTTCGACGAGGTGGAGAAGGCGCACAACGACGTGTTCAACATCCTCCTCCAGGTGCTGGACGATGGTCGCCTGACCGACGGCCAGGGCCGCACGGTGGATTTCTCGAACACGATCGTGATCCTCACCTCGAACCTGGGCAGCCAGTTCCTCACCAACCTGCCCGATGGCCATCCGGTGGAGGAGGTCGAGCCGCAGGTGATGGACGTGGTGCGGGCGCATTTCCGCCCCGAATTCCTCAACCGGCTGGACGAGATCATCCTGTTCCACCGGCTGGGCGCGGACCATATGGCGCCGATCGTCGACATCCAGGTCGGCCGGGTGGCCAAGCTGCTCAAGGACCGCAAGGTGGCGATCGACCTCACCCCGGCGGCGCGCGACTGGCTGGGTCGGGTGGGCTATGATCCGGTGTACGGCGCGCGGCCGCTGAAGCGCGCGGTGCAGAAGTATCTGCAGGACCCGCTCGCCGACCTGATCCTGCGCGGCGCGGTGAAGGACGGGTCGACCGTGCATGTCGACGAAGGCGATGGCGCGCTGACGCTCAGCGTGGGGTGAAAATGCGAAGGGGCCGCTGACAGGCGGTCCCTTCGTCTACGGCCTAGTTGGGGTTCCAGGGAGAATAGGGGCCCGCCCGGATCCAGCGCGTGGCAACCCACTTCACGCCGGCCCGCACCGGCAGGCCGGCGTGCCGCACGCGCGGATCGGGCCGGCCATCTTCCAGCACATTGTCGAAGATCAGCGCGTCGCCGCCGCGGGGGGCGACGTCGATGCCGAGCTGGTCGAACCGCGTTTCACCGCCGGCAAAGCCTTCGTTTAGATACAAGATCACCGTCTTGATCCGCTGGTTGGCCGATCCGGTGATCGCATCGAGATGCGGTCGATATTGCTGCCCCGGCGAATAGCGGAGCAGCGAGACTTGCTCGCCCTGTTTCACATCCGTGCCCGTCGCAGCCGCGACCCGGCGTAGAATCGCCTGGACGACCAGACTTTCCCGCGTCGGGCCGATGACGGCATTGTCGGACGTCCGTACGGGATGGTGCACCATGCGATTGGTCGCCGGATCGAAGACGACCGCCGGCTGGAGCAGATCGGCGGACGACATTGCGAGATGCTCGCATTCCGCGGGGGTCAACAGCTTCGGCAGCCGGAAGATGCGGGGGGAATCGTTCAAGATCTCGGCTGGCGGCAGGTGCCTCGGATCGCCGGCGGCGTCGAGCGCCATCGCTTCCACCAGCACGAGATGCTCACGGGCGATTGCGTTGCCCTGTTCCCCCGCGCGACGCAGCAGGCCCAGCGCGCGCGGCCAGTCGGGGCTGCCGCCCGCGCCGTTTGCGACCAGCGCAACTTCCATGAGCGCCGCGTCGCCATGGCCGGCCTTCGCCGCAGCGTCCAGGGCGAGCATCGCGCGCGGCAGGTCGCGGGCGATCGGCGATCCTACGAGCAGCCACATCGCCAGCTGGAAACACGCGTCGCGATTTCCCGCAGCACCATGGTGTTCCACCAAGGCGACGGCCCCGCCCACGTCCCCCTGTTGCAGCAGACGATCGACGACGGCGTTCGAGTACCCGGATGCCATCGGACTCCTTCAAAAAAAAGGGGAGCGGGCTTGCCCGCTCCCCTCGCATTAGCAGCATTGCCGCAAGCTTAGAACTTCACGTTGAAGCCAGCGTACATACGGCGACCGATGTTGTCGTAGATACCCGATCCGCCACCGATGGCGGTCGAGCCGAGCGGCGGGCGCTCGTCCGTGATGTTGTCGATACCCAGGAAGAACTGCTGCTTCGGACGGATCGAAACGCCGATGCGCAGATCGTGATAGGTAACCGCCCGGTACCAGGGGATGTCGGCGAAATCGACGTTGGTCGCCGGACGGCCCTGGAAGGACTCGAGCGCCTCGATCGACGTCGCCGCCATCTTGCTCAGGTACCGCATCTGGTACCCGAAGAAGAACTTCCCGAACTTGCCGTCGATGTTGATGTTGAAGGCGTCGCGCGGATCGCCGACTTCACCGCGATAGTTGTCCGCGAAGCCCGGCTGGGTCGGATCGAGGAACGCTTCGTTGGTCAGCTGGTGGGTATAGACGAAACGGCCGCCCAAGCTGTTCTCCGGCGAGAACTTGTACAGGTACGAAACCTCGGCGTTGATGCCGCGCACCTTCAGCTGTGCGTAATTCAGCGGCCGCTCGAGCAGGCTGCCCTCGATGATGCGGAACGGCGTGCCGGTAACCGAGCCCGCCGCATCGTCACGCTTGAAGATGCTGCAGAACTGGTTGTTCGTCGTCGGCGAGTCGTAGCAGGCATTGGCGACCTGCTGCGGCGACGGCGACGTGATCACGTTGTTGACCGCGATATTGTAGTAGTCGACCGTCACCGACAGACCCGGGATCATCGCCGGCTGAACCACGACACCATAGGTGTAGGAGTCCGACTTTTCCGCCTGCAGGTTCGGGTTGCCCGACGCCGAGGTCTCCAGCGACTGGGCATAGTTGTAGTTGAACCCGCTGCCCACCGCCGCGGCGCAATTGGCCGGGCGATATTGCGTGCCGTTGGAAAGGTTCGCCTGCGAGCAGGGGTCGCTGAAGCCCGGCGCGAAGTTCTGGCCCGGTGCCGCGTACAGCTCAGTCAGGTTCGGTGCACGAACCGAACGCGAATAGGCCGCACGGAACATGATGCCCTTCACCGGGCTGTACGTACCGTCGACATTGTACGCCCAGACCGTGCCGGCACCGCCCTTATAGTCGGACACGCGCGCCGCACCGTTGACGGTGAGCTGCTTCACGAGGAAGATGTCCTTGAGCAGCGGCACGCTGATTTCGCCGAACGCTTCCTTCACCTCGAACGACGGCGGATTGAATTCGGCCAGAGCGTTGTAGAAGGTGTAGCCCGCCTCGACGAGCGGATCGGCCTTGAAGAACGCCGTCTCGCGGCGATATTCGCCACCGACCGCCACGCCAACCGGACCACCCGGCAGGTTGAAGAAGGTGCCGGTATCGCCCGAGACGAAGCCGGTGAAGTCCAGCTGCGTGATCTTGCCGCGCGAAACGGTGTTCTGCAGGACGTAATTCTTCGCATCCTGCGAAATGTTGCCGGTGCCGAACGGGTTCAGCGGCTTACAGGCGGCGATGTCCTTCTGGAGGATGGCGTCGTTGCCGACGAAGTCCTCGGCGCGATTGGGATCGATCTGCGAGGCGCAGACGATCTGGCCGCTGCCGTTGCGGGCGGAGTCCAGCGCCAGCGCGAGGCGCTGGGTGTTCACGTTGCCCAGCACCTTGGTGTGCTCGGTGAACTGGCCGTAGTTGCCCGCGACTTCGTAGCGGAAGTTCGAGCCCAGATCGCCGCGGACGCCGCCGACGATGCGGAAGGTCTCGCGACGCGCCGCTTCCGACCGCATGCCGAGATCGGTCAGGTTCTTGCGCATGATGAACCGGGTGCCGTTCCCGATGTTCGCGGCCGGCACGCCGCTGGCGATCAGCGCGTTGGTGATCGTCGTACGCGCCTGCGACGAGAGATACGGGTTGTCCAGGCGCGGACGCTCGTACAGCGCGTCGATCGTGCTGCCCGTGAAGAACGCGGGGCCGGAGCCGCCGGCGCTGAACGATTCGGTGCGCACATACTTGGCCTCGACGAACGGCACGAACGCGCTCGAAATGTCGAAGTGGCCGATCACGTTGACGGCGTAGCGATCGAGACGGGGCAGGAGCTGCACCAGCTTGTCTTCGCGGCGGGTGTTGCCGTTGCCGCCGATGAACGAACCGCCCGGCGCGACGCCGGTGACACCCGAGGCCGAGGTGGACGTCGTCGTGGCGTTCTGCACGCCGACGCGCGATCCGGTCTGCTGGATCAGATCGCCATTGGACGCGAAGATGTAGTTACAGGTGAACGGACGGCCGTTCGGGAACGCCGCGCTGGTCTGGTTGTCGCGGCCGCACGGCGCGGTGCCGAGCGTGGTCGACGGGGAGAAAGAGACCAGGCCGCCGCTGTAGATGCTGGCGCTGCGCACGTCGCGGAAGAAGACGTTGTCGGGAACGCCGTCGGAGCCGTTGGGAAGGCCCGCGGGATCGTTGTCGACGGTCAGCAGCGTGTCGTTGCGCGCATAATAGCTGCGGTCCGACGCGAACAGATCGTTCTGGTGCGCATATTCGAGATCGACGGCGATATTGCCGCGGCCGCCCGCGAAGTTCTTGCCGGCGACGAGGCTCGCCGAATAGCTGCCGGCGTCCTGCTTGTCGGTGATCGCGCCCTGGCCACGAATCTGCAGGCCTTCAAAATCCTGCTTCAGCTTGAAGTTCACGACGCCCGCGATCGCGTCCGAGCCGTAAACGGCCGAGCTGCCGCCGGTGACGATCTCAACGTCCTCGATCAGGTCGGTCGGGAAGGTGTTGAGATCCGGGGAAACCGCGTTGTTCAGAATGTCGGCGCCGACGTGACGGCGGCCGTTGACCAGCACCAGCGTGCGCTGGGTGCCAAGACCGTAGAGGTCGACCAGGCTGAGGCCGCCGGTGCCGAGGAAGCGCGACGAGTTCTGCTGGCTGAAGGTGCTGCGGACCTGCGGCAGATCGTTGATGACGTCGCCGATCGAGATGCGCGCGGTCTGCTGGAGCTGCTCCGCGGTTACCACGGTGACCGGGGCGGCGCCTTCCAGATTGGGTCGCGCAATGCGCGAGCCGGTGACGATGATGTCCTGCGCTGCAGGCTCTTCCTGCTGCGCACCGCTACCCGCGGTATCCTGGGCGTATGCCGGCAAGCCGGCAAACGCGCCTGCGCTCGCCAGGACCAGCGCCGAAAGCGCCGTTCCGGTCCGCAGACCCTTCTGCATCTTTTTCATGGATTTCCCTCGTTTTATCCCGGCTGCGTTCCCCTCGCCGGGATTGTCTCCCCTTCCACCGGCCGCGCCCCATGCACGGCTGGCGGAGATGGTATGAAGGAAGCAAGGAATGCCACGCTCGTAAAGCATACATTCATCTCGCAGAAGCGTTGCGACGGAAACGTCTCCATTTTGCAACAGTGGAGCAATCCAGTGTCACTCCTGTCCGTTTGCGACGCAACATTCCGTTACAACCCGAGACAGACTGCTCAAAAAATGAGCAGATCATCAGCGCAATGCTTAATTGCGGACGTAGAAAACCGGCTGGTGTCGTGCGCGTACGTGCAGCGCAACGCGTGCGACACGCCTGCCGCAACACCCCGCACCCTCGCCCGACCCGCCCTCGCGCTGCGGAGCCTCAGTCGCCGGCGTAGCCGAATCGCTCGACCCAGGGCTGCAGCGTCGGAAGTACCGGCGCCAAGTGCTGGCGGTACCGTTCCCATCGCCCGACGGCCCGCCGGTACAGGGGCTCGGTCACCTGCGCATAGCTGGCGGTGGAGATTACCCCCCGCTTCCGGGCCGTGTCCCGATGGGCCAGGACGGAGTCGTCCCATGGCAGCCCCAGCGACTGGAACAGCGGCCGCAGCGTCGCTTCCGGCGCCTCGACCATTGCCTCGTAGACGATCGGGTGCACCGGTCCCGCGAGCAACGACGCGGCTTTGGACCAATAGCCGAACGCACGCGAATAGAAGTCGGCGGTCGTGTCCAACGTCAGGAAATTCGCCATCGCGTTGTTCAGGTTGAAATTGGTGATGAAACAGCTCAGCACGACGTCGCAGGGGTGCCGAAGCGCCAGAATCACCGGCGCTTCGGGGAATAGGCGGCGGATCAACGGCAGTCGCAAAAGATGGAGCGGCGACTTGTCGACCAGCAGGGCACCTTCGCGATGCGGCGCCAGTCGATCGACCTCCGCATAATAGCGGTTTCGAAGCCGGTCTGCGTCCTCGTCGGTCAGCGTCGCCAGGCCGGCGAGCCCGCCTGCGGCTTCCTCGACCAGACGGAGCGGCGGCTGCTCCTCCAGTACCTGCACGTCGGGATGGCCCATCAGCATGGTGTCGAGCAGCGTGGTGCCGGAGCGCGGAAAGCCCAGAAGGAACGCCACGCGCCGCGTTTCCGGGCGGCGGAGCGGTGCCCAGGAGTCCACCCAGGAAGGTGTCAGCAGGGCATCGTCGGCAGCCAGCGCCGCACGCGTCGTCGCCGCGCGCAGCAGCGGATCGGAAGGGTCGGCGGCGAGCAGATCGTTCATCCGCCGGAAGCTGGCGAACGCGTCGTCGAACGCGCCAAGCCCCTCGTGAAACTGGCCGGCAAGCTGCGCGCTGCGGACCGGCTCGACCGTTGGAGGGACGCGCGAAAGGGCTTCCAGCCCTTCGGCAAAGCGCTTTTCGCGCCGACAGAGCAGCGCTTCCAGAAAGGCTTCCGCGGCAGGCCCGCTGCCGGCCGCCCGTGCGGCGTCCAGGAGCGCCGGCAGCTCTGCCTCGCGATTGCGATGTTCGAGCAGAAGCCCCTGCATGATCAGGGCTTCGGCATGATCCGGTTGCAGGCGGAGGATATCGGCGATCGCCGCCTCCGCACCGTCGGCATCCCATTGATTGAAGCGTTCGCTCGCGAGGTTGAGCTGGTATTCCAGGTTCGCAGGCTCGCGGCGGACGGCCTGTTCCAGTGCGTCGATTGCATCCGCCGGACGCCCCTGCTGCTTGAAGAGCGCAGCGAGTTCCGCCCAGGGCTTGGCGTCCCGCGGGAAATCGTCCGCACATCGCGACAGCAGGGTGATGGCGTCTTCCGCACGATCCGCCTGAACCAGCGCGGCGGCGAGATTGAGACGGATTGGCGCGGCGGGCGAGAGTTCCACCGCCCGCGTGAGCGCCTGGACCGCGCCCGCGGCATCTCCACGATCGGCACGCGCATTGCCCAGGTTGTTCCAGCTCTCCGCATCGTCGGGAAAGGCGGCGACCACGGCCTGATAGCAGGCTTCGGCCTCGGCATAGTCTTCGCGCCGCTGGGCAAGATAGCCACGGACACGCCACAGGCGGCCGGACCGGTCCGCCTGGGCATCGAGCCCGCTTGCCAGCGCCTGCGCCTCGTCGAAGGCGCCCGCATCCGCCAGGGCGCGCAACAGGTTGACGGCGACGCCGACATCCGCCGGCGCATCGCGGTGGGCGATGCGCAGGAACCCGATGCCGGCTTGCAGGTCGCCCAACTGGCAGCACAAGGCGCCCAACAGCCCGGCCACGACCGCGGGAGCGCCGGCAGCGCGATACAATCGTTCGGCGCGGTCGCGCGCGCCCTGAACATTGCCGTGCGACGCAAGCGACAGGATGGAGCGTAGTTCGGACGCCTGGTCGGCAGTCAGCGGGGCGGCGGGCGACGTCATGGGCAGATCCTAGGCCCGAACTACCTGTCGGGCAAAAAAAGGGGGCGGCGCTCCAACGGCGCGCCGCCCCTGTCGAGATAAAATCGAAGATGCGTCAGAAGTTGATGGTCGCACCCGCAAAGATGTACCGGCCGAGCGAGTCGTAGACGGCCGGATAGGTGTTGCCGTTGCACGGACCGGTCGGGCAGGCCGAAGCGCCGCCCCCGGCGTCGCCGGAGCTGACGAGCGGCGGCTCGCGATCGAGCAGGTTGTTCACGCCGAGACGCAGCGTGTAGCGCTTGGTCGGGGCGAAGGTGAGCGCCAGATCGAAATAGCTCTGGGCGCCCAGACGCGAACCGAAGTTATAGTAGGTCCCGGCCAGCGTCTTGTCGTTGCTCGACAGATCGACCTTGACCGGATCGATGTAGCGCCACTGCAGCGAGGCACCGATGCCCGCCTGCGACGTGTAGCTCAGCCGCGCCTTGTGACGCCACTTCGGGTTCGGTGCCGAAGGGGTGCCGCTCAGATTGCTGCAGGTCACGCCGTAATAGCCGGCGCAATCGTACGCTTCGGTCAGGCCGTTGTTGATCCGGAAGCTGTCCAGATAGGTGCCGATCATCGTGAAGCTGAAGTCGCCCACGCCCGTCACCTTGCGGTTGTAGCCGAAGTTGACGTCGATGCCCTTCGTCTGCACGCGACCCACGTTGCGCGAGATGTCCTGGACATAGCCGTCATTGGTCAGCCACAGCGAGCCGCTCACCGGGTTACGCTTGATCAGCGCACAGGCGGTCGCGTTCAGCGAGTTGGTGCAGCTGGCAAGGATCGCATCGGCACCGAAGCCCTGGATGGCGTCCCGCACCTTGATGTCGAAATAGTCGACGCTCAGGTTGAGGCCCGGCACGAAGTCGGGCTGGAACACCACGCCGAACGACTTGGTCGTGGCGATTTCCGGAAGCAGCTGGTCGTTGCCGCCGATCAGGCCGTTATACTGGCCCGCCGGATTGGCAGCGACGCGCTGGCCGACGGAAAGGCCCTGCGCCAGGCAGCCCTTGTCCGCTGCGGTGAGCACCTTGTTGGCGCACGGGTCGGTCGAGCCGTCGAGCGCGACATGCTGCACCGAGAACAGTTCCTGCAGGTTCGGCGCACGAACGGCACGGTTGTAGCTGCCGCGGAAACGGACCGAGCGGATCGGTGCGAATTCCAGGCCCAGCTTGTAGGTGTCGGTGTTGAACGAACGACCGTTGCTGATCTCGTAGTGCGAGTAGCGATAGCCGCCGACGAACGACAGATCGTACACGAAGCCCTTGTTGATCAGCGGAACCTGGGTTTCGCCGAAGAACTCGGTGACGTGATAGTTGCCGGAGATCGGCAGCGTCGCGCCGCCCTGGCCGGTCAGGTCGCCCGTCGCGAAGCCTTCGTCGACCTTCAAGTCGAGCGCCTCGCGGCGATACTCGACGCCGAGATTGACGACGGCGCCCTTCTCCGCCCACGGCGTCTGGATGCCGTAGTTGCTGAGATCGCCGGTGATGGACGCGCTCGCCACCTGCTCCGAGACGACGCCGTGCTGGAAGCCGGTCGCCGACAGATAGTTGACGGCCGCCGGCGTCACCGTGGTGAGGCCGCCGAAGATGTCGTAGGGGACGCAGTTCGGATCGGCGCCGGTGGTGACCGAGCGGCAGGTCGGCGTGCCGTTGACGTTCACGACGTCGAGGGCGTTGTTCAGCTTCCGGACCGAGAACTCGTTGGTGTAGATCTGCGAGTAGGTCGTACGGCCATACTGGTAATAGGCGTCGTAGTTCCAGGTTTCGCCCAGCGCGCCCTTGGCGCCGATCACGCCGCGATACTGGGTGTGCCCGAAGTCGGCCGATCGCGGACCGCCCTCGACGTTACGCCGCAGCAGCTGGAAGAATGCCTTGTTGTAGGGCTGGCCGGTCGTCGGATCGATATAGGTGAGCGCGCCGGGGCCGGGGTTGGTAACGGCGGTCAGCGGGTAGTTGCCGAGGAAGCCGTTGACCAGATTCTCGTTCGCGCAGACGATCGACTTCTGCTGCGCCGACATCAGCGGGTTGTCGCAGTTGATCGTCAGCGTGTTGCCGAAGTCGCCCGAGGGCGCGATCTGGGCGACCGAGCGGTCGTCCATGAAGTTGAACTCGAGATAGGGATGCAGCGCATCACTGACTTCGTAGTTCACGAAGGCGCCGCCGGTGTAGCGCTCGTCCGGACGCTGGAAATAGTTGGTCGGCGCGAAATTGTAGCGGGTACGGCCCGGCTGCAGCGTCCGGCCGCTGCCGATCTGGTAGAAGGTCGAGGTGCCGCCGTTGTACAGCACAATGTTGCCCGGCGCCGAGGTCGACGAACCGCCGCACTGCAGCGCGGTGGCGTTCGCGTTCTGGATGGTGCAGGCGCTGTAGTCGCGGTTCGACTGCACGACGGCATCGACCTTGCGATAGCCGAAATAGGCAACGGCATGGCCGCGATTGTCGTCGAACTTGGCGCCGACCGACAGCGTGGCGTTGACCGTGCCGCCGTCGGTGACGCTGCCGGTGGGATAGCCGAAGCCGGAGAAGCCGGCCTTGGTGCGCGCGTCGAGCAGCGGCGGCGTGATGTCGTTGCTGTTGTTGTGCTGGTACAGGCTGTACTGGCCGTCGAGACGGATACCGGTGAAATCGGTGTCCATCACGAAGTTGACGACGCCGGCGACGGCGTCCGCGCCGTAGGTCGACGAGGCGCCGCCGGTCAGCACTTCGACGCGCTTCACCAGCGCATCGGGGATCGAGTTGAGGTCGGCGGCCGAGGTCGTCGGATCGCCCGGCATCAGGCGACGGCCGTTGATCAGCACCAGCGTGCGCTGCGGCCCCAGGCCGCGAAGGTCGACCGTGGCGGCACCGCTCGCGCCGTTCGAGACCGTGCTTGACTGGCCG
>Ga0207671_10005846_pt1 | contig 11176 bp, 8 predicted proteins | sample KBSC24metaG_FD_184352 | JGI IMG/M metagenome (GOLD analysis project Ga0207671, IMG submission 184352) | Corn rhizosphere microbial communities from Kellogg Biological Station, Michigan, USA - KBS C2-4 metaG (SPAdes) (version 2) | ecosystem: Host-associated > Plants > Roots > Rhizosphere > Soil... | reverse complement strand
GGTTGATGCCGATAAGGGTCATCATTACAAAGTGGGTGATGTTTTATACGGTTTGCCATACCATATTTGTCCTACTATCGCTTTGTATGAGCGGGCAATAACGATTGAAGATAATACCATCAGCGGCGAATGGAAAAACATCGCCAGGGATAGAAAGATTACCATTTAATTAAACCGTAGAGACGCCCCGATATATCGGGGCGTCTCTACCTGATATTTTTAAAAATGTTTACTATAGACGCCCACCTGGATCTGAGTATGAACGCGCTGGAATGGAACCGCGACCTGCGCAAACCTGTATCCGAAATAAACGAACGCGAGAAGGGATTAGCTGACAAACCCGACCGTGGAAAAGGGACAGTTTCATTAGCCGAACTGCGAAAAGGTAATGTCGGTTTGGTAGTGGCTACGCAGATCGGAAGGTATGTTGCGCCTGATAATCATTTGCCCGGCTGGCACTCACCCGAACAGGCGTGGGCGCAAACGCAAGGACAATTGGCCTGGTACAAGGCTATGGAGGAGGACGGGGAAATGGCGCAGATCACCGATCTGCAGTCATTGGATAAGCACCTGGCACTCTGGAAAAGCAACGATTCAACGCATAAGCCAATAGGCTATATTTTGAGTTTGGAAGGAGCGGATTCTATCGTCACTATAAAACACCTCGAGCGGGCTTATGAATATGGGTTGAGGGCAATTGGCCCGGCTCACTATGGTCCCGGCAGGTATGCTAACGGTACCGATGCGACAGGTAAAATGGGTGCGCAGGGACTTGCTCTGTTGAAAGAGATAGAAAGATTGAATATCATGATGGATGCCACGCATTTGTGCGACGACGCTTTTTGGCAGGCGTTGGATAATTTTAACGGGCATGTTTGGGCAAGCCATAATAACTGCCGGGCATTGGTCGATCATAACAGGCAGTATAGCGACGAAATGATCAGGGCATTAATTGATCGTGGTGCAGTGATCGGCGCAGCTTTGGACGCCTGGATGATGGTACCGGGATGGGTAAGGGGCCAATCAACCCCCAAAGGAATGACCTGCAACCTGGAAGTGATGATCGACCATGTTGATCATATTTGCCAGATCGCCGGGAATGCCTTGCATGTAGGTATGGGTACCGACCTGGATGGTGCATTCGGGCGTGAACAATGCCCTTACGACCTGGAAACCATTGCTGATCTGCAAAAGATACCTGTATTGTTGGGTAAGCGGGGTTATAAGGAAACAGATATCGAAAACATGATGCACGGTAATTGGTTAAGGCTTCTAAGGAAAGCATGGGCCTGATTTAAATCGATATTTTTAAATTGTATTAGCATAAAACATCCCGTCCTTTGCTGTAACAAACATCTTCTACCTGTACAAACATGAGCGCAGAACAAACACGATTAAAAGATGATGCCTGGAAAAAGTGGGGGCCGTATGTAAGCGATCGCCAGTGGGGAACCGTGCGCGAAGATTATAGTGCCAATGGCGATGCCTGGAACTATATCACCCATGATATGGCGCGTAGCAAAGCTTACCGTTGGAACGAGGAGGGGATCGCCGGTATATGTGACGAACTGCAATACCTTTGTTTTAGTATCGCTTTATGGAACAAAAAGGACCCTATCATAAAAGAGCGCTATTTTGGCTTAAGCAATCCCGAGGGTAACCATGGGGAAGATGTAAAGGAATTGTACTATTACCTGGAGAGCACGCCCACCCATTCGTACATGAAAATGCTGTATAAATACCCGCAGCAGGAATACCCTTACGCATGGTTGTTAGAAGAGAACAAAAGAAGATCGAGAAATGATCCGGAGTTTGAACTGATCGATACCGGAATATTTGACCAGAATAAGTATTTTGATGTATTTACGGAGTATGCTAAAAACTCGCCGACGGATATACTGATAAAAATTACGGTACATAATCGCGGTGATGAAGCAGCAGCTTTAAATGTATTACCAACTGTGTGGTTCCGTAATACCTGGAGCTGGGGATATGATGATTATAAACCCTATTTGTCAGTTGATTCGCCGGGTGTAATGGACGTTTATCATAAAGATCTCGGCCAGTTTTGGTTGAAGACCGAGGGCGAACCCGGGTTTCTGTTCTGCGATAACGAAACCAATACCCGCCGTTTATATAATTATGCTGACGGCAAGCAGTTTTACAAAGACGGCATTAACGACCATTTGATCTACGGCTCAAATACGGTCAACCCCAAAAGTACCGGTACCAAGGCGGCTGTTAATTATGATATTAAAATCCCTGCAAAGCAGAGTGTAACGATTCGCCTGTGGCTGACCCAGGATCCAAAAAACACCTTTGAGGATTTTGATGCGATCTTTAAAACAAGGCAGACTGAGGCCGATGAGTTTTACAATTTTCTACAACGAAATTCAAACGCGCCCGACCATGTAATGATACAGCGGCAAGCTTTTGCCGGCATGTTGTGGAGCAAACAATATTATCACTATGATATCCATAACTGGTTAAACGGCGACCCTGCGGAACCAAAACCTCCTGTCGAACGGTTAACCGGCCGCAACAGCAAGTGGCAGCATTTGAACACCCGCGCCATCATATCCATGCCGGATAAATGGGAATACCCATGGTTTGCATCCTGGGACCTGGCTTTCCATTGCCTGCCCCTGGCCAATGTGGACATGGCTTTTGCCAAACGGCAACTCCTGTTGCTGACTCGCGATTGGTACATGCATCCAAACGGTCAGCTACCTGCCTATGAATGGGACTTTGGCGATGCCAATCCTCCTGTGCTTGCTATGGTTACCTGGACCTTGTACAAACAAGATAAGGAATCAAACGACGGTAAAGGCGATATCACTTTCCTGGAGCGTATATTTCATAAGCTGATGCTGAATTTTACCTGGTGGGTGAACCGTAAGGACGCACAGGGTAATAATATTTTCGAGGGCGGCTTTTTGGGGCTGGATAATATCGGGGTGTTTGACAGAAATGCCCAATTGCCTTATGGTCAGCACCTGGAGCAAGCCGATGGTACCAGCTGGATGGCGATGTATTCACTTAATTTATTGCGGATCGCATCGGAGCTTACTTCGAACCATGCAGCCTATGCCGACATCGCCTCAAAGTTTTTTGAGCACTTTATGTACATCGTAGGGGCCATGGCTAACCTGGGTAATGAGAACGAAGGTTTATGGGATGAGGAGGATGGTTTCTTTTACGACCAGTTACGGTCGCCGAATAACAGCACCCAAAAAATGAAGATTAGGAGTATGGTTGGCCTGATACCACTGTTTGCTACTGAAGTATTGGACGATACTGATATCACCGATAGTCCGATCTTTAAAGACCGTATGAAATGGTTCGCTGATAACCGCCCTGACTTGGCTTCGCTGGTATCTCGCTGGAACGAAAAGAACAATGAAGGAAAGCACCTGTTAAGTTTACTCAGGGGGTACCGAATGAAATCGATATTAAAATATTTGCTGGATGAGAACGAGTTTTTAAGTGAATATGGCATACGCGCGCTTTCCAAATATCATTTAAATAATCCATATCATGTGGTGGTTGATGGGCACGCTTTCAGCATTAAATATACCCCGGCTGAAAGTGATAGCGGATTGTTTGGCGGCAACAGTAACTGGCGCGGCCCGATATGGATACCGATGAATTACCTGATCATTGATAGCCTGCACCGTTTTTTTCAGTATTACGGAGATGATTTTAAAGTAGAATGTCCAACCAATTCTGGTAATTTTATGAACCTGAAGGAGGTCGCCGATAATTTATATTACCGGCTGCTAAAAATATTCCTGCGGGATGAAAACGGGCGCAGGGCAGTTTACGGTAACTACGAGAAGCTGCAGAACGATCCGCATTTTAAAGATTACATCCTGTTTCATGAATATTTTGACGGCGATACGGGCCGAGGCATAGGAGCATCCCACCAAACAGGGTGGACAGGCTTGATTGCCAATTGTTTATTGTAAAATGGAATAGGGATTTACGGAGTGATGCAATTTAAAAATGATTTCTTTTAAATAAATCATTCCAATCCGATGATTATATTTACTAAATTGTATCCTAATAGATTATTTACCTAAAATAAATGGACTCTAAAATAACGGCTATTGGTGTTTATACCCCTTCCAAAAGAATAACCAACGATTGGTTTGCTGATAAAATTGAAACAAATAATGAATGGATCATCTCGCGGACCGGGATCAAAGAAAGAAGATTTGCGGAACCTGATGAGTATACAAGCGACTTGTGCGTAAAGGCAGCTAAAAATTTATTAGCCGAAAATCCCGGTATCAACCTCGACGGCGTCGACTTTATATTGGTTGGTACCACTACTGCCGACCAGGTGATGCCCAGCATGGCCAGCCAGGTACAAAATGCGTTGAACATTCCCAACGCCGGCTGCCTTGATATTATGGCCGCCTGTGCAGGTTTTGTTTATGGTATTGTATTGGCTAAGGGGCTTATAGCTGCCGGGACACATAAGAAAATATTGGTGTTTGGCGCCGAAACACTGTCTAAATTCACTGACTTTGATGATCGCACTTCCTGTATATTATTTGGCGATGGAGCAGGAGTAGCTTTAGTTGAACCTTCTGATCAATCTAAAATAGGTAATGCCATTACCGGAACGGATGGGAGCCATGGGAAAGATTTGTACCTGTCGCAGCATGCATCTGTAGTTAACGGCGAGGAAATCGTTCCTAACGGCAAAATACATCAAAACGGCAAGGTGGTATTTAAGTGGGCCATCCAAACCATCAGCAATAAAGTAGGGGAACTGTTGGCAAAAAACGCTATGACTTTAGACCAACTGGATTGGGTCATCCTGCATAGCGCCAACTTAAGGATCATAGAAGCCGTTGCTGCTGAATTGAATTACCCCATGGATAAAATGCTGACCAGTATTGAATGTTATGGCAATACCTCATCAGCCTCGATACCTTTGGCCTGGGATTTGGCGGCAAAAGCCGGTAAAATAAAAAAGGGGAATAAGATGTTGTTGTTGGGTTTTGGCGGAGGACTAACTTTTGCTGGTGTGATTGTAGAGGTTTAATCAGCTCTGGATATAAGCCTGTACAAACTCATCATCGCTAATGGCTTTGATGATATCTGCAATCACATTCCGGACTGCGCTGTTTTCAGATGTATCCTCGTCCTGGATTGACTCTGCAAACTCATCAAGATCGTGGGCGTAATCTATAGCTTCCTGTTCGTCCTCAAACTGCATTACCACCGTATCATTAACTTCGGGATTGAAACCGGAACGGGGAGCCGGAATTTCGTATTTCTCAAGTTCAGTGAAGGTAAGCTCGGAGTCGACGTCTGAAGATATATTGATGCGTAACATATATGCGTTATTATTGAAATAGTTAATTGTATTTAATTATACCGCTAACAATTCAATTAGAAAGATGTTTGGGAATTCCGAATTGGCGATACCCACGTAACAATTTGATAACATGGCCGATTTTGATTTAATAGCGGCTTTATCTATCTTAAAGCGGCAAAAAAACTATCATGGGGGACACTAAAACAGAGCACTTAAAAAGGGTTTTAAAGCCCGTTCATTTGTGGGCGATAGCTGTGGGTTTGGTTATCTCGGGCGAGTACTTTGGCTGGAACCTGGGCTGGGGCGTGGCCGGTACTATCGGCATGCTGATCGCCACATTGATCATCACGGTAATGTATATTACCTTCATTTTCAGCTATACAGAATTAACCACGTCGATCCCTCATGCCGGAGGAGCTTTCGCCTACGCCTACAGAGCAATGGGGCCAATTGCCGGTTTGATTGCAGGCTATGCAACATTGATCGATTTCCTCTTTGCTACACCTGCGATCGCTTTTGCATTGGGTAGCTATCTTCATTTTTTATATGACTACATCCCGGTGCTTCCGTCGGCTATGTTATTTAATGTTGTTTTTATCCTCATCAATATTTCTGGTGTTAAAGAATCCGCGGCTTTTTCGGTGTTCATTACCATATTGGCGGTGGCGGAGCTGTTGCTTTTTATGGGCATCGTGGCTCCTCATTTTAAAATGGCTAACTATTTAAGTCACCCAATGCCTTTTGGCTGGGGTGGAGTATTCGCCGCACTGCCTTTTGCCATTTGGTTTTATCTGGCGATAGAAGGTGTAGCCATGGTTGCAGAGGAAGTAAAAGAGCCTAAACGGAATATTCCCAAAGGATATATTTATGGACTCGGAACTTTAATATTCCTGGCTTTAGGCGTAATGATATCAACCGGCGGGATCACCGATTGGCGCAAGCTAAGCAGCCTGGCTTATCCGTTACCCGAGGCGATCGGGATCGTATTGGGTAAATCGAGTGGCTTAACCAAAATGTTTGCGGGTATAGGTTTGTTTGGGTTGATCGCGTCGGTTCACGGGACCATATTGGCATCATCCCGGCAGGTGTTTGCTATGTCGCGCAGTGGATACTTACCCCGCGTTTTAGCCAGGATCAACCATCGCTTTAAAACGCCTCATTGGGCGCTGGTAGCGGGTGGCCTGGTTAGTTTTATCGCCCTGTGGATCGGTACTATCGATCAGATCATCGTTATCTCGGTAATGGGTGCTGTGCTGATGTATATGATGAGCATGATCAGCCTGTTTGTTCTGCGTGTCAAAGAACCCAATTTGGAGCGCACATTTGCCTCGCCATTATATCCTTATTTCCCGGCTATTGCATTGGTGTTGTCAGCTGTATGTTTGATTGCTTTTGTTTACTATTACTGGTTGCTCAGTCTTATCTTTTTCGGCGGACTTGCGGCTGTGATCATATTATTTATGCTGATGGGCAAGCACAAAGTGAGAATCATGGATGACGTACTATTGGAAAAGGCTGAAGTAATAATTGCCACAGAATAAACCATGGCCTACCATCATACCATCGGCAAAAAAACATACAGGTTTAAGGACCTGAAAATGCTGCTTGCCAAAGCTTCGCCGCACCGGTCAGGAGATGTGCTGGCTGGTGTATGTGCCGACAGTTATGAGGAACGCGTTGCCGCGCAGATCACCCTTGCCGATGTGCCATTGAAAACCTTTTTGAATGAAGCGATAATCCCGTATGAGAAAGATGAGATAACGAGACTGATCATTGACAGCCACGATGTAGAAGCTTTTACGCCGATTAGTAGCTTAACTGTCGGCGAGTTCAGGGATCGGCTTTTGATGGATGAAACAGATACACTCACATTAAGAAATTTAGCCAAAGGCCTTACTCCTGAAATGGTCGCAGCCGTATCCAAACTCATGCGCAACCAGGACCTGATCGCGGCAGCAAAAAAATGCGAAGTAGTAACCCGATTCAGGAATACGATTGGATTGAAGGGCCACTTTTCTACCCGATTGCAGCCCAATCACCCTACAGACGACCCGAGGGGAATTGCTGCAAGTATGATTGACGGTTTATTATTCGGAAGCGGTGATGCAGTGATCGGCATCAACCCAGCTACAGATAGTCCGACTGAGGTGAGAAACCTATTGTTACTGATCGATACCTTACGGCAGCAATTTGAAATACCCAGCCAATCCTGCGTGCTGTGCCACGTAACTACTACTTTGGAACTCATAAACCGTGGCGCGCCTGTCGATTTGTGTTTTCAATCCATCGGCGGCACCGAAAAAAGTAACAGCAGTTTTGGGATCAGACTCAAAACTCTTGATGAAGCGTACGAGGCTACCTTGTCGCTCAACAGGGGGACAGCAGGCAACAATGTAATGTATTTTGAGACCGGGCAGGGTAGCGAATTGTCGGCTAATGCCCATGAGGGAGTCGACCAGCAAACCTGCGAAGTGAGGGGGTATGCGGTAGCGCGAAAATATAATCCCTTGCTGGTGAATACGGTAGTTGGATTTATCGGACCGGAGTATTTATATGATGGGAAGCAGATCATCCGGGCTGCTTTAGAGGATCATTTTTGCGGGAAGCTGTTGGGGCTGCCCATGGGTGTGGACGTGTGCTACACCAACCATGCCGAAGCAGATCAGGATGATATGGATAACCTGTTAACGTTGCTTGGTGTAGCCGGGTGCAATTTCGTGATGGGCATACCAGGTTCTGATGATATTATGCTGAATTATCAGTCGACCTCATTTCACGACGCTTTATACCTGCGAAATGTGCTTGGGTTAAGACCAGCGCCGGAATTTGAGCAATGGCTGATAAAGCAGGGAATAATGGATCAGTACGGAAAATTGTCGGCCCAGCCTGATCAGAAATTATTGAAAGGAATGAACGACCTATGGATGAAATAAAACCAGATCTTACTCCGACAGATAATCCTTTTAGTATACTAAAAGGATTTACCGCTGCCCGGATAGGTTTGGGCCGGGCAGGCTACAGCATCCCCCTGAAACAGTCGTTGGAATTTAAACTTGCCCACGCCCATGCACGTGATGCGGTGTATTCTGAATTGGATATCGAAGGATTAACAGTCCAATTGGCGCAATTTGAATTACCTGTTCTGCAATTACACAGCCAGGCGGAATACCGTGAGCAATATCTACAGCGTCCTGATCTTGGGCGCCAATTGGATGAAAGATCTGCGGGTGAGCTAACAAGCTACAATACACTACAAACCGATATCGTGATCATTATTGCCGATGGGCTTTCCGCAACAGCAGTTAACCATAATGCTGCCGGGTTGTTAAAAATATTGATCCCGCAGCTATTGACCGCGGGATTAAAAATTGCTCCGTTGTGCCTGGTAAAGCAGGGCAGGGTAGCCGTCGCAGATGATATTGGGCACCAAACCAAATCAAAGCTGTCGCTGATCCTCATCGGTGAACGGCCGGGGTTAAGCTCTGCTGACAGCATGGGCGCTTATTTGACTTTCGGCCCCAAACCTGGACTAACCGATGAATCACGCAATTGCATCTCCAATATCAGGCCGCATGGCTTGACTTTCAAGCCTGCCGCCAAAAAGATATTTTACCTCGTACAGGAGGCTTTGAAAAGAAAGCTATCAGGAGTGGCCCTGAAAGACAACGCCGGATTATTGCACGATTGATCAATGAATCGTGCCTTATTTCAGCCACCCGTCATAAGTGATATAATCCCTGTTTGTGCTTGTTATTGATAACGATGCATAACCCGCCGACGAAATATAAAGCATCAATGTATTGATATTTTTTGCATCCGTCGGTTTAATTGTGATCTCCCAGCCGCCCTTTTTCTTTTCGGTCATTTTGTATTCAAATTTGGTGGAAGTAAATTTCATGCCACCGTCAGCACCATTATAACCCACATCAAAGTAAGCCTGGCCGAAATAGGGTAGGAATGAGATCACACTGTCTTTAGTCACCCTTAGGGTATACTCAGAGGTAAGTGCGCGGCCACCACCTTTTTGCGGCAGCACGTAATTGGCCAAAAAAGTATAATCTTTTGTTTCAACACTCTTCTTGATGGCAGCTTCTTTGGCAGCCTTCTTTTCTTTTTTAGTCGTTTGCGCAGAGGCGGCGTTATATCCGGCACTAACTATTAGCAGCAGGATAAATATATTTCTTAAAGTTTTCATATCACAGGTATGATGAGTAACACAGGAATATTCCATAAAATTACTTAAACTTTATTCGATAAAAAAATAGCGGTAAGGTTTAAATCTTACCGCCATCAATAGCAATTTGCTGAATTATGTTTTTGATCAGATCAGGCTCACGCTGCGGTTTACAAACTCGGTTAGTTCAGCACCAGTCAGTAACCCTTGTGACAGCAAGGCCAGGTCAAAAGCTTGTTTAGCCAGCTGACTTTGTTCCTGCTCGTTCTCATCCTGCAATATTCGGGTGATCAGTTTATGATTAGCGTTAACTACCACCTTATAATTATCGGGCATGCTACCATAAAAGCCCATGCCGCCGCCCATAGCAGCCATGTCCTTCATGCGGCGCATAAATTCATCCATAGTTACGGTTACCGGTAATTCATCAGGGTTCAGGCTTTCCAATTCTACCTTAAATGCCGGGCGATTGATCGCCTTATCAAATATGGTTTTTACTTTGGCCGATTCTTCTTCTGAAAGAATATGTGCCGGGGCATCTTCCTTCTTAACCAATTTATCAGCGACATCGGAATCCACCCGTTTTAACGACGTCTTTTCTAACTTCTGCTCCAGGCTACTCACAAAATGAGCATCGATAGGCGAATTCATCAGCAATACATCATATCCTTTTTTATTAGCCGACTGGATAAAGGAATCCTGTTTCTCAGGATCATTGGTATAGATATAAACCAGTTGGCCGTCCTTGTTGGTTTGTTCCGGCGCTACTTTTTCCTTGTATTCTTCTAAAGTGAAATTCTGCTTAGAGGTATTGGTCAGCAATGCGAAGTCCTTTGCTTTATCATAAAACTTCTCTTCGCTCACCATGCCGTATTTTACAAACAGGCCAATATCGGGCCATTTTTCTTCGTAAGCTTTGCGGTCAGCTTTGAAAAGTTCTGACAATTTATCAGCTACTTTTTTGGTGATATAGCTGTTGATCTTTTTCACGTTGCTATCGGCCTGCAGGAAGCTGCGGGATACGTTCAGCGGGATATCCGGTGAATCGATAACACCATGCAGCAGCATCAGGAACTCGGGAACAATATCCTTTACCTCGTCGGTAATGAATACCTGGCGGGAGTAAAGCTTGATCTTATTGCGCTGAAAATCGAAATCATTTTTAACTTTCGGAAAGTATAAAACGCCGGTCAGGTTAAAAGGATAATCCACATTCAGGTGTATCCAGAATAGCGGGTCTTCTGAGAACGGATATAATTGTTTGTAGAAGTCCAGGTAATCCCCATCCTTCAGGTCGTTTGGCGATTTGGTCCAGATCGGGTTGGTATCATTGATGATATTGTCAACCTCAACGGATTTATATTTTGGCTTACCTTCCTCATCCTCGCCATCGGGCTCCTCTTCAGTTTTTGTGCCAAATTTGATCGGAACAGGTAAAAATTTGCAGTATTTATCCAATATTTCCTGTAGGCGGTATTTGCTCAGGAATTCTTCTGAATCCTTATTGATGTGAAGTGTGATCTCTGTTCCGCGTTCTTCTAAAGTACCTTCGCCGATCTCGAACTCGGTGCTGCCATCGCATACCCAGTAAGCAGGTTCAGCGCCTTCCTGGTAGGACAGGGTTTGAATTTCAACCTTATCGGCCACCATAAAGGCAGAATAAAAGCCCA
>Ga0207671_10005833_pt1 | contig 11190 bp, 9 predicted proteins | sample KBSC24metaG_FD_184352 | JGI IMG/M metagenome (GOLD analysis project Ga0207671, IMG submission 184352) | Corn rhizosphere microbial communities from Kellogg Biological Station, Michigan, USA - KBS C2-4 metaG (SPAdes) (version 2) | ecosystem: Host-associated > Plants > Roots > Rhizosphere > Soil... | reverse complement strand
CCAGGCCGATGCAGACAACACGATTAACAAAATAAGGGATCGGGTAAAGATGCCGCATTTAAACCTCAGCGCTATCACTGCAGATCCCAAATGGTCGTTTCCTGATCTTTCTCCTGTTATTAATGAAGTTAGGCGGGAGCGCCGGATTGAATTAGCCTGCGAAGGTTACCGGTTTGATGATATATGCCGCTGGGCAGCCGCCCCTGTGCTTGTTGTTCATAAACAGCCTTTGGGTACCATGGCCAAGCAATTTTTAACCGTTCTGCCAACTATTGTTATTGGTCAAAATTTATTTGTTAATGCACAGGGTTATATACAGCCTTATGCACAAGTAAGCAGCATGGCAAACGGCTACAACTTTAACCCAGGCCGTGACTATCTGTTACCTATTTCTTTACAGGAAACTACCGTAAATCCTAAAATCAAACAAAATCCAGGTTGGTAAATAAAAATACTTCTATCGCCGGAGTGAGTACCGGCATAGTTGATTAGTTGGTTATAAGAACCCTTCTTCGGGAGGGTTCTTTTCAAACCATCATAATTCATAAAATGCTATTCACCAAACAGTCCATGCTAACAAATTTTCGTCTTCATTTATAAACCTTTAAAAAACCTATTATGAAAAAACACATTTTTGTAGTTAAAACATGGCTGTTCATGCTGTGCCTTGCGCTCATTGTATATGTTCCATCCTGTAAAAAGGATGTCAGCAATGGCACAAAACAACCGGCAGTTAATTCGGCGGCAAATCATTTAAACGTTACCTCCACCAATGCAGAACTGATCGCTTATAAAAGCAGCGCCCATCAGCTTATGGTGGGTTATTACCGTACCTGGGGCGATAAAATAGTATCCGGGGATGTTAATGGCCCTGCCATGACCGATATGCCGGATAGTGTAGATATCATTTGCAATTTTACCGATTATACACCTGCCAGCTCACCCTACTGGCCAGCTTTAAAAAATACTTATATACCTGCTTTACATGCCAAAGGAACAAAAGTGGTAAACACCACCAGCCTGCCAAATACTACTTCTGATACCTCTTATACCAATCACTATACAAATAATGGTACAGGCTACGCGGCCTGGGCATTGGCTACTTATAACAGCTATAATGCCATGGGTTATGATGGGATCGATCTGGATGTAGAGAGCAACCCTTCCGGCTCCGTGCTTACTGCCGATGTGGGCTTGATGAATGCTTTGAGTCAATACTTCGGTCCAAAATCAACAACGGGTAAATTGCTCATTTTTGATACCAACCAAACGGGCAGCAACAGCCTTTTTACACAGATATACACCAAGATCAATTATGTTTTCCTGCAGGCCTACTGGCGCCAAACCAGTACGCTCAGTTCTACCTTTAACACTTTTGCTTCGTATATTAACCCGAATCAGTTTGTGGTGATGGTTGATTTTGAAGATGGCTCTGGCGATGGGCAAAACCCCAGCTATAATTATAACCCGGTACAGATATATCAGTATGCCAGCTGGCAGCCAACACAGGGAACCAAAGGTGGCGTTGGCTCTTACGGTATCGACAATGAGTATTATCAGATAGCCAATGGCGTTCATAATATTTATACCCGCCACGCCATTCAAATGATGAACCCGCCGCAAACAACTTCAAGCACCAACGCGGTTTCACTTTCCTCCGGAAAAATATCTGCCGGCGACGTTACCCAGCTTAAAAGTGCCTCTGCCTTTACCCTGGAATCATGGGTATATTTTAACGCAGTAGGTTCCTGGAATAATATTTTAGCCAAGAGCAATACCAGTACCGACCGAATAGCTGTACAAACAGGCGGTGGCGACAATTCGCTGTATGTAATTTTAGGTAACGGAAGTAACAGTTATGGGTATACCGCGGCCAATGCCGTTGCAGCGGGACAATGGTACCATGTAGCCGTAGTGTTTGATGGTACGCAAAGCGCCAACGCGTCAAAGCTTAAATTGTATATCAATGGCACCCTGCAAACGCTTACTTTTTCGGGGACCATACCATCAACAACAAGCAGCACCAATACGGCGGCTTTCCTGGCCGGGTCCGAAACCACTTCATCAACCAATACTTACCTGAGCGGAAAAATAGATGAAATACGGGTGTGGAATGCGGCACTCAGTCAATCAACTATTTCAGCCTGGATGAATAAAAGCCTGGGAACCTGCCACCCTAATGCTTCAAACTTGAAATTATACTGGCAACTGGATAGTGCGGCCAGTAATGCTACTGCCGTTGCATCATTGAGTACCACTTACACCGGGACTATCACCAATGGTGTTTATACAGCAAGTACCCAGGCCAGTACAGCCAGCGGATGCCCATAATTAACAAACCCTATATCTGTCACAAAGCTTCCGGCTGTTTGCCGGAAGCTTTAAAAAAGGCGATCTTAAGCAAATGAAAAATATATTATCCATCATAGTCCTAAGCTTTTGTTCGGCAGCTTATGCGCAAAATTACACGGCCATTATTCCCGAACCGGTATCGTTGGTTCAGGGCAAGGGCACGTTTGTTATTGACGACCATACCTCCTTAATCATCCCCTCAGGTAACTCCGAACTTACCGCGTTGGGCAACCGTGGTAATGAATGGATCAAAGCGTTAACGGGTCTTACATTGCCTGTAAAAACCAAAGCTACTGCATCGGAGACACCATCAGGCTATTGTTGAATCCGGAATTAAATAACCCTGGCAATGATGAAGGCTATGAGCTATCCATTACCGAGCATGAAGTAAAACTGCAGGCGCGTAAAACGGCAGGTATATTTTATGGCTTACAAACCATGCGGCAACTGCTTTCCTTGTCAGACGAAGCCAATAAGCAGCGTAGCCTGCCTGCTATAGAAATTGTTGATTATCCCCGGTTAAAATGGCGCGGATTGATGCTGGACGTAAGCCGGCATTTCTTTTCAAAAGACTTTGTAAAAAAATATATTGATGATATGGCCCGCTATAAATTCAATGTTTTTCACTGGCACTTAACAGACGATCAGGGATGGCGCATAGAAATAAAGTCGCTGCCCCGCTTAACGGAAGTGGGTGCCTGGCGTGTGCCCAGGACAGGGGGATGGTGGTCTTTTGATCCACCTCAAAAAGATGAAAAGGCTACTTATGGCGGATATTATACGCAACAGGATATCAAAGAAATCATCGCCTACGCGGCCGAAAGACATATAACTATTGTGCCCGAAATTGATGTTCCCGGCCATTCGCTGGCAGCTATCGCGGCCTATCCTTATTTGTCTGCAACCGGATATATTTATGCGGTAAACCCAGGAAGCAAATTTTATAATATCGACGACAATACCTTAAACCCGGCAGACGAACGTGTGTACGCTTTCCTGGATAAAGTTTTTACCGAAGTAGCCGCTTTGTTCCCGGGAGATTATATCCATGTCGGCGGCGATGAGTGTACGAAATACTTCTGGCACCAATCGGCCGTGGTACAGGATTTTATGAAACAACAGGGGATAAAAACGGAGCACGAACTGCAAAGCTATTTTATAAAAAGGGTAGAAAAGATCCTGAAAAAAAAGAAGAAAAAATTAATCGGTTGGAATGAAATTCTGGAAGGCGGATTGGCCCCCGAAGCTACAGTGATGAGCTGGCAGGGTATGCAGGGAGGTATAGATGCCGCCAAACAAGGGCACCAGGTTATTTTTACACCCAGCAGCAATACCTACTTAGATCTTTACCAGGGCGACCCGCAACTGGAACCAGATACATATGATATGTTGCGTTTAAAAACAGCCTATCAATGGAACCCCGTTCCGGCAGGGATAGACAGCACATTGGTTTTGGGCGGGCAGGGTAATTTATGGTCAGAGGCTGTGCCTACCGGGCGGCACGCCGAATACATGACATGGCCACGATCCCTGGCATTAGCTGAGGTTTTTTGGTCGCTTCCGGCAAAACAAAACTGGGCCGGTTTTCAAAAAAAATTAGAGCCTCAGTTTAAAATTTTGGATGCCGCGCAAATCAATTATTCCAAAGCAGCTTTTGATGTGCTTGCAACTTCAAAACTCGACGAGCAAAAACAGTTGTTGGTTTCTCTCAGCACAGATATCGACAATCTAAATATTTACTATACCCTTGACAATACCAACCCTGATACATCGGGCATTCGTTACAACGGTACACCAATAGTTATTCCCAAAGGCATTCACCAATTAAGAGCGCAATCCTTTAAAGGAAATGCTGCCGCAGGAAAATTACTGATTGTCCCGCGTGAGGAATTAGAAAAAAGGGCCAGGTAATAAATTATCCGCTTTCTGAAAATGTAAACTAAATAAATGAAACACATATTATCCATAGTAGCCATTGGCTTTTGCTCGTCGGCTTTTGCACAAAATTATACGGCCATTAGTCCAACAGATTCCCAACAGGAAATTGTAAATAAAGCCGCGCACATTACGCCATCACCAAGGCAATTGCGTTGGCAACAATTGGAGTTCACGGCCTTTTTACATTTCGGCATGAACACTTTTACCAACCGGGAGTGGGGCGATGGTAAGGAAGATACCAAACTGTTTAACCCAAGCCAGCTGGACGCTGCCCAATGGGTACGCACCTGCAAACAGGCCGGGATAAAACAAGTGATCATCACGGCCAAACATCACGATGGCTTTTGCCTGTGGCCGAGCAAATACACCGAGCATTCTGTAAAAAACAGTCCCTGGAAAAATGGGCAAGGTGATGTAGTAAAAGAAGTAGCCGATGCCTGCCACCAGCAAGGCGTCGGTTTTGGTATTTACCTTTCGCCATGGGACAGGAACAATCCCGATTATGGTGATACCGAAAAATACAATGCTTATTTCATGAACCAGTTGACCGAGTTACTGAGCAATTACGGCCGGGTTGATGAAGTTTGGTTTGACGGAGCCAACGGCGAGGGCCCGAATGGTAAAAAGCCGGTATATCATTTTGATGAATGGTACAGTTTGATCCGTAAGTTACAGCCTAACGCCGTAATAGCCATTATGGGTCCGGACGTACGCTGGGTAGGCACCGAAAGCGGTTATGGTCGTTTATCTGAATGGAGCGTTATACCGGTAGATCAGCAAGACAATTCGGACACAGAAAAAGATTCGCAAAAGGATATTGCGTTTAAACCAAAGGGAGATATGACTGGAAGTGACCTCGGAAATCGCGATAAAATAAGCAAGGCAAAGGCACTGGTATGGTATCCGGCCGAAACGGATGTATCCATCAGACCGGGATGGTTTTATCATGAAGCGGAAGATAACCAAGTGAAATCCCCGGAAAAACTATTGGATATTTATTATAGTTCTGTGGGTCGTAACTCGGTTTTGCTCCTCAATATCCCACCAGATAAAAATGGCCTCATCAATGAGCACGACCAGAAAAATTTGATGGCATGGAAAAACATCATCGATCAAACCTTTAAAACCAACCTGCTGAAAGGGGCCAGGATCAGCTCATCAAACAGCATCAATACCAAAGCTTTATTAAATGGTAGCATCCATAACTACTGGACCACAAAAGGCAGTGACACTACAACAGTGATAGAATTTAGTTTGCCAAAACCCCAAACATTTGATGTATTGAGCCTACAGGAGAACATCACCATTGGCCAGCGTATTGAAAAATTCAGCCTGGAATATTTTAATGGAACAACCTGGGAACAGATAGCCGAAGGTACTACTGTTGGCGCTAAAAGATTGATCCGCTTTAAGCCGGTTACTGCTAACAAAGTGAGGCTAAATATTACATCGTCAAGGTTAAATCCTACGCTAACGGCTATAGGGTTGTATAAACAATTTACCGGGCTTTAAAATCGCATACTTAAATACAAATATCAAATAATCCATCCGGCAGGAAAAAAAACCGGATGACCCTGCTCTAAATTTATTATGAAAAAAAATCTCTTCTTATTCGCCCTGATTTTATTCGCACGGACCACATTTGCCCAGCAAACCGATGAAGTAACGATTGTACCCAAACCAGCCTTTGCCCAAAAAGGTGTTGGTCAGTTTATCATTAACCAGCATACCAACATCGTAGCCAAAGAGCCTGATGCTCAAAAAGTAGCCGGCATATTCAATTACTTTCTGAAAAAGCAATACGGCATTACCTTAAAGATCAATAATGCAGCTGCTGCAAATGCTATTATTTTAAATACCTCATCTGCTAAACTGCCTATTGAGGGTTACCAACTTAAAGTAACCAGTAAAGGCGTGAATATCCTGGGAAGTCGGGCTGGTGTGTTTTATGGCGTTCAGTCGTTATTACAACTCATCCAGCAAAAGGGTACGCAATTATCAGTCCCTGCAGTGAACATTAATGACGAACCCAATTTTGCCTATCGCGGCCTGATGCTGGATGTTGGCCGGCATTTTTTTGATGCCAACGAGATCAAGAAGATTCTTGATGTGATGGCCTCTCTAAAGCTTAACACCCTGCACTGGCATTTAACGGATGATCAGGGCTGGCGGCTGGAAATAAAAAAATACCCGAAACTAACCGCGATCAGTGCCTGGCGCGACTCGACCATTATTGGTAGTTATGGCGACTTTAGCCCCTTTATTTACGACGGCAAAAAGAGCGGTGGTTTTTATACCCAGGAACAGGCCCGCGAAATTGTAAAATACGCTGCCGACAGAAATATTGAAGTGATACCCGAAATTGAAATGCCTGGTCACAGTACTGCCGTATTAGCTGCCTATCCTGAATTAGGTAACGGTCCCGGTCCGTATAAGGTACCGGGTCACTGGGGGGTACATAATACCATTTACAATCCCGGCGAGCCAACGTTTAAGTTTTTACAGGATGTTTTAACCGAGGTGATGACTATTTTCCCGAGCAAGTATATCCACATCGGTGGCGACGAAGTTCCGAAGGATGAATGGAAAACTTCGGCATTGGCGCAAAAGATCATCCATGAAAACAAATTGAAAGACGAACACGAACTGCAAAGCTGGTTTATAAACCGCATAGAAAAGTTTTTAAACAAAAACGGCAAAAACTTAATTGGCTGGGACGAAATATTGGAAGGCGGACTAACACCCAATGCAACCGTAATGAGTTGGAGAGGCGAGGCTGGCGGTATACAGGCAGCCAAAGAAGGGCATAATGTAATCATGTCGCCTAATAGCAATATGTATGTAGATCATGCCCAGGCCAAAGACGGCAAAACAGAACCTTTGGCTATTGGCGGGTTCCTGCCATTAGATGTGGTTTATAATTATAATCCAAGGCCTACTGCATTAACTACCGATCAGCAAAAACATATTTTAGGTGTGCAGGCCAATATGTGGACAGAGTATGTATCCACCAATAATAAACTAGAGTATATGCTGTTTCCAAGAGCCATTGCGCTGGCGGAGGTTGGCTGGACAAAAACCGAGAACAAGAATTATGATGATTTTGTTAGCAAGAGGCTGCCAGTAGTTTTAGAATCGATAGAGCGATCAGGTGTAAATTACCGCATCCCGGAAGCAAATGTGGTGATCACTGATGATGCAGCAACCAAAAGAAAAAGAATAACCATTACCTATTTTGTTGCAGACAGCAAAGTATACTATACCATAGATGGACACAAGGCCGATAATACTGCCGATCTGTATTCAGGTTCAATCCTGTCACCCATAACGAATGGCCGGCCTTTAACTTTAAGATACATTATAGTAACACATGAGAACAAAACAAGTAATGAGTTTAATGTCGATATTAAATAACGCGAGTTCGGGATAAGAAATGCAAACCTGATCCAGATGTCCGCTATGTTAAAAAGTGGGTTTACACTTTTTATGGTTTACATTTTTATATATTATTGATAATCAATTGATTAAATTATTTTATATCAAAAAAAACGGTTTACAGTGTAAACCATAAATAATGGGGTTTACATTGATATCAGCTTTAAGCAAAATATTCAGGGTGTCTTTAACTGCTTATCCCGGGCTCACGTTTAATAATATCGTAACCAGCCGATTAACCACACAAACCAAAAGCCTCCAGCAAAAACTGGGGGCTTTATAGCACCTTTTGAGGTAAGAATCCCGGGTTATTTTTCCGGCGATCTCAGGAATTCACTTCTTCTTTTTCGGTTGGTTGCCCTTCGCCTGTAGTTATCAAACTATTCAAGCTATTATTGATATAACCGCACCAGGCGTTGGAACAAGCACCATAACATTCATATTGAGGTGTTAAACCTACATGTGTAAAACGTACTTCCGTTTTGCTGCCATATTCAGTTATTTCAAAAATAATCTGGGTGCCTGTCCACTCGCTTTTGTCTTTCACAAAATTGAGCTTGCTATCGGTAACAAACCAAACAACTTTTTTGCCAGGGATCACCTCTATCAGTTTTTGTTTGGAATAATGCACATCGCCAAAACGTACCTCAAATTCATCATTTAATTTTTGTGAACCGCCTTCTACGTTTTCTGTCCACCATCCATAAACATTATTGATGGCATCAAAAACTTCCCCTGGCGATTGGTCAACCGTAAAAACGGTGGTATAATTTTGATCTCTCATTTTTTCTCTCCTTCTTATTTTAATAACTCAGCGCTCATTTCACGCGCTTTTTTTACAGCTTCTTCTATAGGGTTTGGCTGACCTTTACCCTTAGTAATAAGGTCGTACAAACTTTTGGTGATGTATGTACCCCATGCATTAAAACAAATATCATAACACTCATATGCCGGTACAAGTCCAACATGTGTAAAGTTGATCTCTGTTTTATCGCCCTTCGCGGTTATTTCAAAAACAACGTCTGTATCCACCCACTCGCTCTGGTCTTTAATAAAATTAAAATAGTTTTGCAGCACATGCCAAACCACTTTTTTACCGGGTTCTAATTCTGTGATTTGGAATGTACAAGAGTGAACATCCTGGTAATGGTAATAAAATACGGCGCCAGGTTTATCGGTATCACCTTTAGTTTCTTCCGACCACCATCCGCGAACATTATTAATAGCATCGAAAGCTTGTGCTGGGGTTTGATCTACCAGGATGGTAGCTGTGAAATTTTGATTTTTCATGATTTCTATTGATTTATTTTTTGTTGGTTCTTTCATTTAACAGGGCCTCTAAACTTTTCAATTTATTGCCCCAGAATGCGTCAAAATACTCTAACCATTTATGTAATTCGTTAAAGCCCTCCTGTTTCAGGATACAGTGCCTTTCTCTACCGATATCCTGAATAGAAATAAAGCCTGCATTATACAGTACTTTAATATGTTTGGATACGGCAGGCCGGCTCATATCAAAGTTGTCGGCCAATGAATTAATGGTTAAACTATCTTTCGAGAGCAGGTATAACATTTGTCTCCGGCTCGGGTCGGCAATTACCTGAAAAGCATCAAGCCTGTGTTGTTCCATTTGCTGTTGCGTTAATTACTTTCAAAAGTTTTTGTACCAGTTCTAACCAGCCTTTTTCCATAGAGTTGAACATAGACAGGAAGTTGTTGGTTCCTTCAAAACCGCGGTGGATCAGCAAAAGGTCGGTGCCGTTATCTTTCTCTGTCAATGTCCAGTTTACTACGGAGCGGGTGAACGATCCATCGCCCGGTCCAAAATCCCAGGAATAGGAAAGCTTTTTGAACGGAACGATCTCCAAAACTTTGCAGTAAAAGATCCCGTCGAAATCCATATCGGGCATGGGGCTGGCATGGAAATTAAATTCATGCCCTATGGTGGGCTCAAAATCGTTTTTCATAAGCCATTGAGCAATTAACTCGGGCTTGGTGAGATATTCCCAAACTACCTCTGGCGGATTGGGGTAAAAAAATTGGTGTTGAATGATCTTTGCCATAATGCGTAACTTTTAAGTTACCCAAATGTATATGTAACTTCTGAGTTACGCAAATTTATTTTCAATTTTTTTAAAATTATTTTTTATGCCATTTCTGTGCTGCAGCAACCTGTTATAAGGCTCCGCGTTTTTAAATAACGCAGAAGGTAAAGAGGGGAACGCTGAACCACGTTAGGAAGTGAATGGTCTTATTGTATACATACACTACCTAACCATGCGATCAGCGAAAATATAATTAAACCACCGAGCGCGGCAAGGCTCCCGGTGACGAGGAGATAAGGATTATTGTTTGCCGAACAATGTTCAGAAAAATCTGCTGATGGATGTTGTTGCTTAAGGTTATCTTTCACAAAACGTGTAATTAGGGCATGTTTCCTTATAGTTCAGATTTGCTGATATTTTTAACCGCGTAATTTAAAGTAGCAAGCCTTAACCTGCTACTCTTTTATATCATTAACCGGGTTACAACCGGGTATTTTTTTTGTTGGCGCGCTTTATTTAAAAGCAGATGAAAGATCATTTATATCGTAACCTTGTCCTACTATTCCCTCATTTATATATAGTGAAATTGAAAGTAGTTGGCTGGCTCCTTTTTTAAACTCAGAGGCAACCATGAATCTGTGATAGGGGTTGGATTGAGCATCCTCCGAAACATTTTCCAAACTAGTATAAGGCAGCTCTTCCGTACCGGCTTTGTAAACCAGTAAGTAATAAGAATGATCTGTTTGTAAAGGTGGAAATTCTATAAAATCGCCAAAAGTTCCTGTAACATTTTTGACCTTCATAAAAGGCACAATTTCAAATGTATTGTCGTCAACGTCCAAAAATTCGAGATCAACCGGGCCCCCGTAAAAATCTTTGAAAGTGGTACTGAACCGGAACCGGAAACCCATATTATCGGGGTTACTAACCGGCGTAAGTGTTACATTATCAGACACTGTGGTGCCATCATAAAAAATCTTTTTTACCTGGGTAAAAGGCGTAGCGGCCATTTCAAATTCCTTGATCACTTTACCATCCGCCTTTTTACGTAGCTGGATCTTATCGCCGGAATTAAGCAAAATGCCTCCGTTTGTCGGAAATAAGAAATCACCAATAGCCTGGCCCAATACTTTATTATTTAGCGTAAACTCCAGGGTATCTTGCAGTATGGCACCTTTTACACTAAAACTTACGGGGCTGGCAGCCTGTTCCGTGTTTAATAATTGTTCTTTTTTACAAGCCGACAGAAAAAACGGTAAGAGAAAAATGATGTATTTTAATTTAAGCATATCATGTAAATTTTGCAACATAAGCTGTAAAAGCGGGCTTTATGAATAAACCGGAGCATCAAATGATGCCCCGGTTTATAGTTAATAGTTAACCTAATTTTTAGAAAGTAAATTTAGTCCAAGCAGAAATA
>Ga0207671_10005830_pt1 | contig 11192 bp, 9 predicted proteins | sample KBSC24metaG_FD_184352 | JGI IMG/M metagenome (GOLD analysis project Ga0207671, IMG submission 184352) | Corn rhizosphere microbial communities from Kellogg Biological Station, Michigan, USA - KBS C2-4 metaG (SPAdes) (version 2) | ecosystem: Host-associated > Plants > Roots > Rhizosphere > Soil... | reverse complement strand
CGAAGGGATCGGTAATCGCCTGGATCTGTCAATTCTAGAGTGACGGAGTACAACTTTAAAGACATATCCACAATCTACCACCGAGACGAACAGAAGGCGAAGCTCTCCACTTCTCTTTATCACAACGCCCTCGCCGCACTCCCGGCAGATGTGCGCCTGAAGGCTACTCCAACCCGGAAATGTGTTCAGCCCTCCGCAATGCGGGCAGATCGCGCTACAGAGACCCCGAGCCATCGCCATCTCTAGCAAGCGTTTGTTCCACAGCGGCAGTGGGCACGACCCGGACCAACGCGCGCATTCATTGCAGACCAACCCCGCCTGGCTGCCACGCTCGACCACTATCAAGCACCCGCAGCATTCCTTGTCGCCGAACTCGGAGTGCGGAACGATGGGAAGTTCATCGAGGTTCATGTGAGAATCATTCTCAAGCCGGGACACTCCCATTGTATGGACGACCTGCTCCGCCCGACATCACAAATCCTCTCAGAACGACGATCCACAATGGAATGGAGCGGTGCACCGTGCAGAACCTTTCTCTATTCGACGAACCGTCCAACTTCGACCGCGTGAAGCTCGCGACTAGGTTGCGGGCGCTGGCCGAAAAGGGTATTTACGTCGGAGGCAGCTCGTGGAAGTACGAAGGCTGGCTCGGCCAGATTTACACTCAGGAACGATACTATACGCGCGGACGCTTCTCACGGAAGCGCTTTGAAGAGACCTGCCTGGCTGAGTACGCGGAGACGTTTCCAGTTGTCTGCGGCGACTTCTCTTTCTACCAATTTCCAACCGACGTTTTCTGGCGGAAGCTCTTCGCCGCTGCGCCGCCATCCCTACGATTCGGCCTTAAGGTGCCCGAGGACATCACTGTGAAGACATTCCCAACGCACGCGCGTTATGGGCCGCAGGCGGGTCTGGATAATCCGTCGTTCCTCAACGCCGATCTGTTCGAAATGGCGTTCCTTGAGTTACTTCGTCCCCATCGTGACCGTATCGCCGTACTGATATTCGAGTTCGGGACTTTCTCCCACGAGTGCTATCGGGATGCATCGGAGTTCGGCGAAGACCTCGATCGGTTGCTCGCTCGATTACCGAGGGATTTCCATTATTCGGTAGAGGTCCGCAATGCCGATTTTCTTGTTCCGGAATATTTCGCCGTGCTTCGGAAACATGGGATCGCTCACGTCTTCAACGCCTGGGATCCGCATGCCGGCGGTTCCGGCTCAGATGCAGATCGCGGAGGCGTTCACTACCAACTACGTGGTCTTTCGTGCCCTACTCCGCAGTGGCCGCGCGTATGAAGAAGCGGTCAAGGCGTTCGCGCCCTACACTGAAGTCAAGGATGAAAACCCGGAAACGCGCGAAGGACTTCGCACGCTGATCGAGCGGGCGGAACGCAATCACGAACGCGCCTATTTGTTCGTCAACAACCGGCTGGAAGGAAACTCGCCCATCACTATTCAGGAAGTTGTCTTTTCGTAATTCTGTTCCTTGAGTATCAACCTGACCTCGCGCTGTTTGGCTTCTGTCTCGCTTCCGCACGACTTCGTCTCTCCAAGTTGGAATGCCGGCTAACTTCCGGTTTTGCGCGTCCCGGAGCAATCCGAAAAAAGCACGTGTACGACATGCCGACTACACGCTCATGTGGTCTCCCGAAGGTTCGTTCCCAGGAGGAATCCTCACACTGCCCCGGCCTTATCCGGCCATTCGCCGAATAGGGCGTCAAACAGAGCAATCCGAGACAAACGCACATCTACGATCTGGCAACTTTGTGCGAAGTGGAGAGCGTCGGTCTCATTCTTGCGACAAAGGAGAGACTTACTGCCGCCCGGCGGCTCCGCCGTTTACGGTTTGGCCATCAAGCGGAGCCAGCGCCATCATCGCGTATGCAGTGGCCGATGCCGAAATCCACTGCTCGTGATCATAGGGGAACCCGCTCTGGAAATATGGCTGAATCTTCGGCGCCCGGCTTCGTACAAACCATGACCCATCCGGATACTGCGTCCGCAGAAGGTACGCAACTCCTTTGCTATAGGGATCGTCGGACGCCTTGAGCACGCCGGCTTTTCCCAGTGAATACAATGCCAGTGACGTCCCGTAGGCATCCGGTTCGAGCTGCGAATTCTGCGCCCAACCCCCGTCGGCTTGCTGGCGCTTCAGCAGCGCTTGGGCCATTCCACGGAGTTCCTTCTCGGAGGAACCCGTGAGCCACAACGCGATCAACCTGTCACACTCCTCCTGGGTGGTCTGTGGCTCCGCCGCAAGCAGCCACTTTCGCGCGCGCGTCAATCGCTCCTCGAACTCGGCCCGACGCCCTGGCCAGCCATAGGCTTTCAAAGTCCACACCGCCATCATCGTCCGCGTGAACGGCGTGTTTTCCATCGGCGGACGCCCCCCTTGCGCAATGTCCCACGAGCCGGACGGGTTCTGACGCGAGGCGACGAAATGCACAATCGCATCCGTCATCGAACTCGCCGGTTCGCCCAGTTCGGCCATCGCCACTGTCCAAAACAACATCCCATCAATGTCTCCATTACCGGCGATGAGCTGGGGCAACCTTGTGAGCGCCAGCGGACGCTCAGCAATCAAACCGTCCATCAGCACTTGCCGGAGGCGCGGATCCGGTTGCAGCCCGGCTGCACGTAATGCTGCGAACGCCCTGCCCGCCATGGGCTGGTGATGGCAGCCCACGCAGCCACCCCCTTCAGTGAAAAACGTCTGGCTGGATGCTGTCAGCAGAGCGGACGACCTTTGAATAGCTTCAGTCACGTTCGGGTGGTAGTCTGAGGCGCGCGCAGGCGCCGCTGCAATCTCATGCCCTTTGGCGCCGGCTTTCTCCAGCAGCGTAACTGCCGGTCCTGGCCCGAATTTGCGCGCCCAATCCAGGGCCGTGTCGCCGTACACATCCTTAATCGTCAAATCGGCGCCTGCGGCAATCAGCGCCCGAATCGCTTCCAGATTCGGCCTGTCGTTCGCAACTGCGAGCATCAGAGCCGTCATGCGGCGCACGTCGACATCATTCACTTTTGCGCCCCTGGCGAGCAACTCCACAACGCCGCTTGCGTTGGCGCTCGAAGCCGCGCGCATAAGCGGCGTGATCTGCGTCAGCGCGATCGGTCCGTTTTTCACCCTGCCTGCCGAACGGTTGGAAGCATTAACGTCCGATCCCGCGTCCAGCAGCATCTTCACACGTCCGTCCTCATCGCACGAAAACGCTAATGACAGCGCCGTAACTCCCGCACTGTTCGATCGCTTTCCGTCCACGCCTTTGTCCAGCAGCAAACGAACCACCTCCGGCTCACTGAACATGGCGGCGCGCTGCAGAAAATCGGTTGCATTCCGGCTCACGGCTCTTGGATCCGCCCCGTGCTCGATCAGGTGCCGAACCGCCGCTCCGTTACCGTGTGTCGAAGTTGCAACCCATAAGGGCCGGGTGCCGAGATCGTTGGCAGCATTCACGTCCGCGCCTTTTGCCACCAGCAACTTCGTCTTTTCCAGGTTGTAAGCGCCGAATATTAACGGGGTTGATCCAGCTCCATTTGTCACGTTCGGATCCGCCCCACGTTCGAGAAGGATGCGCACGGCCTCTGAGCTCCCGTAGAGCGCGGCATAATGCAACGCCGACATCGAGAGCTTGTCTTTCACATTCGCGCCTCCACCCGACACGAGTTGCCGAAGCGTACTCATGTCGTCCGAGCGGATAGTCTGGAAGACTTCCTCCGCGCTCGCCCGCTTTTGCGCGGCGGATTCCTGGGCCGAGGCGGCGCCAGCGGCCAACGCGAGTAAACAGATGGTTTCCAGGGTATAGCGCCTCATGCACGACCCTCCTTCAAAGGTTTTCACGAGAATAACAGGTTGTCCTCTGTCAAGTTAAAAACGCCACAGGCTGCTCCATTCTCGGGCGGCGCCGAGGGGTCGCGCCGCCCGCAGTGTCCTGGTTCCGGTTGTGCCAGCCTGCAGTGACAGATAGTGTCGGTTCCCGAAAGCACGCGAATCTTTACGGTCCAGGAAGATAAATCGAGGCTGGCAGCTGATCCGTCGTTGAAGCAAGAAAAGCGTCAGGCGGGGCCACTCGGAACATCGCGCCAGACAGCTCAGATGTTCGGCCGCCATCCTGCGGTACCACTTGCTCGGACAGAAATGGACCGAAGGAAATCCTTCCTTAACGGTCGGCATCACGTCAAGTTGACGAGAAACGCCCTAGTCGTTGATGTGCTCCCGCTCCATCCGATTGAACGTCAGCTGTCTGAAGCTGGGCTTGCTATGCGGCGTGGTTGCTCCGGCAGTTGCGAACGAATCATGCGCCGTGGTTGGACGCTGACGATATAAACGCGGAGGCTCCGCACCAAAGCATTGTCTCTTCGGACCTCGGAGCGTCACGTTCGGACGTGTCTCCCCAAGTCATTTACGCTAAATGGCGCGAGGACCATCCAAGGCCGGAGATACGAAAAACTCTGCAACGCGTTGCGCAATAGCTCCGGTCGGCACGCCACGCCCGCTTTCCCATTTTGCCAACGTGCTTGGGTCCACCGCGAGTCGTTCTGCCAACTCCCTTTGCGAAATCCCGAGTATTCTGCGGCCAACCCTAAGGCGCGAACTGATCGTGCCTTCGCTTGCAAGAGGGTTGTACCCCAAGAACTCGATGATCCTTGGCACGTATTCAAAATTGGGCTCGCCGATTCCGCCTTCCCAGTTTTGGATCGTCCCTTTGTGAACCCCTAACCTCGTAGCAAGATCTTTTCGTGGAAGGCCAAGACTGAGCCGCTTCTTCCTGAGAAGATGACCTAGACTTCCAGGCGCGGCTCGACGAACTTCCGCCTTGCCGCCGTGCTTCACGACCAGATAGCCACTGTTCTCCGTTTTGTTGATCTCGCTATCAAATCGGTAGGAGACAGTTATGAGCGCGGTTTTTTCCCCATCTTCGCTTTTCGTGTCTACACAAATACCGGCTATCAAAATTTCTACGACGCGTCTTTTGAAGTCCCAAGCAATCGGTTCGTCCAGACGATTCGCCAGTTCTCTAAGCAGGCTCTCGGCGCTATGAAGGTGAGCCGCACTTCGTTGCGCACTGTTCGCGTCTGTGCAGGCCGCATCCAATCTTTTCTTGAGCGCGTCCTCCTCGGTGGCGATCTCCGCAAGTTGCGATTCGAGACTAGCCTCGTCGATTCTTGCTTTCCGGAAAAGCGAGATCACCCGTTCACGCTCTGTTAACTTACCTCCCAGTTCATCCTCGATGTCCTTCGAACTAAGGTGCGCGCCCCCTGATGTCGGATTCGGCAAAGCCAGTCTCTGGCGCAACCGCTCCAGCACGTCTCCCGGATTCCGAAGGAAATGTTCGATGTCAGACCAGACCAGGGCTTCAAGATACTCGCCTCTGATCTCCTTGGCCGGGCATCGGTGCCCATCCTTGGCGTACGATCCGTTTACGCTCAACTTTCCATTACACCGGTAGTAGGATTCTCTTTTCCGATTCGCGCCTGAGTTCAACGAACCGCTAAAGTTCCGGTTGCAGAGTTGGCACTTAATGAGGCCCCGCAACAAATATTGCTCTCGCGTATTGCGCTTGCAAAAAATAAAGTTACGCGTGAGGGTCTGCTGGGCCTTGTCCCAAGTCTCGGGAGTTACGATCGCAGGCACTGGCCGGGAAATCAGTTTCCTATTTTTGGCACAACTCCGCTTCCCGAACACATGCTCTCCCCGATAGGTCGTGTTCACAATGAGGTTGCGTACCCTGCCCGGCCGCCAGACGCCCGAAGTCCGAACCTTGCGTTTCCCGCGCAACATCAGTCGCTCGTCTCTTACGTACGCGCACGGCGCGCCGGTGTCATTGAGCCATCGGGCGATCTTCTGGCACGACTTGCCCTGCTCGGCAGCCATCCGATAGATTGTCCGAACCACGTCTGCCTCCGAAAGGTCCACCCCGGCGATCTTCTCCTCCGATATGACCAACCTCGATTGTGACCGCTGACCCTCTTTGCGATATCCGTACGGAACGATCCCACCCAGCCAAGCTCCCGCTTCGACGACACGATTAGTACCAGCGACCGACCGTTCCCGAATCACATCCCGTTCGTGCGCCGCAAACCCTGAAAGCAACGTCAGCATTAACCGCCCGGTTGCTGTAGCGGCGTCGAACTCTTCGCTGAGGCTTTTGACCCTGATTCCACATTTTTCGAACTCATCCACCGAGTTGAGAATTTGCCGTGTATCCCTGCCGAGCCGATCCAGCCGGTAGACGAGTATTTGCTCGAACTGCTTCAACTTGGCTTCCTTCAGCATGCGCAGACCTTCTGGTCGGCGGTCGAGCGGAACCGTTCCGGAGATGCCATCGTCGGCGTAGACCGCGTGGACGTCGATCTCGTGGAGAGCGCAGTAACGCGCAGCGAAGTCTCGCTGTGTAGCAATGGACTGGCGTTCGCGCTGCTCTTCGGTGCTGACTCTTAAGTAGATTGCGACTTTCATGCAGTTGTATGCCGTGCTCACACATTCGTCACTCAGCGTGGGAAGAAAAGCAATTTTGGGCTGAGGAGATTCGGTCTGCCGATCCTCCGAGGGGCCGTCCAGCAACAGCTCGTAGAGCACCTCGACCAGTTGATCCAGTGCAGCAGCGTGGGGCTCAAACTTGCGGTGAATTGTCATGGTGATTGTCGGAAACAGCGACAGATTTGTCTTGCTTGTGAAAGGTTTAGCCCGGATTTCTCACAGACCCTCTAGCAAAAAAGCCGTCCTTCATGGCATAACTGAGTTTCCACACAGCAGTTAGAGCCAAAGAGAGGACGGCCTTCGCTATGACAGAGTGTAACGAATCCAGCTTCGGATTTGAAGCCTGCGGGTCACGGGAGATCGTCGCCCGTTTTGACGGGGGCACGATCAGTTCCGATGGAGGGGCGTTTTTGTTGCGCCAGACAGACCAGCGGCTGAATCTATTGCCGCGGCTGGCCCAGTGTTTTCTCGACGGCAGGAATCAAGCCCTGGTCGAGCACTCCGTTCTGGAGATGCTCTCGCAGAGGGTCTATGGCTTGGCACTGGGCTATGAAGACATCAACGATGACGAGCAACTGCGGTTCGATCCAGTCTTCGGCATTCTGGCCGGCCGGGATGATCTGGAGAAACCGCTGGCGGGCAAGAGCACGCTGAACCGGATGGAGTTGGGCACCGGCACCAAGGACCGATACAAGAAGATCATTTTTTGGAAAGACTGGTTGGATGAACTGCTGGTGCAGGTGTTCCTGGAATCGCACCAGAAGCCTCCGGTGGAGATCATTCTGGACGTGGATACGACCGACTTGCCGCTACACGGTAAACAGGAGGGACGGTTCTTCCACGGCTACTACGACAACTATTGTTATCTGCCGCTGTACATCTTCTGCGGAGAACAGATTCTGTGCGCACGGTTGCGGGAAGCCAACCACGAGGCGGCGTTCGGCAGCGTGGAGGAAATAGAAAGAATCGTGGCGCAAATTCGGGCGGCTTGGCCGGAAGTGAACATCATCCTGCGCGGGGACTCCGGCTTTTGCCGTAACCAACTGATGAGTTGGTGCAAGAACAATGGCGTGCACTTCGTGTTCGGTCTGGCGCGCAATCAGAGACTGCGAAAGATTATTGGAGCTCAGATGCAGCAAGCCACCCGGCAGTGGAACCAGACGGGCAAACCAGCACGGGTCTTCAGCGAGTTCCCCTACAGGACAAAGAAGAAGGCGAACAAGGGCGGCTGGGACTGCGAGCGTCGCGTAGTGGCCAAAGCGGAACATATCGACGGGAAAGAGAATCCACGCTTCGTAGTGACTTCTTTGACGAGCGGGAAATGGGCAGCCCAGGCTTTGTACGAACAACTCTATTGCGCACGCGGCGACATGGAGAACCGCATCAAAGAGCAGTTCAGTTTGTTCGCCGACCGAGTGAGCGCCGAAACGATGCGGGCCAATCAGATGCGGCTGTACTTGTCCACCATGGCTTATGTTTTGGTGAGCGGGTTACGGCGCCTGGGACTGAAAGAGACGGAACTGGCAGAAGCGCAGGTATCGACCATCCGCACGAAGCTGTTGAGAATCGGTGCGCAGATTCGGGTGACGGTGCGTAAGGTTTGGGTATCGATGGCTTCCAGTTATCCCTGGCAGGATCTTTATCAGCAGGTGTGGACGAACCTGCGCTGCTAAAACCGAACAGCTCCACCTCCAGTCACACTTGAAGATCCAGTCCACGCCAGAGGCTGTGCGGAGCCGTGCTTGCCATCGGCTTCGGGATGGACGAAAAGATCTTTCCGACCGTTTTCTGCCCCTTGTGAAGCCGACTCAGCTCGGCAATCCCATTCCAGAAAGGCGGGCCGATCATGGCCCCTTGGAAAACCGAGTCTTGTCTGGCGTTTTCCCGTCCCACCGAAGGTCTGTGAGATATGCGGGTTAGGAGCGATGAATGTGATCACCGCGGCGGAGAAACCACCGCGACCGAGAGGAAAAATATGATCACCTTCACAATTGATACCGACAGCAACATCACCGCGTTCGCCACGCTTAAAGAAGCAGAAGCCGGGAACGCCAATGAGACGGAGTTTTTCAGCAGCGAAAAGGAATTAATCGAACTTGCTGGCCGTTGGTCCATGTCTCGACTGGTTGAAATCTGGAATAGCTTTGCGGGCGTAACGCCCGTCAAAAAATTCACCGACCGCAAGAAAGCCGGCGCACGAATCTGGAAGGCGGTTCAACAACTGAAGCCCGGCGCGGCTACACAAACGTCGGACGTCGCGCCCGCGAAGGCCCGACCGGGTAAGAAGCCCAAGGCATTGAAAGAGGCGCCCACAGCGCCCGACGGTAGCAAGAAGGCTCAGGTCATTGCCCTGCTCTAGCAACCCGGCGGCGCAACTCTGAAGCAGATCATGGCGGCTACCGACTGGCAGGCACACAGTGTCAGCGGCTTCCTCAGCGGGGCGTTGACCAAGAAGATGGGCCTTCGCATCGAATCCGAGCGAAGCGCTGACGGAGAGCGTACCTACCGGCTTGCGTAACGCTTCCCGCCCTTCAACGACAACGCCGCCGAGTTTTCACTTGGCGGCGTTTCTGCTGTGCCGGTTCCTCCACTGTTCCTGATACACCAACAGACCTTTGGCCGCGATCCCTACACAAGAACGGGAAAATTATTCGTCGGCTGCGCCTCCCGTGTCGTGTCAGACTCGCACGGGGCGCAATTATTTCGTAGAAAAAAGCGGCCCGACCGGGGCGAAAAGGAGGAGCGCCTCCGAGCAATTTCCGAAATGATTCTGTTGCGGAAGAGATTCGCAAAGCTGGACATTCCTGAGGGACTCATTCCGCAGTTTGCCTCGCCTCCTCACAGCCCAAAGGATTGCATTTTCGCGCTCACCACACAGTCATTATCCGCAGACTTTAGAACGAAGATGATACCCTGTCTATTCGGGGGAAACCCCGACTGTGGATCGTGGAGGGTGCGTAGCGTCGATGGGCTGGGCGGCGGTAGCGGCACACAAGCTAGGCGGCGTTATCTCTGTTGGAAAGATCTTCAAAGCCTCAATCAAGATTGGTCAGGCAAGGTGGAAAAGTGTGCTACAGCGGACAGCGCCATAATTGCGCGTCTTACGGTAGTGGCAAAGCGCCTAACCGGCGCAATGACGCATCGCATTCCCTCCGGATCGATTCAGGCTTGAGTACGCGGCGGGGCTCTGCCATGGGATTGCGCTCGTCCCAGACCACATTTGGTGAATACCAATGGATGCTCGGACGCCGGCTGACCACGCAGCAGCCGCGCGCGGATCAATCGTGGTTCCTCGGGTACCATCTCGTAGATTGAGTGGAACGTAATCGCTTCGCCGTCATCCTGCATCGGACCAGGTGTACCGACGTGTTCTTCGACGCGCTTCACAAGAACAGCAGCAACATTTTACCGAACTGTATTCCAAATCAGTAGTTTACGGCCGTCTCCCGCGCGTCGAACTCCCAGAATTTCCTTCGTGTTGCGCTCGGGGAGCCAACTTCTTTCTTACAACATTTTCTGTGCGTTTTGTTAACGTCATCTTCTGCGCTGGAAGTCCCCAACTGGCCAGCGTTTAGGCGTTCTTTTGATGCCTGACGCCTAGACGAAACACCCAAGCAACACCGTCGAGACAAGGCCGGAACCCTCACAACATATTAGGCGTCGAGTGAAATCCACGGCCTCCATTGTCAGTGCCGGTGCAAAAATCCCCATAATGCCGGTTCAAAAATCCCCCAACCGTGGACGTTCCGCGCCGGCCTTTAACATCAGGAACGCCTGCTTGTTCACGATGGCCGCGCTGCTCCGTCGCGATTAACCTAGCCCGCTCCAGTTTCTTCACGTAATTGCGGGCTTGGCGGTCGGGGACGGCAATGCTTGCCAAGAGTCTCCAGCGAAGGGTAGCATCGCGCGTCTTTGCCTGCGAAGCCAAGCAAGCGACTCTAACAGAGCTTTGCGCCAGTGTCGATTTCTTTGTGTTCAAGAACCCATTACGGCGCGAACACGCCCTGGAAGACTTTATAGGATATTAAATGGCGCTCCGACTCTCACCGTGCGCCCCTTGCAAAATAAGTTTGAGTTTCTGAAGCGCAGCCGTACTGGACAGTGACAAGCGTCAGCACTCGAATGGACAAGCGGTGCCCCACCAATTACCCCACCAATTGGCGTCAGAGAGTGCAAAAATGTTGAGAAAATCGAGGGGTGAATAGTAACGATGTTCTATATAAGTTATTGATTGGTAATGAGAGCATTTGCCTCCGGAGCAAAAGGCCGTAAGTTCGAATCTTACCGGGCGCACCAATTCTTCCACGCGGCTCTACACGCACATCATCAGCGCCAGTGCCCTTCTATAAAAACCCATCCGCGGCCCCGGCGAACCCAGTGAGCTCGTTCCCAGTGCGCGCGACGGTGCGGTGGACGCACCCAAGCACCCGGCGTCCAGACATAAGCCCGACCATCCCAGCGATGATATCCCGGGGTCCAAACATATTCCCGTCCCGGACGTGCGACGCGGCGCTCGACGAGCGGACGCGGCGGTGCGACCTCGACGACGACCTCGGCGGCGCTCGCAACCATCGCAAGCCCGGCGCCAACGAGAGTTGTGAGCAGGATTTTTCGAATCATGTTTTTTCCATCCTCCGTTTGTTGGAAGGCGAAAACTCCCCGTCCGTTTCCCCGGCCGGGATTATTGTTCCCTAATCTATGTGGAGTTCTCA
>Ga0207671_10005827_pt1 | contig 11197 bp, 10 predicted proteins | sample KBSC24metaG_FD_184352 | JGI IMG/M metagenome (GOLD analysis project Ga0207671, IMG submission 184352) | Corn rhizosphere microbial communities from Kellogg Biological Station, Michigan, USA - KBS C2-4 metaG (SPAdes) (version 2) | ecosystem: Host-associated > Plants > Roots > Rhizosphere > Soil... | reverse complement strand
AGATAAAGCAAAATCTCGTTACCAGCAAAACGCTTATATTTAGTCCAGAAGGAGTAATTCTCTTTTTGATCTGACATAATGCAGCAAAATTACCAATTAAATTAAAACTACCAGAAATAGATATGGTAAATGAAGATGAAATAAAGAAAGAGTTTCAACTGGAACGGGTTATACTTTTTAGTGATGCCGTATTCGCTATCATTATCACCATTATGGTTTTGGAGATAAAGCTACCCGAAAGCCTGCACCATGCCAGCGCCCGGCAAATAAACGAGGCATTCACAGACCTGATACCTAAGTTTATTGGCTATGCTTTCAGTTTTGCGTTAATTGGCAGCTTCTGGTACAGGCATTTACAGATCTTCAGCTTTTTAAAGGATTATAACGTAAACCTGATCGTCATGAACCTGGTCTTCCTGTTCTTTGTTTCCATGTTCCCGTTTGCGGTTACTTTTATAACCGCGGGTTTTGATCTCATCAAATACAGCTGGGGATTGTTCTCGTATATCGGCATTATCTTTTTGGTTACTTTATCACAAACAGTGCTTGTTTATTATCTCCTAAAAAATAAAGGCCTGCTCTGTGTAAATGCAGCCAATATGGAAACTGTGCTTAAATGGAAGGTACAGCGCATCAACTTTATTATTATCCCACTGGGCTTTGTTTGTATGGCATTGATCACCTGGCTTGAGCTTGATACCAAACTGTTACTCTATTTCGTGGGTTTATATGGGATACTGATTGCCGGACTGAACAGAAGATACTTTCCGGATCAAAACAACTCGGCACCTATGCTTTTCAGGCACCTCAGATCGCGTAGAAAAACTGTTGCAAAACCCGTTAAGAAGGTAGAACACAAAAGTAAGCGTTAAATCAACACGTTATTTTCCGGCACTGGCATCCATTACGCTGGTATCCGCTATGATGGAGCCTGCACGTGAAAAGTATTTATATATAGAAGGATCGCGCAGACGAACAATGATCACTCCCCGCCTGGAACTGGCGTGCACCACATATCCGTTTTGCAGGTATACACCCACATGGCTAAACTGCTTACCATCAAAATCAAAGAAAACAAGGTCGCCTTCTTTCAGATCCTCTTCATATTTACGTTTGATCACGGTGATCTGCTTACTGGTCATCCGCGGAATGGTAATACCATAAACCTGTTGCTCCAGTAAAAAAGCAAGACCCGAACAATCAACCCCATCTTTATCCAGACCACCAAATTTATAGGGTACACCCATCCACTGGTCGATGAACGTGTACAGACGACCATTTTCGATATCACTTCTGTCCACCCCCATGATTTGCGAATATTTATCGGCCATTTCTGTTCTCGGTTTCACAATTTCGCCGGGCTGCCCTTTCATCGCAGCCTTACGCGAATGACAGGAAGTTAGCACCAATGGCACAAAAATCACGGCAAACAAATAAAGCAGATGGCGATGTTTAGTCATGAAGTAAAATTATACTTAAACCATAGTTATTTAATATGGATATTTTTAACATATTAACAATGAATGAATGTGCAGATGTGCAAATATGCAGATGTGCAGATAAACATCGATTTAATATTAATTTTCATACCTGCACATCTGCACATCTAAAATCGGGGCTGGAGGGCTAAATATTTCCCGAACCAATCAATATAACGCTGCGCCCTGTCAACCTGGTAGCTTGGTATACTGATACCGTGGTATTGGCCCGGATAAAGCACCATCTCTGTTGGTATACCCTGCGATCGAAGTGCCTGGTACATCTGCTCGCCTCCAGCGGTTGGTACGTTAAAGTCTTTTAAACCCGACATAAACAGCGTTGGGGTCTTGATCTTATCCGCATGAAAAAATGGATAGGATAGTTTAATATACTTATCGGCGTTTTTCCATGGAACACCCAATTCATTATCATACTGAACCACCCACTGATCGCTGCCATAAATAGATAATTGCAATGCACTGCCAGCGCCACTTGCAGCAGCTTTAAAGCGGGGATCCGTAGCTATGGTATAATCTGTTAATATACCACCATAACTCCAGCCGCCAATGCCCAGTCGTTGCGGATCGGCAATACCCGTTTTCACTAATTCATCAACTGCGCCAAGCAGATCTTTTACTTCCTTATTTCCCCAATCGGCATAAATGGCTTTGGTATATTCTAAGCCCCTGCCTGTACTGCCCCGATAGTTAACGGCTGCCACGGCATAACCTGCGCTGGCCAGCACCTGGCGGGTGGCATCAAATTCAAATTCGTCCTGGTCGGTTGGCCCACCATGGATATATAAAATAAAAGGCAATTTCTGGGTTACAACACTATCCGGAGTATACAAAATCCCCGACACCAGCGTTCCATCGCTGCTAAATGATTGAAGACCCTTCACGTAAGCCAATTTAACCTTGCTCAACCATTTGTCCTGGTGAAAGGTAAGCCGGCGTATTTTACCATTTTCAATAGCCACTAACTCATGCGGCATATGCGGATTGGTCATCTTGGCTATCCAGTTGCCCGGCGAATGAGCTATCAGGTTTTCAAAACTGCACTGCGTGCCTTTATTAATTACGGTAGATTTATGAAGCAACAAATTGTACTGAGCCACATACCTGATCCGGTCGTTACTTACCAGGTAAACGATGTTCTTACCATCCTTACTCCAGGCGTGGTTGCTCACCGGTCTGTCTAATTGCGCAGTAAGCATCTTATTATTTTTACCATCGGCATCCATGAGGCAAAGTACATCATGCTGGTAAATAAAATAATCAGCATCGCTGGTTGACCGCAGGTAAGCGATAGACTTACCATCAGGACTCCATAGCGGCTTAATATCATGCCCTGTAAAAGTGGTTAATTGCTTAGCCTCGGCCCCGCTTTTGGCTTCAATGGTAAAAATGTCCGAATTTTCGTTTTTGTCGGGATCATCGGTATGGTTACTGACAAAAGCTATGGTTTTACCATCCGGACTCCAAACCGGCGAGTCATCATCCATATCCCCTTTAGTTAATGTATCCAGTTTTTTGGACTCAATATCGTACACATACAAGTGCGCGTGCAGGTGCTGCAGATAACCCTCGATGTCCTGTTTAAAATGATAGCGATCAATTTTTATAGGGGCTATTGTTTTGGGTGCTACTTTACCGCCATTTTCCGGATCTTTAATGATCAACGCCAGTTTTTTACTATTCGGAGACCATGCGTAATCCTGCAATTCCCCCTTAATATCGGTAAGCTTATGTCCCTCGCCGCCCCGGCGATCCATCAGCCAAACCTGTCCGCCGTTCCTGGAATCTTTCTCCGATAAAAACGATAAATATTTACCATCCGGGCTCCATTTGGGGGTTGAAGATGCCTCATCATCAAAAGTAAGCTGAATAGACTGCTTACCATCATAACTCTGCATCCAGATGTGTGATATCCTTTTATCCTTAGCTGAGTCAACCTCCGCCAAACCATAGGCGATCCATTTGCCATCCGGCGAAAGCTGCGGATCATCCAATGTAGGGATATGATAAAAATCGGTTGGTTTAAATGGCTTCTTAGCAGTTTGAGCCAAAGCATTGCTGCAAATAAATACAGCTATAATAACGAGTATATTTTTATTCATGTGAGCATGTTAACGATTGACCGACTATGCCTTGATACATAACTTCTCAAATCTCGGATTTGACCATTTTCGGACCTAAAAATAAGCTTAAAAATGCTTAAAAAGCATTCAAAAATTAGTTTTACCAAATTAATACACGCTTATGAAAAACTAAAAAGTATTTAACTGAAAGGGGATAATACTATAACTTACGCTCTAATAATTTATGGAGCATATTTATTTGTTCATTTTTTATAGCCAACTCGTTTTTAAGCACCTCTATCAAAGCGTTATTATCTGCGTTGTTAGTCTGGGGATGGCTAACAACCTTACTATTTGCTTCATCATCTGTCATAAGATCTGCAAAAGGCGTATCTAAAATTCCGGCAAGCTGACGAATTCTATCTACATCTATTTTGGTTTTTCCACTTTCAATTAAACTATATGCCGTTTGTGTGATATGTAACCGGTTGGCAAGATATTGCTGGGACAATTTCTTTTGCTCACGTATCCTTTTCAAATTTTGATGTACTGACATAAGATTTAGGTATAAAAATTTCACTTCAATGCATTCCCTTATTTAATATTTGCATGCCCTTTTTATAATAGGCACAAAACTCCTGATACAAAAGCAAGGGTTTTTAACTATAAATATAAATAAAACTCGTAGCGTTATGCGTAAAACGCATAAATATTGGCATATATTTTATTTATTTTCATAAATATTTATTTGGCCAATAAATTATATGGGGTTTACCTTTCTGAAACCCATGCATAGTGCGAAAAAGTAAGAAAACTAAAAAAATATCATGAAACAATCACTGAATTTAAATGAAATGGGGCTGGTGCCCTTGTGTGAAGCTGAAATGAATGATACGTATGGCGGTGGTGACGGATGGTGGGAATGGTTAGCTAAAGAAGCTATTACTCATTTTGGCGATATAACTGACGGATTTAAGGCAGGATGGAAAAACGCAACGAAATAATTACACTTTAAATTAATTTAGACATATAATTATTAAAAAATGGAAAATACTAAATTTAATATGGATTCATTGCAAGAATTATCCAATAAGGAGCTTATGGAAACATATGGTGGTGGTGAATCTATTTGGTACTGGATAGGTTACGGAGCAGCTTACGTGGCTGCTGGTTTCGCCGCATTTTCTGCAGGTGCTAAAGAAGGCGCCAAATTAAGGTTTAGTGGTTGAGAATTATTGCTTTTCCCTAAGCCTACTATAGACATCCTTATTGTAAAAAGGAGAGATAAATAGAGATAAATAATTAGAATGATTAGGAGTTTTACTTCCTAATCATTTTTTTTAATTTTAACTAAGACTTAAAAAATATCGGTACAATTGAGACCCTATAAAAAAATAACCGCTACATTTCTGGTTTGTTTGCTGATCGCTATAATTAATGGACACCTTTTTATTTATCTAAATAATTCATTTTTTCATCTTCATTCTACCGACAATGACCTTAGTAAATTTAGTGTGATTTCTAAATTTGCTCTTACTATTATCCTGGCACCTCTTATAGAAACATTTTTATTCCAATATCTTCCAAACATTATACTAGTAAAACTAAAAATTACTAATAGGGCATGGCTTATTGTATTGCCAGCGATATTATTTGGATGTATGCACTTTTATTTTTGGCTATACGCAGTAGCTGCATTTTTTGGTGGGTTGATCCTTAACTTTCTTTACATTTATTGTAAAGAACGCTCAAAGTATTACTTTCTGATAGTGGTGCTTTTTCACTCCCTTTATAACTTGTATGGATATATTTATGGTATGTAAAGCATTTACAACTGCAGACCAAAATATCCACCTCTATTGTTTATTTTAAATATTTATTATACCAATCTACATAACGTTGCAACCTATCAACCTGGTAACTGGGTTTGGTAAGGCCATGAAACTGGTTAGGATACAATATCAATTCTGTTGGTACGCCTTGTGATCGCAGCGCCTGGTACATTTGTTCGCTCCCTACGGTGGGTACATTAAAATCGCGCAGGCCCGACATGAACATCACCGGCGTTTTTATTTTATCGGCATGAAAGAATGGGTATGATAGCTGTATCCATTTATCTGCATTTTTCCAGGGCAGGCCAATTTCATTTTCATACTGCAATACATACTGGTCGCTCCCGTAAACCGATAGTTGTAATGCACTCCCCGCCCCGCTGGAGGCCGCTTTGAAACGTGTGTCTGATGCAATAGTATAATCAGTAAGAATACCACCATAACTCCACCCGCCAATACCTAAATGATCGGGATCAGCAATCCCCATTCTTTCCAGGTGGTCAACAGCACCCAATAGATCTTTTACTTCTTTGTTACCCCAATCGGCATATATAGCTTTACAATAATCCAAACCACGGCCATTACTACCCCGGTAGTTTACACCGGCTACAGCATACCCCCCTGCAGCAAGCATTTGCCGGGTAGCATCAAAGGTATATTCGTCCTGCCCCACCGGGCCGCCGTGTATAAATAATATAAGCGGCCATTTTTTGCCAGGAATGCTATCCGGTGTAAATAATATCCCTGATACCTGTGTACCATCAGCGCTGCGTGATTGAAAACCCGATACCTGGGCCAGTTTTACCGTATTTAACCAGGCCTGATGATGAAAGGTTAAGCGGCGAAGTTTTTCGCCTTCCAAAGCAAATATTTCTGCAGGCGTATAAGGATCACTTTTAGCCACCACCCAATTACCAGATAAATTAGTATTGATATCGGTAATGCCGAACATCCCTTTGCTTATAGTTGCTATTTTGCCACTGTTAATATTAATACTGGCCAGATAACGCTGCCGGTCGTCCGTTACTAAAAATAATATATTTTTATTGTCCTTAGCCCAGGTTTGGTCAGAAACTGGTCTGTCGAGCTGCGTTGTCAGTACCCGATTGTTGGAACCAACCGCATCCATGATACATAATACACTCTGATCATACATCATATAATCAGCATCGCTTGTGGTACGCAGATAAGAGATATACCTGCCATCGGGGCTCCATTGCGGGTTACTATCCCTACCTTTCCAGGTGGTTAACTGCAGCATGGTAGAATTGGGCCGTGCATCGATAGTGAAAATATCTTTATTCTGATTCTTATCCGGATCAACAGTCCGGTTGCTTACAAAAGCAATAGTCCTGCTATCCGGCGACCATACCGGCGAGTTTTCATCCTTGTCGCCTTTGGTAAGTGTATCCAGCTTTTTAGTATTTACATCGATCAGGTATAAATGATCATGTAGTTGCTGCAGATATCCTTCTACATCTTGCTTAAAGTGGTAACGGTCAATCACAATAGGCTTGGGTGTTTTAGGTTCTTCCTTGCCTTTGTTTTCAGGGTCACCGATAACCAACGCTATTTTTTTACTATCGGGCGACCACGCATATTCGCTCAGACTACCTTTTACGTCCGTCAGCTTAAACCCTTCGCCCCCACGCCGGTCGATCAGCCAAAGCTGTGAGCCATTCTTGGAATCGCGCGAAGAAAGAAACGCGAGGTACTTGCCATCGGGACTCCACCTGGGCGACGAAGCAGCTTCATCGCCATGTGTCAACTCTATCGACTCTTTGCCATCCCAGCTTTGCATCCATAGGTGTGATACGCGCTTGTCCTTAGCTGTATCAACCGTTGATACGCTGTAAGCCACCCATTTACCATCCGGAGCAAGCTGCGGATCGCTTACTGAAGGTATACGGTAAAAATCAACTGGTTTTAAAGGTTTCTTTTCTTGCGCTGATACCAAACAGACCGCAGAAAGGGCAATAACAGATAATAAGGTTCTTTTCATAAGGTATAAAACATATTGAGCGGTAATTTAATAATTATGACGCATAATTTGTTTGAACCATGATTATCAGGATTAAATGATTTATTGGATTAGAAAATAAAATCGTGATAATGCAAAAATTCGATAAATTCGAGTTCAGACAACCTTATATCACCCCGACCTTTTCCAGTTCTACCTGCATTTGTTGCTGCATGCGTTGTGCTTCGGCACGGGCGGCCTCGGCAAAATCTTTTCCGTTACTGGCATAAATAATGGAGCGCGACGCATTTACAATAAGGCCGCAGTCTTTAGTGATGCCATAGCGGCACACCTCCTCCAGGCTCCCCCCCTGAGCGCCAACACCCGGCACCAATAAAAAGTTATCAGGGGCATATTTACGTATGTTGGTAAACTCGGTGCTTTTGGTGGCGCCAACCACATACATGATCCTGTCGGCACCGGCCCAGGTATTAGCCTTTTGTATCACGGTTTCGTACAAATAGCCATCACCCGTTTGCAGGTATTGAAAATCCTTACTGCCTACCGAAGAAGTAAGCGCCAGTAAAATGATCCATTTACCCTCATAAGCCAGGTACGGGGTTACGCTGTCGTTACCCATGTAAGGTGTAATAGTAATGGCATCAAAACTCATACCCGATGCTTTTTCATCAAAAAATGCCTGCGCGTATTTATCGGAAGTGTTACCGATATCGCCTCTTTTAGCATCTATTATATTTAAGGTATCAGTAGGCAAATATTTCCAGGTATCAATGAGGCTTTGCAGTCCTTTTATTCCGTAGGCTTCATAAAATGCCGCGTTGGGCTTGTAGGAGATACAAAGATCCTTAGTGGCATCAATGATCCTTTTGTTAAATTCCAGTATCGGATCGGGATACTCTTTTAAAAACTCGGGGATCTTATTAATATCAGTATCCAGACCAACACATAAAAAAGATTTTTTCTGTTTGATCTGTTCAATTAGCCGGGCGCGTGAAATCATTAATGCTTAAATATTTTGAATGTCAAAAAAACTAAAAAATTAGCTTATATACGGCCAATTATCAGATATTTATTTAATTAATTTGAAATTATAAATTATTTGATTACAATTGCAGCGTTTTCCTTTGAATTTTTCTTGCACTAAAGAAACAATTTAAAACCCCACGTTATTTATTACAACAATATTTACCTGGATTTGGATGTTTACTTATACAAGTTTCAAGATCAATTTCTTTTAATAATTCTTCATGTTTAACCACTAAAACTCACATGAGGCTTTATTACCGCCAAGAAAACAAATTACAACATTAAAAATCCCATTGAACTATAATTCATATCATGTCTGATAAAATAGAATTGAACGACAAACTCGTTTCTGAGTTGCGCGAAATTGCAAAAAATTTAGGTATTGCCGAAGCTGACGAACTCAGAAAGCCACAGCTAATATCCCGCATCATTGAACAACAACAGCTTATTGAGGCTGCCCGCGCCCAACAAAACATTGTTGAGTCAAACTATACTCCTACTAACGCTCCGGCCGAAACAGTAGATAAAGCACGCAAAAGAACCCGTGTACTAAAACCCAAAACACAACCACGTGTTGAAGTACCTTTAGATGATACCAACCTGTTTGATATACAGGACGAAGAACAAGCTGAAGAAACCGAAAACGAAACACCAGCGGCGGCAGTTACTGACGAAGTTGAAGCTCCTTCGGCTCAACAAGGTGAAACAGTCACCAGAAATGATGAACCTGCAACCGAGAGCCGTCCGCAAAAATTTGACAGGCGCGCCAATGGCAATGGCAACCCAACCCAGCAAAAAAACCAGGAGCCTGCCATCAACCTTGATTTTGATAATGTAATTGTAAATGAAGGTGTACTGGAGATCATGCCCGATGGTTATGGCTTTTTACGCTCATCAGATTACAACTATCTTACTTCGCCCGATGATATTTATGTATCGCAATCACAAATAAAATTATTCGGTCTTAAAACAGGTGATACCGTTCGTGGTAGCATCCGTCCGCCGAAAGAAGGCGAAAAATATTTCCCGCTGGTACGTGTGGAAGCCATTAATGGCCGTATCCCGGCCGAAGTGCGTGACCGTGTACCATTTGATCACCTTACACCGCTTTTCCCGTCAGAAAAACTGAGCCTGTTTACAGATGCCGGCAACTATTCAACCCGCATCATGGACCTGTTTTCACCAATCGGTAAAGGTCAGCGTGGTTTAATTGTAGCCCAGCCAAAAACGGGTAAAACCATGTTATTAAAAGACGTAGCAAATGCTATAGCTAAAAATCACCCCGAAGTTTACCTGATCATCTTATTGATTGATGAGCGCCCGGAAGAGGTGACCGATATGGCCCGCAGCGTACGTGCCGAAGTAGTTTCATCAACTTTTGATGAACCTGCAGAACGCCACGTAAAAATTGCCAACATCGTACTGGAAAAAGCAAAACGTATGGTTGAGTGCGGTCATGACGTAGTGATCCTGCTGGATTCTATCACCCGTTTGGCCCGTGCTTATAACACCGTTGCTCCTGCATCAGGTAAAATATTATCGGGTGGTGTTGATGCTAACGCCTTGCACAAACCAAAACGCTTTTTTGGTGCAGCCCGTAACATTGAGGATGGCGGTTCATTAACCATTATTGCTACAGCACTTACCGAAACCGGATCTAAAATGGATGAGGTTATTTTTGAAGAGTTTAAAGGTACTGGTAACATGGAGTTACAACTGGATCGTAAACTTTCAAACAAACGCATATTCCCTGCTATTGATATTACCGCTTCAAGCACCCGTCGTGACGACTTACTGCTTGACCGCGACACCCTACAACGCATCTGGATACTACGTAACCACCTTGCCGATATGAATTCGCAGGAATCAATGGAGTTTTTACAGGCCCAGATAAAAGGCACAAAAACCAACGAAGAATTTTTGATTTCAATGAATTCGTAATATTTTAGTATTTATAAAGTTATAGATAAATGAGATTTTAGAATCAAGAAACAAGAGTCAAGAACCGGAGTTACTTAAATAAGTCCTGATTCTTGACTCTTGTTTCTTGATTCTTTCTTCTCTTGAAATAAAATTATTATCAGTAACTTCATAAATACTTAATAAAATCCTGATAACTTCATGGCCTGATAATGAAGAAGCGCGTTAAGAAACATCTCCCCAATGCCATTACCTGTGCCAACCTGTTTAGCGGCTGTATAGGAATAGTATTTGCTTTTCAGGGCAACCTCATCATAGCGGCTTACGCTATATTCCTTTCTTCTATATTCGATTTTTTCGACGGACTTGCTTCAAGGGTGCTTAACTCCTACTCATTTATAGGTAAAGACCTGGATTCACTTGCCGATATGGTAAGCTTTGGTTTTTTACCATCGGCCATATTATATGAGTTATATTTAAAAGCTCCACAGATTGACCACATAAGTCCTTATTTGTGTTATGTCGCATTTTTAATAACGGTATTCTCGGCTTTACGCCTGGCCAAATTCAATAATGATACCCGCCAGTCTGATAGTTTTATTGGCCTGCCAACACCCGCCAATGCTATATTTATCGCTTCGCTTCCACTAATTATTCAGCAATACGAAGTTTTAGCCCGTTATATTCTAAATCCTTATATATTAACGGGTTTAATTACAGTGATGTGCATATTACTGGTGTCCGAAATACCGTTGATGTCGCTTAAATTCAAAAACCGCGATTTTAATAAAAACATTTTCCGCTATTTACTGCTGTTGTTTTCGGCAATACTGATTCTATTTTTTAAATTTGTGGCAGTTCCGGTGGTGATATTTATAT